>JABUBM010000422.1_pt1 | contig 10409 bp, 7 predicted proteins | sample 7240321 | NCBI WGS metagenome assembly JABUBM01 (sample SAMN07256344, study PRJNA390944) | subsurface metagenome | isolation source: Methane hydrate marine sediment | place: Pacific Ocean: Eastern North Pacific, ODP site 1244 | collected 2002
GATGGGGGGGGTATTAGGTAATAATTCCTTAACTATATACGCTAATTCATCTAATTACGTGAATAAACAAGTAATTATTAAAATTGGAATTATCAGAGAGACAGAGCTTACAGTTGATAACGATTTTTTAAATAATGTTCCCTTTGAACAGAATTTTACTATACAATTCAATTATACTGAAAAATCATCTAGTATAGGAGTAGATGCTGATTTTCTCTCGACGGATTGGTTAGGAAATTATTCTTTCGTCACAATTGCCCAAGGGAGATATAACTTAACTTGTAGCACTATTGGATATATTGCAGGTCAGCTTTACACTCTAAATCTTTATGTAGATGATTACGAATACGAAGCTAAATCTATAGCGATAAAGGTTTTTATTACTGAACTTAAATCGTCTTTGGAATTATTTATTAATAATACTGCGATACAACCTAATGATATATATACAGTTGATGTGTGGGAAAAACTTAATATTACAGTTTTTTATAAAGATATTCTTGGAAATCCTTTGAGTGGAGCAAATATTAATATAACAGGTGAGTCTATCTCATACCAATTAAACGAAAATCCTTCTTTTAATCAATATGATATTATTTTAGACGCTACTGATTTAGGACAAGGAATAGATAATCTTATTATTTTTGCTGAATTGGTCAATTATGAACCACAATCCATACCATTTATAGCAGAGATTATAGAAAAACCGACTTACATTCAAATTCTATTTGATGGAATAAATGTAACTGACGATCCAACACAGGGTCTTACTATTGGTCAAATATTAAATGTCACTGTAAAATATATGGACGCCGATAACAAACATGTGCAAGGGGCTTTATTACAACTATCTGGCGATTTTCATGGAATATTAAGTGAAAACCTATTATTTGAACAATATACGTATGTTTTAAATACAGCTCAATTAGATATAGGAGTTAGACTAATCACTCTTGAAGCGACAAGAGCAAACTTTCAGCTTCAAACTGACAATCTAAGATTAAATATTCAAAGAATTAAGACAAATATTTCAACTGTCACTGGTGAATCAATTATAACGGCTCAATTTGGAAGTATCATTCCCCTTCGAGTAGTTTTGACTGATGAGGTTTTTGGAGGAACTATTAAATATGCAGATGTAACATATAGATGGCAATTTGGAGAGGGAGAGCTTATTGATCTTAACTCAGATGGAATATATGAGATAGATTTAACGAATGTACCTGTTGGATCATATGTAATTACTATCACTGCCACGAAGGGTGATGATTATGAGTTTGAGAGGTATGAAGTGACAATTACGGTAATAAATCCTCCATTTGAATTTTTACTCTTTCTAATTCTATTAATCGCAGCTATCACTACAGTAATTTCATTAGTTAGTTATCTGATATTATATAAAAGAGTATTACAATACCCAAAACCAATAAGAAAGGTTAGAAAATATCGGAGAACTTTAAGAAAAACGAAAAAGCCAAATATAAGCGTCATTCCTCGCAAAAAAGCTTTCGATAATCGGTTTAAAGATGAGATTGGTAAAAGTTCTAAATTTTTAAAAGGGAAGCCCTCAGAAAGCATCATTCAAACGGATAAATTTACCAAGAAAAAATTGGTTATTGAATCTGATAAAACACCTACAGAAGGAGGTAATACATAAAGATGAGGATAAAAACTCAGAAAAAACATCATCGATTGGTTATAATTGGGTCAATATTAATTCTACTTTTAATTCTTGACTTTTCTAAACTTTCTTTTGATTCGCTGATTCATACTAATGCTAAAAATATTCAAAAAGACGATTTTAATCTTGAAAACATGTTAAATGGACAAGATCTATCTTTTGATAACATACATAGTGGGATTGGTGCACCTTGGAACTTAACTCACTTGGCAAACAGAACGGATTACGACCTACTGGTAAGCTTTACTGAAGGGGATTATGGCATGGTTGATATACCTTTAGGTAGTGGTTGGAAAGGGTATAAAATGAGCGCAGAAATAGAGGGATTGGTTGACGAGCGAAATTGGAATAATGCTACTTTCAACTATGGTGCTGATGATGGTACGGCTAATGCTGGTGAAAATGATACTACATGGATTCATAATAATTATCAAAACTGGACTTTTGAATATAATGATACAGGTCTCGGTACTAATCCTATGAGCGGTAATTATTTATCGAATATTGGAGGACACGATTGTTTAGAATTAAGAATGGATGACGACGAAGAGGTTGTACCTCCATGGAGCACATATGATCCTGATGATAAATGTTGGTGGAGCAGTTCTTTACAAATACCACGTGGAAAAATGATAGATAGTAGTCTAAAATTTGATCTCTATCCAAATCATTTGGCTCAATTTAATTCATGGGCATTTTCTATATATTTAAATGCTAAAAGAGTTTATTCTATAGGTACTTACACACTATTACAGTATGGAGTAAATACATGGCACAGTTTTACTATTCCTCAAAATATTTGGACTAATTCATCTAATATTTTTCCAAATGAGCCTTTAAACAATTCTCTACTTGATATAAATCTTGTTTTAGAATGTGTAGGAGGGGGAAACTTTTCTGGTTTTCTTAACGACGATTATCAAAGGATATATGTTGATAATGTAGAACTAATTGTTGAAGCTGAAGTTCTTCCATCGTATATTGAGTTAAATATGAACCAGACAATTGTACAAGATATTGACTGGGGTCGCGGAACTGTTGAAATTGAAGGAGATTGGGAATCTACTAACATCTTTGCAAATTTCAGCAGTACTGATGTAGGAGAATTAGGAAATTACGACATCAACTTGAGGAGTAATTTAAATCTATACGGGATAAAGAATGCGCCCGAAACAAATTACGAAACTTATGCTGATTCTTTAGGAACTATCTTTTCTGTAAATAATGTAAGTTCTGTGAATTGGGAGAGTTATGGATTTATTGCTATTCCAACGGGATATTCAGAATCAGAAATGCTGCTTGAATTCCCTACTGATGTTGTTATTACCGCTGTTTTTGAACCTGAAAATCCTTCTTCCAATATATTAATCTTATGCGATAACTCTATATCCGGAAGATTAGTGATACCCGTAGATATAATTTCTACTAATCCAGACGGATTTTGGAAGTTTGAAGCGATTTCACCTAACTATTGCGAAGATTTAACGATCTTTAATAACGCGACGGGAACCTGGGTTCGAAATGACAACTTCTTAAGCGGAGATTATATTAATATTACAGCAAAAATTACAAATTCTCTAGAGGTTTCAAGCTACATTCAAAATACAAAAGCATTTCTCCAAATTAGGTTTCCGAATGGCACTTTATGGTCTGGTCAAAGTCAATTTGCTTCAGTTGACTCTAGTGGTTATGTTCAATTCAACGCGTTTCAAATTCCCTCGGTACCACCTAATTATGAAGTTGGAGAATACGAAGCAATTATAACTTGGAATAATTCTTACTCACTTTATGGTTTGAACGAAACAGGGATTATTTATAAAAAATTTAGCGTTAGGCACGATTCTGAGCTTATACCAGACATCAGTTTTTATGAGGATATAATTGATGGTTCAGTATTAAATTTAAGAGTATCATTCAACGATTTAGAAAACTTTGATGCGATCGAAAATGCGATTATTTATACTTATAATTTTACTCACCCTTCAATAATCCAATATTTTAATGAAATAAGTCCGGGTTATTACTTTCTTGAATTTAATGTTACTGGAGCTCCAAATGCGGGCAATAATACATTGACGATCTATGCAAATTCGCCTGCTTTTGTAAGTAGTGAAGCAAACATTACAATTAGCATCATTAAAAATACAATTCTTACAGTTGATAATGACTATTTTACTGGCGTTCCTTTCGAGCAGAACTTTACAATTCAATTTAATTATACTGAAATATATAGTGGTATTGGAATTGAAACAAATAATCTTTCGACAAATTGGGCAGGTGAACAGCACTTTGTTATGGTTACTCAAGGTGTGTATACGCTCACTTGTAATGCTTCTGGTCCAGGATACCAGCCAGATAAGCTATATTCAATGATAATTACAGTTAAAGCTAACATGTACCAACCACAATCTATTCCAATTAGGATTTTTATAACTGAAAAAGCGTCATTTTTAGAATTATTTATAAATGGCACTGAAAAATATGAAGACGATGTAGTTTCAATTGAATTTTGGCAAAAATTAAATATTACAGTCACTTATAAAGATGCCTCTTCTAATCATTTAGGTGGAGCGACAATAAAGTTAGCTGGAGGGGGACTTTCCGAGTCGTTCGTAGAAAACCCCATCCTTGGTCAATATAGTTTTTTGTTGAATGCTTCTGAATTAGGTTTAGGGATTGATTATTTATCAATTTTTGCTAATTTGACTAATTATAACCCTAAATCGATTCGCTTTATTACGGAGGTGACTGAAAGGAGAACTCTATTAGAAATTTACCTAAATGGCATAAATATGACTATTGATCCATCTACTGATATTGCTATCGGTAAACTCTTAAACATAACTGTAAGATATACTGACCTAGGTGGTAATCACATTGAAAATGCTACAGTTACTTTATTTGGAGCGATATCAAATAGTTTAACTGAAGATAAAACATTAAAACAATATTCTTATACATTCAATTCAAGCATTTTAGATATTGGGATAAGAATCATAGCAATTTCTGCAGAAAAAGAAAATTACATACTTCAAACTAACGATCTCAGAATCGACATCAGACGAATTTATACGAATATTACCACGGAGGATGGAATCTCAAAAATATCGGTTCATCCCGGAGATGCAATAACAATAAAAGTTGTATTATATGATTTAGATTTTGGAGGAACAATAAAAGGCGCAATTGTGTCATATAGTGGTGCTCTTGGACAAGGTTTTCTTGTGGATCCAGATAATGATGGAATATATGAGATAGTTTTTGAAAACATACCTGAAGGCACCATTAAAATTATTATTACCGCCTATTACGGAGATAATTATGAATTTGAAAACTATGAGATAACGGTGAGTGCTATTACACCCGCAGAAGAAGCATTACTGATTTTAATCATGATAATTGCTATAACTTCAGCGGCTATAATAATTGGAGGTTACATTTACGCTTACCAAAAATATTTGAAATACCCCAAACCAGTTAGAAAAGTTAGAAAATTTTCTAAAACACTTGGAAAAACAAAAAATCCAAGAATTGATATAACGGAGAGAGAAAAAGCTTTCAGTGTTGAATACCAAAGTGAATTAAATAAGACATCCAAATTATTGAAAGGAAGACCCGTAGAACAAATTACTAAACCAAAACAGATTATAAAGAAACCCGTTGAAAGTTCTAAGAATTAAAAGTTAATTAATTTTTTATTTTTCATTTTTTTTTTTTTCACTTATGATAACTTAAAATATTTATTGGACATTATAATTTTAATTTATACTAAAGAAAATTGAAATATTATCATAACTTAATGATTGTATAGATGAGTTCTAATATTAAAATTTTTAAGTTAAATTATTCTGGAACCTTTAAGGAAATTTCAGAAGAGAAAATACTCCTTAGCTTTACTCTGTTTGATATCTTAACATTTTACGTGCCAAATCAAAGATTAATGTATATTTGGATTGGGAAAAAAGTCTCGCAAAGCTTGAAAAAACTTATCCCACAAATACGGGGAGCTATTTCAAGTGAGTATCCGGAATTAAAGATTTTAAGAAACATTACAATCGAATCAGGATTAGAACCTGCGGAATTTTTAAATGTTATTGGGATTACAGAAGAGGTCCTGAAAGTTAGAATTAAAAAGCTAGAGACTAATTTGTTACCAATTCTTTCTGAAATAAACAGGTTAAAAGAAAAGGTAGATAAGTATTTCATTTCAGAAAATTACGATATGGCAATTAATGCTGCTCAGAAAATTGTTAACCTTGCCAAGGATATAGACGATGTTTCTCTTGAGCAAGATCAAATCAACTTTATCAACGAAGCTCAATCGAGAGAGAGCGCTAGTGAAATTCTTCACCAAATAGAACATCAAAGTAGGGAAGGAATTAAAAATTTTAACCAGTTAGTGGAGGTAGAGAATTATCGAGAGGCACATAGCCTAGTAGATGATTTCAAAAAAAAATACGAAGATGAATACAACATTTCTTCAATTCCCTTAGCCCAGCAACTAATATTAAAAGATGAAAACATGATATATAGTTTGAAAATCGAACAAGAAAAAATAAAAAAGGAAATTGATGAATTCTATAATTCGTTTAAAACAGGTCCCAATAAAGGTAATTTAAAGCAAGCAAAAGAATTTTTTGGAAAAATTAAAGCTGAGATTAAGAATTTATTTGATGATGATGTTTTAAATAGTTTGAAACAATTTGAAACCCAATATAATGAAGCAAAAAAAGAAACAGTTAGTGAAATAGCTCAAGTAAGTATGGAAGCCCTTAATAATTTGGAAAAAGGTGAAAAATCTAAAGCTATAGAAATCTTTGAAAAAATTATCAAAAAATTAGAATTTAACACTAAAACATTGACGGGTGCATAGTATTGGATTTAAACTCAGACAAAGAAACTAATAATAAGAAAAAAATAGTAGTTTTATCTAAAATTGATGAGTTAAAAGTAATAGCGAATAACCACTATTTAATGGGTAAATTTGATGACGCAATAAAAATAGCAGAAGAAATAATGGAAATAGCTGAAGATGCTAAATTATATTCTATTGTAAGGGAGGAAGGAGAGTTCATTGCAGACCTTTATAAAAAAGTTAAAGAAAATAATAAAATTATTGAAATTGAAAAACAACAAAATACTCTAAAAAAACAACTTGAACCATTAGAAATCCAGTTTAATAGCTATATCAGTACTAATAATATCACATTAGCAGAAGAAACATTAGAACAAGCAAAAACTCTTCTGAAAAAGCTTAAAGATACCGAAACGCTGAAAATGTGGGAAACTTCCGAAGCAATATTTTTAGAATTAAAAAAAAAAATTGATATCAATGAAGACATTGAACATTCATTGGCAGAAGTTTCAAGATTAATAGATAATTACGAATTTGATAAGGCAAAACAAATACTTAACTCTAAGATAGAATTTTTGCAAAAAGAAGATTTCTTAGATCATCAACAGAAATTAAAAATAAAAATGAAAAGTTTAATTGATGCTGAGGATAAATATCTTAAATTAGAAGAAGATTTAAAAGATTTAGAAAGCGAAATTAAACAAAATGTTTCTCAAAATCAATTTGAGCAAGCAATAAACAATATTAAGAAAATTATTAAAATTTCAAGATTTATTGGTAAAAATCATTATTTAGAGAAATATACTGAATATATTGATATTATTGAAAATAAGATAAGGGAAGTTTCCAAAAGCGAAGAATTAAAAACTAAGGTTAACAATTTAAACATCCAAGGTATCGAAGCCTTGAAATATGACGATTATTCTGGAGCTCTTGAAATATTTAAAGAAATATTGAGCCAATTAAAAGCTGTTTTTAAAAAAAAATAGTTTTTATTCTCTTCTTAATAACCAGTTTAATTAATATCAAACGGTTTATAATTTTTTAACGAAGGTATTAAATAGTATAAAATCAATTTAATTTTTGGATTAATATTGATCCAAGAGATTATTATTCTTAATAACACGGGCATTCCCATATTTTGCCATAACTTTAGCGGTAGTTCAAATGAGGATAATAATTATCAATTAATTGGTAGCTATTTCGACCAGATTTGCCGATTTACCAAATACGGGTTCAAAGAGAGTTTAACCACTTTAAAAATGAAAAGAAGCGTATTTTATTTTAAAACGCATCCTAGAACTAATTTTCATCTGATTTTAAAATGTGATAGTAAAGTCGATAATAAAAAGCTGAAAAAAAAGTCAATCGACAATATTGCTGTTAAAATCTTTGATAATTTCTTTGTTAAATTTAAAAGCGAATTGATGAATTTTAACGGAAATGTTGCTCCTTTTAAAAGTTTCTCTAAGGATATTAATGATATGATAAAACCTAAAGGACTTTTGAGAAATTTTGTAATAAGTCCTGGAGTTTTTTAAATTTTAAAAGAAGAAAGTATCAAAGCATCATAAAATTTACCGTTAATATTAAGATATTTTCTTAGTATTCCTTCCTCTTCGAAGTTAGAGTTTTTAAACATTTTGATGGACCTTTCATTTTTAACAGCGATATGTGCTTCGATCCTATTTAGATTTAAATGGTTAAAAGCAATATTTTTAAGTAATTTTATTACTCGTTTACCTAATCCTTTCTCCCAATATTCTGGAAGAATCCATATTCCAACACCGGAACGATTATGAAACCAACTTATATTCCAGAGACTAGCTGAACCAATCCTACTTTTACTTTTATCATCTCGTAATTCTATAACATAATTAAATTGAAGATATTTATCCCATGATTTTAGATAATTTTTGATTAATCTTCTTGAATGCTCTAAAGATCTTAGCGGTCCTAACGACAAAAAATTAGTCATCTCTTTATTATTAAGACTATTATAAAAAAAAGAAAGGTCATCTTTAGAAACCTTCCTAAGAAAAAGATTTCCTTCGTTAATTTCATCGATTATTTCGATATTTGCCATTAGTTATTTTATAACTAAAATTGTTTAAAAAATTATAGAAAATATTATTAAAAAGAAATATTGTTAAGGAAAAAAAGAAAAAAAAATTCAAATGTTATTTAAATTCCTTTAAAATGAGGTGTATCCTTTATCTTTCTTCTGCCACCGCACATGTCACACTTTGTACCGTCTTCAAATTTACCTTTTCCGCCGCAATTTGGACATTTAACTTTTCTGTTAAAAGCCATTATTCCTTCCTTTGCATCAAAGGATACTTGGTTGATTCCAAAACCCATCTGTTCCATGATAAGGCCTAATTGCGGATAGCGCGTTCCAAATTTAACACCCTTCTTTATAACGAATAATGCTGTTGTTGGAGCATCACCAAGCCATTTGGCTTTTTCGTGGACAAGTTTTTCAAATTCTTCTCCAGCAGGCGCAATCCAAGTGACAAGTCCCCAGTCGAGCATCGTTTTAGCTTCGAAATGCTCACCAAAATAAGCCATGCGGAGTGCTCTATTAAGCCCTACTCTCTCTGCCATGCGGGTAATACCGCCATTAGCAGGAAAAATTCCTCGATTGATTTCAGGTACCCCAAATATTGATCTATCAGAAGCAATAACAATATCGCATGTAAGCACTAATTCGATACCCCCACCTAAAGCAAAACCATCAACAGCAGCAATTAAGGGTTTATTAAATTGTTCTAATTCATCATAATCACGATGTCGTAATCTCATAGCTAAAGCCATATGCCAAGGGATATTTGGTTTTAGATCTTTACCGAAACCAGCACCTAAATCAGCTCCTACCGAAAAGGAAGGTTTTTTAGTTACATTCTTTGTACCTCGTAATACTACAGCTCTTACGCTCGGATCAGTTTCCATAAGTCGTAAAGCTTGAGCAAGTTCTGAAACTGTTTGATTTGTTAAAGCATTTAATCGATCTGGTCTGTTAATTGATATTACCGCGTAATTTCCATCAATTGTCCCTTCTCGAATAACATTACCTTGTATGTCTGTTTTTGTTGGCCATTCAATTTTAATATGTTCAAATACATTTTCCGACATATTTAATAACCTCTTTTAATAACCTATTTTCAATTAATTTAATTATTTTTAAAATTTGATTTATGAATATTTAGTAGTAATTTTTTTAGTAATTAAAAACTTTCAAATTTTTCATTTTCTAATTTTTAACGTATATAAAAAGTAATTCAATCTATCAAACCAACAATACAATGGAAAAAAAAGAAAATCAAAAGCTAATAAACCGACAAAAATTATAAATCTACTTTTACTTCCAAAATCTTCTCATGACTATTCTCTAACTATCAAAATATATAATACATCCGATACAACTAGTAAATAACACAATTAATAACCACACTACAGCATTCATATCTCTTTTCTTAGCATCGTTGTAAACCCATACAGCTATTGCTATTGCTATTACATAAATAATGACTATTATAATAATTACACTTAACCATAAAAATGTAAAAATAGGCTCTAAAATAGTCTCTTCTTGAAAAATCATTTTTATTCCTCATTTAGGTTTTTTTTAATATCTTAAAATTATTCTTTCTTATTATACCGACAAAAAATTTAAATCTTTACAAAAAAATAAAAATAAAAAAAAGATTAGAATTATTTTCGCATGCTTACAAAGCCGCCTGATTTCATCAGTTCGCAAGGTTTAAGATATTCCATACCAGTCTTATCTGCTAACTCTTCTAAAATCTTAGCCCATTTCTCAAATTGCTTTTTACCAGCAGCAAAGGGTCCAGGTGTGTTCATTCCTGCCTG
>JABUBM010000424.1_pt1 | contig 10379 bp, 9 predicted proteins | sample 7240321 | NCBI WGS metagenome assembly JABUBM01 (sample SAMN07256344, study PRJNA390944) | subsurface metagenome | isolation source: Methane hydrate marine sediment | place: Pacific Ocean: Eastern North Pacific, ODP site 1244 | collected 2002
GGTGTTTGTAGCATCAGTTAATAATAAATTTAACGTACCTATATAAGGTTCGAAGCCTAATTTTTTTTTAAATTGATCGTAATAACCTCTAATGGCAACATAATATCCACCTTCGTGTATACCCTCTACTACTTCGCCAACGATCAAAATTGACTCAAGGAGAGATTTCAAATTTTTATAAACTGTAAGCATAACATTAGTTCCTTCTTTAGTTATTGATATCGTTTGTGATTTACCATCAGTTTTTCTTTTGATCCAATTTAATTCAATTAACGCGTTAATTCTCCGACTCCCTGATTGTTGACTTAATCCTAATATTTCACCAAATTTAATAGTGCTTATAGTAATATTACGCTTATTCTTTGTTAATCGACAAAGTTGATAAAGAGCAAACCAATTAGCATAATTTTCCTGTGAGATTTCTTCTTCAGCCAATAGTCCACCAATAAGTTTATTTTTTTAATTGTTCTACAATTTTCTTTTTAATAAGACTAGAAGAGTGTAGTTTATATTTATCATAATAAGTATCTAACCTTTTAACTGTTATGTGGGTCAGTCCTTTTTCTATTAATTCTCTCTTTAGTACTTCTATATCGTATTTTTGATCTGGCCCCAAGAGAATTATGTCTGGATTTATTTCTTCAACAGTCTTAAGCGTATCGTTATCAGATCTTCCTAATCTAGCTTCTTTTACATTTTTTATATTTTTTATTACTTCTAATCTCTGATCTTCAGGTACTATTATTTGATAATTTTTAAATTTCTCTGCGTTTTTATCTGTAGATACTATGACATAGACATCACCCATTTTAGCAGCTTCTTGGATTAAGTATAAATGTCCTGGATGGAGCAGATCAAAAGTTCCAGCAATAAGTACTTTTTTAACGATTTTTTTTCATCTCGTTTTAATGTATTCAATTAAATTTTTAATAATTACAGAGATTTAAGACTTCTTTCCATACATCTTTTTAAATCATTCATTTGAAGGGAGATTGAAACGTCCCCTCTAGTTTTCTCTATTATACTTCTCGCTACATCTATTTTATGCCTTAAATCTTGAGTTAATCCAGAGGGATAATCAAGCGAAAATAATTGCGTGTAGATATCATCCATACTTTCTAAAATATAGTTTAGATCGTCTATTTTAGAATTTCTAATATTATCTAACGCGTATCTTCGCAATTCTCCGATTACATCAGCAAGGCCTAAAGCATAATTTAAAGGGGTAATGTTTAATTCGCTAGGCAATGGAAGAGCCTCTTTTGAAATAATTGAATAAAAAGCAACAGCTTCTGCGTATTCTTGTTCTGCAGTTTTTAAATACTTGAATAAAACGCCTGGATTATTTTTTACCAATAATAATAATTCTTTATGGTTTTGTTTTATATTTGAAACTTTTTCGCGATATTGATTAAATTCTTTTCGATGTATATGTTTTATTGCAATGCTACATTCCCGAATTATCCTTCTGGACATTTTGAGTATTTCTTCTCTATCTTGATCTAATTTATCCAGAACTTCGGTTAATTCTGAGAAAATCTTATTAAGCTTCATTCTTATAAATAAATAAATTTAATTTTAATTATAATTTCAATTTTAAATATAGTTAATTATCAAAAGGATAAAAAATATTTAGGATTTTTGATATAATCATGAAAATTTTATTAATTCACTCTGATGGGGTAGAAGTTATAAAAAATAAGGTAGCCACAAGCAATCCACAAGATTTTCCCGAAGATGTAATTAAAATGGAGGGCTTAATTTTAGTGGCTTATGTGTCTGTAGAAGATCAAGATACATACGATACAGATTTGATTTCCAAACAAGGTGCTCAAGTGATAGAAGACGCAATTATTCAAATAACGAATTTTCCCGAAAAAATTAGACATAAAAACGAAGAGATAAGAGAATATAATAAAAAGATTGAAAGTGGTCAAATCAAAGGAAAACCAAGAAAAATTCTTGAGTTAATAAAGGAAAGAGACACTTATAGGGTTGATCAAGTATTAGTTTACCCTTGGGCACATTTAAGCAAATTTCTTAGTAATGAATCAAACGCTATGGATGTTTGTCCTAAAATAGCAGAATTCTTAAAAGATAAAGGTATAGAAGCTAAATATTCTCCATTCGGTTGGTACAAATCTTTTAAAATAAACTGTATTGGTCACGAAGTAGCGGAGATGTACCGAGATGTAAAGCTATACATTCAACCCGGAGAACACATAGAAAATGCTGTATTTAAAGTAATTACTCCCCAAGGAACTGAATTAGATTTAGAATTTGATGAAGATAAAAAAGTATTGCCATTAAAAGAGATTAAAGACGAAGATTTCCAGCTTTTCTTAGAATCTGAATTAGGAACGAAAAGAATAGATGAAGGTATCGAACCAGCTCATATCAAAGTAATGAAAGAATTTGAGCTTGTAGATTTTGATCCAAATACAGATGCGGGGAATCTCCGTTGGTATAGTAAAGGAGTGATCATGAAAAACTTGATTAAAAGTTTTGTGGAAGATAGGATAATTGATTATGGCGCTATTCTTATTGACACTCCTCTTATGTATACGACTAAAAATAAAAAATTAACCGCACAAACTGCACGTTTTCCAGCGAGGAGTTATTGGGTTGAATCGGGAAGTGATAGGTATATATTAAGATATGCTTCTGATTTCTTACTTTTTGATTTATTAAGCTCTATGAATTTAAAACCTCATTATTTCCCATTAAGAATATATGAATGGGAACAGTATTCCTTTAGACGGGAAATGAAAGGAGAACTTACAGGCTTGAGGAGGTTAAGAACTTTTGTAATGCCTGATTTGCACACATTATGCAAAGATGTAAAGTCCTCCGTAGAAGAATTTAAAAGTCAATACTTCTTAATAAAAAATCTTTTAGACGACCTGGGAATAAAATCTTACATAATCTTCAGAGCAACTCAAGATTTTTATAGAGAAAACAAGGAATGGATTAAAGAATTGATAAAGAAAGAAGGACAACCAGCTTTATTAGAATTATGGGAAGAACGGTACTTTTACTTTGTTTTAAAATTTGAAAGACCAGTCCTCTCAGCTCAAAATAGAAGCGCTACACTCTCAACTAACCAAATTGACATAGAAAGCTCGCTTGAATATATGGTCGATAACAAAGGAAAAAAGAGACAAAAATATGACATTCATTTTACAGATATTGATGGTATAAAGAAATATCCTGTAATTCTTCACAATTCTCCAACGGGGGGACTAGAAAGAATTTTATGGGGGTTGATTGAAACAGCTATTAGGGATAAGGACAAAATTATTCCCGGATTTAAGACGTGGATATCCCCTATACAAGTAAGAATTATCACAGTTAGTGAAGATCAGAAAGAATACGCTGAAAAAGTTTTGGAGATTCTCAGCAGAGAATTTTACAGAGTAGATTTTGATGATAGAGATGAGAAATTAGGAAAAAAAATTCGACAATCCGAAATAGAATGGATACCATATACAATAATATTAGGTAAAAAAGAGCAAGAAGCTCAAACCATTTCGGTACGAAAAAGATTAATCGGTCAACCTATTGGCCCAAAAAAAGGCACTTCAAAAAATATAAACGATATAAAATTAAGCGAACTACTGGAAATGCTCGACGACGACACGAAAGGGTTCCCTAAACACAAATTACCAAAACCTTTTAGACGATTTTCAACCAAAGTGTATTTTAGAAAGTAACGTGCGAATTGCGTATATATGGTGATGTATGATTACAAAAATAAAGTGTGTTATTATCGATTTAGGAGATGTAATTATTGATTTAGATTTTAGTAGGTTCTTTAATGAGGTAATAACTCCATCTCCTTTGAATAAACCTAAAACTCCAATAATGTTAGAATTTTTTCGTCAATCAGATACTTATCACCAAGGTAGAATAACAGATAAAGAGTTCTACCAACAAGCTTGCGAATTGCTTGAAGTATGTGCTCTTAATCAAACTGAGTTTTATAACGCGTTTAATAGTATTATTGCAGACCTCAATCTAGATATGGTTGATTTAATTAGAAATATTAAGACTTTAAATAATTTAAAGATAATATGCATGTCAAATATTAATTCTAGTCATTGGACTTATTTGAAAAAACAAAAATGGAATATTTGGGAGCTTTTTGACGAATTTATTCTCTCGCATGAAATACACATGACAAAACCGGACCCGAAAGTTTTCGAGTATGCTTTAAAAATAGCAGGGTGTAAACCAGAAGAAATTATATTTATTGACGATGGTTTTAATAACGTTCGATCAGCTCGGGTGTTAGGAATAAATTCAATAAGATTTATCGGATTGGATAATTTGGTTGAAGAGATCCAAAAGTTTGACATAAAGGTAGGCTAGAGGGGTTGAATGATTAAATAGGGTATTGAATTTTATCTTACGCTGTTATTTCCCAATATTAATGTTATCTAAACACGCTCGAGCTAATTTCTCAAAAGCTAGTTCAACATTATCTCCCGTTTTAGCAGAAGTTTCTAAATACTCGCAATTTAATCGTTTTGCCAAGTCTTCTGCCTCACTCCTCTCAATTTGGCGTTCTAAATCGTTTTTATTTCCGACTATAAGTATAGGTATTGACTTTTTAACTGTTTTCTTTATACTGCTAATCCATCCAGGGAGTTTTAAAAGAGATTGAGGCGAAGTTAAATCGAATACTCCAAATGCCGCATTACTCCCCTTAAAATAGATCGTACGTAGTTTTGCAAACTGATCTTGTCCGCCTATGTCCCACAGTAGCAGTCTAATGTTCTGTTCGTTAATCTGAACATCTTTTATCAAGAAATTCGAACCAATGGTTTGTTTTAAATCGGAACTAAAATAATCTTTTATATATCTAACGAGGAGGGAGGTTTTACCTACACTCCCAGGTCCAAACAAACAAACTTTAAATTTTAACGACGATTCTCCCAATGATTTCACCAACGGGTTGCGATTATTTCTCTTAGGTTAGGGATGTTCACAAATTCATCCTTACTAAGGAGAACATTTACTATTTTTATTTTATTACTTTTACTATATTCAATATTATCTTAAAGATATTTATATGTTTAGGATTGTAAATTAATACTGGTTGATACTTCAAAAGAAAAAAGTAATAAGGAAAAAATATTTTTGAGTTTGCGTAAATTTTTAATCTATTTTTTTTTGTTTCTTCTTGCCAAGGCCTCCCATAGCAGCCATTAGCCATTCTGGGGATCCGACTCCATTTGCATATTCCATCCAAATATACATTAAGAAGCCCATAAAACCGACATAAGTTATGTTTATAATGAGGAAAAGTATAACATCGAATTGTCCAATAAATAAACCAAGAAATAGCTGGTGCACAAAAAATAGACTTAACGAGACTTTACCGTAATATACTAGCATTTTAACGAAATTACCATATTTCTTCTTGATATCAATAAAATAAAAGCAGATGGCTATTATTAAAAGCGCAGCACCTAAATTATAAAACATGTTTGGGCCTCTACCTCTGATTAAAAACTCAGGCATTCCGGGAATTTCAAAGTATGGATGAAATGGACTTGGTCCATTTGCTACTTCTAATAAGATCATGTGAGGATATTCTAAGATCCCGCCTGGTATTTCATCCACCTTGTATAATTGAGTGCCTAAACCAATACCTACCGCCACCAAGATAATACCCCAAACCATAAAAATGCGAAATAAACCAACATACGCATCGTCAGTCCCCTTATTCATTGCTTCGTAGAGATATTCTCCAAATATAGTAGAAATAAAACAGATAGCAAGACCCGGAAGGAGGGGTACCATGGGGTTTGGTCCGATTACTATAAAATGAATTACGATTACGATTAAATTATCCGCTTCCAATCCTGGAACAAAAATTAGGTCTCTAATCACATTTGAAAATACTACGATTAAAATAGCAATAATGCCACGATAAAACTTAGTTAATTTTAAAGCGTAAAATGAAAAGATCTGTGAAGCGCCTATAAACATTAGGATGTTCCAACCCCAAAGGCTTAAAGGGAATGGTACGCCAAATCCATCCAAAGTTAGGGATACAACATTATAAATCATCGCTATTAGGATAATCATCGCGCCTCTCGAGAAAATTCGCATGCGAATTACTTTAGGAGGGAGTATGTTTTGCTTATTTTTTATGCTGAAAATTACGCTTAGAGCCGAAAGAAAAACAAATAGCGATGGGCCAAGGAAATCCATTAATGAAAATAATATTCCGTAAACATATTGGTTTTCACTGTTTAACCAAGCGCTACCCGAATGCGCTAATATAATAAAAACAATTGCGAAACCTTTTACAAAATCAATGCTTCCAATTCGTTTTGGCGAAGCAAAATCCCTGATATCTTCTAATGGGATTAATTCTTGCAAATAATTGAACAGTGGAGGAGATTCAGTTGCCGTTCCTAATTCATTTTCAATCGACATTTTTCACCAATTAAAATTATTACTTGAAAATTTTAGAATATTCTTGTCTTATGAAAATTTAAACTTTATCACAAAAAAGAAAAATTGAGATAAGAAAATAAAAATTATTTAAAATTCTATTAGAAATTATTTGTATCGACTTAACCTTCTGAACCTTTATCGTGTTCGCGTTTTATTTTATGAACCGACTCCTTTATTTCTTCTTCAATTATGCGTATTTCCTTCTTAACAGTCTCCCCTGTCTTCTGTCCAATTCTACCGACTTGGACCATGATCCATTCCGGCGAACCCGCGCCGCCATAAAACTCGTTCCATACATACATTAAAAAACCCCAAAATCCTATATAACCAAAACAAATAAATACAAAAACAACCAAATTGAGAGAACTTAAAAAGAGCGTAATAAATATAAAATGTAGCAAAAACAGACTCAATGACACTTTTCCATAGTAATTCATCATGGATATAAAAATGTTCATTTTCCTTTTTATGTCAATAAAATAGAAACTAATGGCAATGAGTAAAAGCGCAGCTCCTAAATTGTATATCATGTTAGGCGCTCGTCCTCGGATTAAAAACTCCCACATCCCAGGATATGTAATCTCGGGGAAGATACTCTGTGTTTGCATTGTATTTAAGAGGTCTATAAAAGGATACTCGTTTAAAGGAAGTTCACTGGTTGTAAAACCTCCGGGAACGTATACTTTGATACCTAAAAAAATGCCAGCAAGGACAAGGAAAATCCCCCAATAAAAAAAGGTTCGAAACAGTTTTTTATAATCTTTTTTCGTTCCTCCAATCATGGCTTCATACAAGAATTCTCCAAAAATCGAAGAAAGAAAACATATCGAAAGCCAGGGTAATAATGGGGTCATAGGAGAAGGTGAGACTATAATATAATGTAAAATAGAGATTATTACATCTCCCGCTTCTTTTCCTTGAAAAAGCCAAAGTCTAATCGTGTCAGAAGTAAAAATAATAAATAGACCTATTACTGCTCGAGAAATTTTACTAAGTTTTAAAGCGTAATAAGAGAAGATCTGTGAAGCGCCTATAAACATTAGGATGTTCCAACCCCAAAGTGTGGCGGGAAAGGAATACCCGGGAATTGTGAACTCGATAGAAATTATATTGAATATAATTGCAATTACAATAATCATTAATCCTCGAGAAAAAATTCTATTTCTTATGACCTTTTCTGGTAACTTTCCCTTTTTTCGCCGAATACTAAAAACCACGCTTAATGCGGATAAAAAAACGAATAAAGATGGACCAAGAATGTCAAGAAAAGTTAATCCTATAGCATAGAGAAACACCCAAGTAGAATCAAGCCACGCACCTCCTGTATGCGCTATTATTATGAAAACTATCGCTACACCCTTGACGAAATCTATGCTCCCAATACGCCTTACAGACGAGAAATCCCTCAGTTCCTCAACTGGGATCGCTTGCTTTAAATAATCGAGAAGGGGTATCGAGTCCATATCAATTTCTTTTTCTTTTTCCGATGACATTTCAGTTCAGTATGATTAATATTTTTTTATAGTAGTATTTTAAGACTTAAATTAATATTACTATTTTAGTTTATACTATTTGAATGTTTTTTTTTTAATATAAAAATCGTATAAATAAGAAATTATGAATATCAAAAAATATTTAGATTTTCGTTTGTTGGGATTAACTGGTTCGATATTATTGATAATATCAGAATTTTTATCTTGGTTCTCTAACCAATCTTTATTACACATATATATTATTACAACGAGTGTAGCAATTGAAGATTCTTTTTTATATCTATTTCCTCTAATTAGCGGAATAATCTGTTTAGTGGGAACAGGTTTAATTATTTATAAAATAGATTATAGAATAAATTCGGTTATAATTAATCTCGTTGGGTTGGGATTTTTTTTGATGTTCGCTTTTGAAATCGTCACAAAAGAATTCATTTATCTTCCTACCGCCCAAATAGGTTTTTACTTTTCAATTATAGGCTCGATATTAATATTCTTCGATATTTTAAACGTCCTTATGATAAAGGAAAGCTAAGTGAGAAGGGGATCAAGCAATTAGTGAAAAAGAAGAAACACATAAGGAAAACGCTAAAACTTACGATGCTGAGGCTAATTTTTACTACGCGTTGGGTCATGGACTTAGGAGAAAGATTATAAACATTATTGGAGAGAACAAATTTACTTCGTTCACATACCTTAAAAAAGAATTAAAGGTAAGTACGGGTACGATTTACCATCATTTAGACACTCTGTCTCATTTAATTGAACAACGTGATGATAAGAAGTATTACTTAACTGAATTGGGGCTCCATGCTTACAGTTCGTTAAAGGATAACATAAATACAATCATTACTCCTGATTTTAGCAAAAAAGAATTTAGTTCGCCCATTTTAAAAGGATTAATGCGTTTGACTCCAAAAAAATATATTAATTACGAAAGCAACCAAATGATTTATACGATAATCATTTCAATTATGATTGCTTTAATAGGGGCAATATTTTGCGGTCTGAACGGTTTATTTCCTTTATTTCTCTTTTTTGGGCAATCTATAATAGAATTCGAATTTATTGAACCAATTCTTCAAATAATACTTGCAATTATATTTATAGGCAATATTGTTTTCTTTTTTCTAATTAACGAAGGCATATGTCGCATAATTTATAAAAAAAAAGAAAATACCTTGAAATTTTTAATTTCTTTTCCTATTATTTTATTTCCTTTAGATATTTACTTAGTATTGCATTTTATCTTATTCTCTACAGGTTCTTTAAATTTACCAGCAGTTAGAATATTAGATAATGTGCTCGTAATTTTATTCCAAGTATTGTCTTTATGGTTGTTAACATATAATTTAAGTGTGAATAAAAAGTTAAAAATTGAAAAATCGTTAATTATTTCGCTGTTGATCCACTACGGAGGTTTCTCTATTATCCTTCTACTTTCTATTTAATCGTTTTAAAATTGTAGTCATCAAAAATCTTAATAATTTTAGATATTCTTTTCTCTGAAGAATCTAAATCCTTTGTTTTCGTTGCTATAAAACAATAATACAATAAATCTCGATCCACAACCGATTTACTTAAAGCAATTGGGGGTGTTACTATTTCTGGAATCACGCTCATTAATCTTGGGATAATGGTATTCATTATATTTTTGAACGATTTATTTCCAGAGTATTTCAATTCTAATCGAGTGAAATGTGAAAACTTATTTGGCTCTAATTTTGTTAATTCAAATTTAGATTTATATTGATTAAATAGGAATTCTAGAGGATTATAATCCAATATGTTCCTAATACCGATATATGATGTAGTTAATCTTGGGTTAATCTCTATAAAATAGATAGAATTATCCTCTTTTTTTATGAAATCTATTCCAAAATATCCCTGGAAACTTTTTAAGTCCATGGATTTTAAAATCTTTTCGAATTTATTTCTTAAAACTTTATAATTTTCTACTGGAGTAAAGCCTCCTAAGTAGAGAGAATCTTTATTGGGATCTAGATTTTGTACATTTTGAGCATTTAAACTCAGAATTATTTGATCCATGGCGTCAGTCTTTTCAGGGTTAGTTCTGTTAATTATAGAAATACTTAAATCATCGCCATCAATATATTCTTGAACTATATAGCTTCTAGCTGTATCAAGTTTTGCTTTAGGCCTTTCAAATAACTGTAAAATCTGATCTTTAGTTGTAAAGTGAAATAGTAATTCCGATCCTGCACCATCTTCGGGTTTCATTATTATGGAACTACCGAACTGATCAAATTTTTGAAGTATGAAATCTACATCCATCTCTCCTCCTTTTAAAGGGACTTTATAGGTTTTTGGAGTGTTGACTTTATTAGCTAAAAAATATTTGTAAGTCTCTAGCTTAGATGTTCCCAACCAAACACCGTTTAAATCTATACTTAGAAT
>JABUBM010000425.1_pt1 | contig 10332 bp, 11 predicted proteins | sample 7240321 | NCBI WGS metagenome assembly JABUBM01 (sample SAMN07256344, study PRJNA390944) | subsurface metagenome | isolation source: Methane hydrate marine sediment | place: Pacific Ocean: Eastern North Pacific, ODP site 1244 | collected 2002
TTGGCATCATTAGCTCCATCATCCGCCTCAATATCATAGCTACCTTCAGCCACATCGGGCACCTCAAGGTGAGCGGCGAAACTGCCGTACTCGTCAGTGTCTACAGTAACACCCCCACCGTCATTAAGGGTGATATCCACCTCTACCTTATCTCCAAAACCGGTCCCGGTAACTTCCACCAGATCACCTGCCTCCCCTTCATCGGGGCTAACAGCTATCTCTGGCTCTACAGTAAAAGTAGCCTCAGCCGTATGCTCAGATTCATCCTCAACAACTATGGTATGCTCACCGGCAATGCTCTCCGGGATGAGAATAGCCGAGGTAAACTCGCCATATCTATCAGTCTCGTCATCATAACCGTTCTCTATATCTTCCTCCACACCATCGTATTTTATAGTAATGTACTCGTCGTCAGCAAAGTCGACGCCGGTAATCTCAACCTCAGTGCCGACAACACCCTCATCAATATCCAGCTCAATCTCAGCATAAATAACGGTGAATTCGGCAACCGCGTCTATTTCTTCGTCACCTTCCATGGTAACATAGACATAATAGGTGCCGCCGTACACATCCTCGTCTTCATCGCCATCAGTGAGTTCCTCAGGCACGGTTACTCTCTTGCTGAAATCACCATCCTCACCGATGTCATCAGATCCCAATTTCTCGTAGATTTCAACTTCGTCATCAATCTCGTCACCCTCATCAGCTTCCTGGCTGGAGAAATAGATATCAACCTCTTTTATATTTACGATTGGCTCGTATATACTTTCCGGCCAATCGTCACCCTCCACATAAAAATATTCGCCGATTTCACCCTCATCAGGGTCAAGGTCAATATCGTAGGCCGCCAGAGCCGGCGAGGCTGGGATGGCTACTAATAGCAGGGAAAGGATAACGGCTAGAGTTAGAATTCTGAAAATTTTAGTAAACTTCACCAGAAACTTACCTCCTATATTCCTTATATCATATTATAACGCTAAATTATAACGGAAGTTAGCATATTTTACAAACTATGTAAAAGAACTTCAAAATTAGCCTTTAAGATAGGCAGTTCTCCTGCCCAGCCAGAAGCACAGGAAACCGGCACCGACGGCTATTAAGGCATATATAGCTCCTCTAGGCATGACAAAGCGGGAGCCAACATAGAACGACCCTGGAGCTGACCACTGGCTCTCATTGGAGGCACCATCTATTGCCTTTACCCTCCAGTAGTAGGGAGCCTCCTTTTTCCTTGGCTCTAGCTTTTCCTCTTCCTTAGTGATGGTGTAGTCTGAGTCAGTCAAATCCTCCTTCTCCAATACTATAGAATCAGCAGTGAAATCCTCATCAGTGGCAATCTGTAAGGTATAAGTTATGCCACTGGGGTCATCAACAGCCTCCCAGTCAAAGTCTGCCTCTGCTTCAGCTCTACTAGCCTCCTCAGGTAACGATAGCCCTGGTATTGGTGGTGCTTCCGACTCCATGGTGAAGATGCATTTCACAATATTAACGCCATCACTAACAGTTATGGTATGATTGCCACCAATGCTGACCGGAACATCAAAGGTGACCGAAAAAATTCCGTTACCACCAGTAGTAGCTATAGCTACCTGAATATCATCATACTTGATAGTTACTATCCCGTCAACTATGAACCCTATACCACTAACGGCGAGTGTAGTGCCAACATTGCCCGTATATTGGCTGAGGTTAACCCCAGCACCTATGGTGAACTCTGCCTTATCTGTGTTGTCATCACTATCCTCTGCCTCTACATCGTAAGTGCCTGACTGCATAACTGGCACACTAAAGGTAACCTCAAAACCGCCGTATTTGTCAGTGGTATCTGTGGCTACCTCAGTTTTGTCAAAGTAAATAGTGACATCACTTTTACCGCCGAAACCGGTGCCGCTGACGGTTACCCTATCACCTAGCGCCCCTGATGATAGGTTAAGGGTAATGGAGGAAAGCACCTTAAAGTTAGCTTCATCCGAGTTGCCCAGTAGGTCCTCGGCGGTAATCTCGTGATTTCCAGCCACGCTGTCAGGGATAGCGAAGGTGTAGGTAAACTCTCCTGCCGGGCCGGCCACCTCAGTGCCTATATCAGCTGTAGTCCCATCGTAGTAGAAAGTTACCACCTCACCAACATAGAAACCCTGGCCATTAACCGTTACCCGAGTGCCGACAGCACCATCTCTGGGGTGGAGCTCAATCTCAACTTCCTGGACAATAAAGGGTCTCCTGCTCCCCAATGGATTGCCTTGTTCATCCTTAACGGTAACATAAAATCTTCCCGGCACGGCATCATCAGGAACATCAAAATGGATGGTGAAAATGCCGCTGTCAGGAACGACTAAGGTGGTGATTTCCCTGTCACCAAAGAAGATGGAGATGCTATCGCCCCTGTAGGATTCAAAGTTTTCTCCAGCCACCGCCACCCTTGTCCCTGGTGAGCCAGAGGTGGGAGACAGGGTAATCACAGGTGCCGCCAGAGCCGGTGTGGCTGGTATAAGCACTATCACTAGGAACAAGATAACGGCTATAGCCAGTGTTCGGAGGACTTTAGCATATTTCATCCGCATTTACCTAAATAATATAAGGCAGCATTACTCAACATAGGCATTCAAATATTTACTAATCATATCTTCTCGCTGCTCGCTACTAGTAGTTAAGAAGTGGTGCAAACTTGCTGCCACAAGTATGGTTTTCTTTCTAGCAGTGTTTGTAGCCAGTGCATCCACCGCAGCCTTCAACTTTTCTGGAACCTCCACGGATAGGCTTTTCTTTTCCATAACAACCTTCCTTAGATTTTACAAGTATTGACTATATTTTACCAGCTAAGAATTGCCTTGTCAAGTCCTTATCTAACTAAATTTTCAACCTGAGGTCAAAAAATGACAAAATACTATTGACTGTAGTAGAACATATGTGCTATTCTGGCTTTGAAAGGCGAGTTATGGAGTTGGAGAAAATCAACGACTTTTCTGGTAATACGAACCACCAGCTAGATTTGCCACCTGAGTATTGCCACTATCGGGACGAGGGCTGTGAGTTTGCCGACTCCTGTCTTAATTGCCCGTTTGAAAAATGTATCTATGACGAGCCTAGAGGCAGGCAGCACTATACCAAGAGGTTGCGAGCCAAAGAGATAGCCAGGCTGTTCACTACTGGTGGGAAGGGAATAAAGGAGCTGGCACTAATGTTTGGTCTCAGCCAGCGAACGGTACAGAGGGCATTAAAGAAGGCTAAAAATGAATGAAGGTTTTATCCCCACACAGTTAATTAATCGTGATATAAACAGGCTCAAGGGTTATAAAGAACTCCTTGATTTCTACCACGGTCGGCACTGGGAAGGCTACGCCAGGCGAGGTGAGAAGCGCCTGACCTTTAACTATGCCAAGGTGGTTATAGATAAAATTACCTCATATCTAATGTCCGGTATTACCTTCACTGCCGAGGCTGTTGAGGACTCAGATGAGGCTAGAGCCAGAGCCCAGAGAGCAGAGCGAGCCTTATACCAGGTGTATGAGGATAATAACCTAGAACAGCTCGACCTTGAGACTGAGATTGATTGTGCCATTCTTGGTAATGCTTGCTTTAAGGTTATCTGGGACACAGAGACAAAAGGGGTCAGGATTACCACCCCCGATATTCAAGGTATCTATGCCTGGTGGCTGGGGGATGATACTTCCAGGGTATGGAGAATAGCCTCCAGGTATAACCTCACCTCAGATGAAGCAGAAATCCTGTATAAAGTAAAACCTAAGGGCAAAACGGCTAACGTGGTTGAACTATGGACAGCTCATGACTTTGAGCTCTGGCTGGATAATGCTCAGGTGGAGAAGAAGCCTAACCCCTATGGCTTTATCCCATTTATCATCTATCCCAACCTGAGAGAGCCTAAGAAATTCTGGGGTACATCCGATTTGCCCCAGATTATGGAGCCACAGCAGGAGCTTAATCGGGCAATGAGTCAACTATCCAGAATACTAGAGCTATCGGGTAACCCTATTGCCGTCTTGGAGAATGTGGAAGAATCTGAGGATATTGCTGTTAAGCCGGGGGCAGTATGGAATATACCTGAAGACGCTAAAGCCTATTTATTGGATTTGCTTCAAGGCGGTGGCGTCAGCCTCCACATAGATTATATCAATCTGTTGTATAGAACCCTGCACGATATAGCTGAATCGCCCAGGGCTGCCTTTGGTGGCACTGAGCGGGACCTGTCTGGGGTAGCCCTTGAGATTGAGCTTCAGCCGTTATTACAGAAAGTGAGGCGAAAGAGGCTTATCAGGACAGACGCCTATAACCGAAGGAACAGGCTGATTCTTAAGCTCCTAGAGCAGTATCGGAATGAGAACTTTGGTAATAACCGTTTGAGGGTAGTTTGGAGCCCGGTGCTACCCCAGGATTTTACCCGACTAGTTTCTAATGAGCAGATATTGATTCAGAATGGTATCCACTCAAGGAGACGGGCTATGGATGAGCTGGGAGTCAAAGACCCAGAGATAGAGTTTAACAGATGGCTTGAGGAAAGGGAAACTATCCTCAGGATGAATAAAGAGCTTAATACCAAATCCACCAGGGGCGGAGCGAGAGGGAGAGCTATACAATCCCCGGCGGAGGGTATTGAGGAATAAAAAAGGGAAATCCTAAGCACTAAAGCCTAAATACTAAACAATTTAGGATTTCCGCCAAAGGAGGGGGAAGTTGGCAGATGATGAACTAAACCAAAATCCCGAAGGGGAGGAGTCAGGACAGAGTCAAGCGCTTACGATTACCGAGCTTGAGGACTTGGTAGCTCAAAAGGATGAGGAGTTAACTAAAGCTAATACCCGCATCACTGAGCTTGAGCAGACTGTGACTGAGTCAGATGAAAAGTTGACCACTATCAAGAATTCTCTGACTGAGGCTGTAGCCAGCTACAAAGCCACGGTGGTTCAGGCAAATCCAGAGGTGCTTGAGGAGCTCATCACTGGTGATACTATCCAGTCTATCAATGAGTCCCTGGGGCAGGCTAAAACCCTGATTAGTAGGGTGAGGCAGGGATTAGAGGTTGAAATTTCAGCGGCTAAGATTCCTGCCGGAGCTCCGCAGAGGACACCACCTGACCTATCAGCTCTATCCCCACGGGAAAAGATTCAATACGCAATAGGAGGTAAAAAATAATGGCTTTAACACTAGCTGAGGCAGCCAAGCTGTCAAACGATATTCTACTTCAAGGGGTGGTAGAAACCATCGTTAAGGACTCACCCATTCTCCAGGAACTCCCCTTCATAGAGATTGTGGGTAATGGTTTAACCTATAACCAGGAGAAGACCTTACCTACCATTGATTTCTATGATGTCGGTGATACCTGGGTTGAATCAACCCCAACCTTTGAGCAGAAAACGGCAAACCTGAAGATTATGGGTGGCGATGCCGATGTCGATAATTTCCTCAAGGCGACGCGAAGTAATATTCAGGACTTAGAGGCAGCCGTTATTGAGCTTAAAACTAAGGCGCTCAGGCGTAAGTTCGAAGAGACCTTCATCTATGGCGATTCGGCGACTAACGCTAAGCAGTTCGACGGTGTTAAGAAGCTCATTGATACCGCTACTCCCAGCGACCAGGTAATAGCTATGGGGGCTACCGGAGCTACTCTAACCCTGGCTAAGCTGGATGAGCTTATTGATACGGTAAGGGGTGGTAAGCCTGATATGCTGCTTATGAGCCGGCGCTCAAGGCGGAAGATTAACGCCCTGGTCAGGGCAGCTGGGGGAATGATGGAGACTGACCGGGATAAGTGGGGTAACTTCATCCAGTTGTGGGATGGTATCCCTATCGGTGTTTCTGACTGGATCTTGGACACTCACGTGCTTACCGGTGGCGTGGAGACAGCGACCACAGGCGGCACTTGCTCCACCATCTATGCCACCCAGTTCGGGGAGGGAGGTCTTTGCGGCTTAACCAGTCCCGGTCACCTTCAGGTGGAGCCTATCGGCTCACTGGAGACCAAAGACGCCTCAAGAACCAGGATTAAGTGGTATGTCTCCCTGGCTCTATTTAGCACCATTAAGGCAGCTGTCCTAATTGGGGTTCAGGACTAAACTAACTCAGAATAGGAGGTTGAAAATGAGAAAACAGGAACTAGCCAACTGGCTATGCCGATATAAGCTTAGCAGGTATCACCAGGATATTGAGCCCTACCGAGGCCGAGAGGATGAGTTTCACCAGCTGTTCAAGCCTTATGAGGTTATAGAGGGAGAGGGAAACTGCCTGCTCAATACCGGCATTGACGAGATATGGGACTTGGTAACTGGTGCTGTTTCCGGGGCTAGCCATATCTTTGATAATGCTGCTGCTCAAATTGGCGTTGGTGATTCCACTACTGCTGCTGATGCTACCCAGACTGACCTGCAGGCAGCCACCAACAAGACCTATAAGGGAATGGAATCTGGCTATCCTACCTCTACCAGCCAGAAGGCAACCTTTAAGGCAAGCTTTGGCTCTAGCGAGGCTAACTATGCCTGGGAGGAATGGGTGGTTAAGCAATCAACCAGTGCCATTTGCCTGAACAGAAAGGTTGAGAGCTTGGGCACTAAGAGCACAGGCACTTGGACGCTAGAGGTAGAAATTAGCCTAAGCTAATAGCTTGGGCGATGGGGGAGGGCTGGTAAGCCCTCCCCCATCTAAATAGGAGATAAGTATGGTGGAAACTATCTGGAGACCAAAACGACCCTCAGCTTTGACTGATAGCCAGAGAGCAGAGAAGCTCCAAAAGGACAGCGAGTATGAGATTGCTGTCCAAAACCTAAGCACTAGCTTTTATCACAAGAAGCGGACTGTTGGTGTAACTGCTGGGGAAGAGGAAAAGTATAGGCAGGATAAAGCCAAGCTGTGGAATGATTACTTGGAGTGGGCAAAGGCTAATGGCTTATATGAGGAGGTTACCCCAGAACAGCAATTGGCTGAGGCTGAGACAGGTCTAACAGAGCAGCTTGAGGAAGTTAATCGGCTGAGGGTTGAGTTAAAGCGTAGACCGTTTGAAATTAAAGAAATGTTGGTGATGTAATGGCTCAAACTTTCTTTCCAATAACACCGACTGAAGTAACGCCAAGCACTGCTGGCTCTTGGCAAGATATGGATGCTAGCGGGAGTGTCCCAGCAGGGGCTACTGGTGTAATCCTACATTGTATCTTTCCTTATTTTTCCTATGCTTTTGGTCTAAGGAAGAATGGCAGTACAGATAATAGGATTACAAATGTGCGGTATACTAGCCACTGTTGGGCTATGATTGGTGTAGATAGCAACCGAGTATTTGAGGCATATGTCGGAAGCACCACCGATATTGATATTTATGTCGTAGGCTACACTGTATCTGGTGTAACCTTTAAGACTAATGCTGATAACAAATCACTTAGCACTACAGGTAGCTGGCAGGATATAGATTGCTCTAGTGAAGCCCCTAGTGCTATCGGACTGATATTTGAGGTTGTAAATGTTGGCACTGTGGCATATGGCGGACTGCGAAAGAACGGAAGCTCTGATAATAGGAATACTTACAATATTTTTCAGCACCAAAGTTTCGGTGCTGTTATTGGGTGTGATGCCAGCCAAATCTGCGAAGGCTATATAGAAACTACCGATGTTGACTTTTATCTACTCGGATATATTACTGATGGCTGTACTTTTAATACCAATGCCACTGATGTAAGTCTTACCACTACTGGGGCATGGACAGATTTATCTGCCTTACCGTCTGGGGCTAATATGGGATTTATTGAGGTAGCTAGTACAAGCGCTTATAGATATGGTCTTCGCAAGAACGGAAGTTCCGAAGATATCTATAAGGATGCTCGCATGCATCCTTGGGGTATAGTTGAATGTGGTGCCAGCCAAATTATAGAAGGCGAAATAGAGTCTACTAATGTTGACTTTTTCGTTGTTGGGTATTCAACGGCGGTAACACTAGTTGAGAAGTCATCATCTGACATTGGCGCTGGCTCTGAAGCCTCATCACCGATAGCTACATTAAGCCAGGCTGATAGTGGTGATGGGGTTGAGACTCTGCTATCAAGAGCGCTTGGTGTTGCCGAAGTGGGGTCTGGAGCCGAAGTATGGGCGCTTCTGGCAGTGCTGGTGGCGACGGCAGAGACCGGAACCGGTACTGAGTTTGCCTCAAAGCTCTTTAGCTCCGCAGACTCAGGTTCAGGCGTTGAATCACTTCTTACCAGGTTATTGGCTACCTCTGAAACAGGAACAGGAACTGAAACCCTACTATCCAGGTTACTTCGTCACACTGATAGCGGACTTGGCGCCGACGCCTGCTTAACCTTGTTAGCTACTTTAGCTAGAGCAGAAACCGGTTCTGGGTTAGACGCCTTTATCAATTTAATAACTACTGCCCTGGCTACCAGTGACACTGGCTTAGGTGTAGATAAGCTCCTGGGCAGGGGAATATCCCTTGTTGATGCCGGCTCAGGTCTAGATACAGCTACTTTATATAAAGTTTTCCTCTCTACCGACAGTGGTGTTGGACTTGAAGCTCTGGCTAATTTGCTGGCTCTAATCATCGCCAGTGAGGTAGGTTCAGCCTCAGAGCAACTTAGAGCCAAAATTATGACCTCAGCCGGTGCCTACGATATGAAACTGCCTACCAAGATGGGCAAGGCAGAAATACCATCCAAGGGGGTAAATTTATGAATCTATCCGAGATGATAACTCTGGTCAGGCGCGACCTTAAAGATGAGGCCACTCCTTACCAGTGGTCAGATGAGGAACTAACCAGGCATATTAATCACGCGGTAAAGGAGCTATCAGAGAGGGTGCCACTGCCAGCTAAGGCTACCCTGCCTACAGTAACCGGCTCCAGAGAAGTAGATATATCTAGTCTCACCGATAGGATTGTAGTTCAAGCCGTAGAATATCCTGTAGATGAGTCCCCTGCCAAATATCAACGCTTCTCCATCTGGGGGAATAGCTTGACTATAATAAGCGGCGATGAGCCCAATGGCTCTAATTGCTATGTCTACTACGGAAAACTCCACACCATTGACGCTAATGGTTCCACCATCCCCAGCAAATATGAGGACTTAGTGGCTACCGGTGCCTGCGGTTATGCTGCTATTAGCTGGGCAGCCCTTTCCATAAACAAGGTCAATATCGGGGGGACGATGACTCCCAAGGAATACCGAACCTGGGGTAATGAGCGGCTGAAAATGTTTAAGGATGGACTAAGGCGGCTGGGTAGGAGACAGAGGATAAGAACCCAGCAGCTCTTTATAGATTGAGTAAGAATGTCTAACAGGGGGTGAAGCAAATAATGACTATAAAAGAAGCGCTAAAAAAGACCAAAGAGGGCTTGCCTAAGGAGGCATTCGCTATTGTTGGCGACCCGGAAGACCCTGAAACCTGGAAGCTACCCCACCATAAGAAGAGCATCTTTAGAGCCCTACAGGGCAAGCTTGATATCGAGAAAACAGTCGATTGGGCTCGGATGCCGGCTGCCGTAGCCGCTCTATCACCAAAGGGTTACCGGGGGCAGAGGGTTGATGCCAGCCCTGAGCAAATATTAGCCGCTGCCAAGCACCTAGCTAACCACCACCGAAAAGCCAATAAGCCATTGCCCGATACCCTGGCAGCTTTAGCATAGACGATGGGGAAAATACAATGGACAGGAAGAGTAAGGGATTACTATACCTCCTCTATCGAGCCCTGTGGTCAAGAATAGGCGGTCGCCCCTGGACCTATATTATCCGGGATTCTTACCATAGTAAACCGCTTCTCTGGCTTGGCCTAGCTACTGGTATTGGCATCCTGCTTGGGCATTTGTTCTGGGGAACGCCTTGGGTCCCAGGACAGCTAGGGAATTAGTCTGGTATTTGTATGGAGACAACTTAAAATGCGAAGTTTATCGTCAACACTACTAACTGCTCAGAAGGAAGCTAGCCACGTCCCCTATGTTAAGGTTGAAGCCAAGAATAAAATTGCTGGCATTGTCAGGTTAAACTGGACAAGGCTATACACCGGTTCTGAGGCTGATTACTTCCACGCCCTAACCATCCCCGATGATGGCTCTCTGATTAGGGTCAGGCTTACTCCTCCGGTCGACTCCAGGAAGCTCTATCGGCAAAGGGTGGCTAACCCCAGCCCAGAATCAGACTTCAGCCAGTGGACATACTGCAACCAGTATAATGCCGTTATTGTGACTTGCTGCTCCCTGGGGGCTGAGGTCAGTATTCTCTGGATAAAGAGCGACCAGGGGATTTACTGGTTAAAAAGCACCGACTACGGGGCAACCTTTGGCAATCCTGAGCTTATTGATTATTCCCCTACCACAGCTATCTACGGCATAGCTGCTGCTTATAAGCC
>JABUBM010000426.1_pt1 | contig 10329 bp, 20 predicted proteins | sample 7240321 | NCBI WGS metagenome assembly JABUBM01 (sample SAMN07256344, study PRJNA390944) | subsurface metagenome | isolation source: Methane hydrate marine sediment | place: Pacific Ocean: Eastern North Pacific, ODP site 1244 | collected 2002
TATCTAGCTTCTTGTGGCCCAGCATATCCGCGATATCGGTTATCTCCTGGCCAGCGATGCGGCGCAGCGCCGCTGCCGTGTGGCGGAAAAGGTGAGAGTGCAGTCTATCTTCCATCCCGGCCCGCTTGCCGAGTTTCTTCAGCCAGCGCCAAACATCAAAGTATTCAAAGGGGAAAAGCCTCTTATCCTTAGTGTGTCTCCAGGAGAGGTACTGCTTGAGGGCATAAAGGCTCTGCCGGCTGATCGGAATCCAGCCCTCTTTTTTCGTCTTCTCTCGGTGGGCAAACAGGAAGCCGCTCTCCCAGTCTATATCATCGTTGGTCAGGGCCAGAAGCTCCGATATCCTGAGTCCGGTGTCACAAAGAATGGTAACCAGGGCAGTCTCCATAGGCGTCTGGCAGTTATCGAGAAGCTTCTGTATTTCATCAAGCTCAAGGTAATCAGGGATCCCCCCACTCTCGGCGGTTGGCAATAGGATAACCACATCCTTTTGCTTCAAGTAGTCAGAGAAGTACCGGCGGAGGGCAAAGCCATGGGAGGCCACGGTTGCCGGCTTTCTTCCCTTATCGAGGAGCTGCTGTATCCATTCCTGGGCCAGCTCCTGGGTCGGCTGCCGCCCATCCAGGAAGCGCCCAAACTGCTCGAGGCTGTTGCCGTAAGCCTTTTTTGTATTCTCACTCACCGGGTTCAGGGTACCCCTACGGTTTAGCCGGTCAATGAAGCCATCAATGTTGAGAGACATGGTGCCTCCTTAAAAAGCAAAGGCCGAGAGACTTCCATCCCTCGGCTATAGTTATTATAGCACAGTGTTAATATAATTTCCTTATTATTTTTCATCAGGTCTAGTATATGATTAAGGGGTCGGGGGTTCAAATCCTCGGCCCCTTTTTTGTGCTTCCTGCCTAGAAAGTGAGACAAATGTCACATACAAGCGCCAGCTCCTGAGGCATAATGTAGACAGATGCAATATAACTACGATATTAGATATGTTTGGCTACTAAGCTAGTCATTTTTTGGCTCATAAACCGAGATTTTATCTAGCCCCTTGTTCTACAATAACTACAGCTTTAGTCAGTGGGGCGAGGGGGTTTCGTTTTTACTTGGGAGGTGTGGCACAAGTAGCCTGGGAGGAAATTTTTGTCAACTAAAGAACTGGGAGACTTCATAAGGCAAACCTGCAAAGAGAGAGGATTGTCGTTAAGAAGACTCTCCATCAATTCCGGCCTCAGCCCAGGTACCGTTAATAGCATCCTTAATAGGCAATACCAGCCTAGCATTTTCTCATTGAACCAGCTCGCAGACTACCTCGGTGTTAAGAGTCAATACCTTTGGCAACTAGCCGGCTTGCTGAAAGACATGGACTACAGCGATAAGGCGGGATTGAGCGACCCCCGGTTGAAGTTTCATTTTGTCCAGGCTGACAAGTTGCCGGAGCCGGTTAGAAATCTAATTGTTCATATCTTAAGGTCCCTAATAGACCACTTCCAGAGCACGGAGACCGCTCCGGAAGAGTAATCTCCCCCAAAAGTCCTCCTACTTTTTACCTATTGACGCCCCCAGAGGGGACTGTTTATACTCAGAATAGCTACGATAGTAGTCATTATTGATTATCATCGTATATAGCAAGCAAAAAGGAGAAGCCGAGGGCTTTATGGGAACACTCGGCTCCAATGGGAAGGGGGTGAGGCTTTTATCAACCACACCCGGTTTTATTCTACCAGATGTATTTTATAGTTACAAGAAAGGAGGTAAACATGAAGAGGTTTCTAAAACCGTTCAGCTCCGGGCAGCGGGGTTTTACGCTGATTGAGCTACTGGTGGTGGTTGCCATCCTGGGTATTCTGGCAGCCGTAATCATCCCTAATGTAATGGGGATGATAGGCACCGGCAGAGTTGAAGCGGCCAACACCGAAGCACATGATGTTTCGCTAGCCGTGCTGGCAGCCATGGTAGACCAGGATGTCTACGAACTAACTGATGAAGGCACTGTTGGTCCCGAGCATGACTCTGCCGTTACTTCTTCCACCGCTGTTGTTTTACTAATAGAGGACTTCTTTACCGGCAACTTGGAGGCAACCTACACGCTTGATACAGCTGGTCATATAGTTAGTGCCGAAGCAGTAGTTACTGGTAAGTGGGCTGGCCTAGACTATACGGAAAACGTCGGCTGGGAAGAAGCTTCTTAAACCGAGGATAAAATAGATATGAGACTGCCCTCAAGCCACAGCATCAGCCGGGCGGCAATTATAAGCGGGCTAATATTTGTCGGGCTGAATATAGTTGACGCCTGGCTAAGCAGGCAGTTGATCGGGCTAGGTGGGCAGGAAGTCAACCCTTTGGTCATCCACTACGGCGCTAACATCTTGATTAAGGGATTCCTAGCCTTAGCCATAGCACTGGCACTGGTGGTATTCGGGAAGACGAAATTACTTTGGGGTCTCAATATATGTATGTTTGCACTGGTGCTGTGGCTCGGTGCCGGACTGTTGCATTCTTCATAGCATTCTAGGTTCTTGGCGGGCTCTGCCAGGGGAAACAAGGGTTCCAGGGAGTTAGCAGCTCACCCTGGAAGGGTGGAAACCCCCCTCCCGTGTGCTGCCCTTGGTGTAATCGGGCAAGTGGCATCCCGCCGCCCTTTCTTCGGCGGATATTGGGGGATAAACTTATGAATTGGGATAAGCTGAAGGCCGATTTGAAGGAGCTAAGTAATGCACAGCTAGAACTGATTGTAGAGGTTTCTTTAAATCGACTATCCGGCGATGACCGAGAGTTTATCTTGAGGCTTATTGAAAAGATGCAGAAGGTTAACATTGGGGGGGAGAGAAAGGAAGGAAACCATTGGCCACCCTCAAAAATCCCCTAATTTTGGCTCTCAGAGCGCCCCAGCTTCAGGCAAATAGGTAGACCCTGGCTAATCAATAGCTAGGGCCTCTTTTTTGCCTCTTTTCAGATCCAGTATTACCTGTTAGAAAAACGGCGATATAAAGACCTGGTGAGTTTAAGCATCTCAAAATTCCTCTAAAAATTGCCCCAAAAAATATTGTGTCCCTAGATATGAGGGGGGTATTGACAAGCCAAGTAGTCTGTGCTAATGTATTTGCGTAGGAGCAGTAAGCAGATGCAAAAGGTAAAAATTATCTTAGAAACAGACGAGCTCACGACTGTTCTTGAGGCAGCCAAGTACTTGGGTGTTCATTTTGCCACTGTCTATAGATGGATTAAGGCTGAGAAGTTGCACCCTATCCGGATAGCGGGTCAGGATTACTTGGCTACTGATGAAGTCAAAGCGCTAAAGGAGAAAAATAAACAGACCGTCGAGGCTTAATCGGCGGCCTGTAAAGGGTGCCAGAGGCTGGATAACCTTGCCACCTTTATGCAATCTTACCACGGCCTCAAGCCTCTAAACAAGGAGAAACGGATGGAAGTAAACTTGAGAACCCAACCCTTAGAGTCAGCGCTCTTTGGCATATTTGCCAACGAACACATGAACGCCTACAAGTTGCCAGAACACTTTTGGGCAGTCACTGAGGCCATAAACCGAGTCCGGCTATCTACTAACCCGTTGATTTGCTGGAAAGTCAGGAAAGCCCGTAAGGTACACAAATGTAGTCGAGGCTGCGTTATCAAACCTGGGGAAAAATATTACCTATCGCGAGACGGGGCTAAGGAGACCAGGATATGTGTTAGATGCGAAGCCCGGCTATGGCGTGATGACCTGCGGTGGCTCTACTGGGAGATTAGAAGGGCTAATAAAGACCACGAATGTGTCCGGGGTTGTTCTATCAAGAGTAGCGAGCAATATTTTAAATCTGATGGAAGCAGTGTCGGCCTGAAGATGTGCGCCAGGTGTATGGCCATGGTTCTTTTCTTTAAGAATGTGGATGAGCTGAAGCCGTGTCACTATTTGGGCTGGGACGGCCGCCGTAGTGCGCCAAAAAGAAGCGAAAACCCAGCCTTGGTCACAGGCATGCTCCACTAGAAGGAATGATGTAGAGGATTAGATATGCGACAACTTAAGGGCGCAAAGGAGCTAGAGACTAACCTAATCTATTGTGGCGACAACCAGCATTTGCTGTCCGGGCCCCTAACTAGCACTCTCGGCCAGGTACCTTTCCGGTACCCGGTCAAAGGCCCTTTTGCAGGGAATGCAACAAAAGTAGTATTTCTGTTGCATTCGGCTGCCCCCTTACTTGAGTACCCCCGACTAAAATACCAGCCGGCCAAAGCTGGCCCGGCTGGATTTCTATTTGACCCCTGCCAACGGCAGCAGGTGTACGATTTACTTACCGACACCGCTAACGACCCGCTTCTCTTAGCAACCTTAACAACGGCTCCCTTAACGCTGCCGGAATACGATGTGGAGGTGCTGTTGTGAAGACACAGGCAGCCGTCAACGACTTTCTTCATTCCCGCCAGGCCCTAAGCTTGAGTCAGGAATCCATTACCTGGTACCAGGCCAAGCTCCAGCGATTCGCCCACTTCTGTCCCAAGCCCCCAAAGGATCCCAGGCCGATTGAGGCATTCTTGGCCGGCCTCAAACCCTCAGAGGCAACACAGTACTCGCTGTCAACGAAGCGGAATTACTTTAATGCTCTCCGGGCCCTCTTTAGATTTATCAGCGAACGCCACGGCACTCGCAATCCAATGGCCAAGATGCACCTCCCCGGCCGCGACAGCGACGAGGAGCCCATGGCTTCCTTAGAGGCTGATGAGCTGATGAGTCTCCTTTACTCAGCAACCATCCTCAGAGATAAGGCGATACTAACCCTCTTCGTCGACACCGGTATGCGGTCTGGCGAACTGGCCGGGCTCCGCAAGCTGGACATTGAGGCAGAAATAGTGACGGTCCGCGGCAAGTCTGGCAAACGCCAAATTCCGATTAGCGAGGACGCAAGAAGGCTGCTTCTCTCGCTTATTATAGCCGAGGCTAGCAAAGACGAATATGTATTCCATGGCCATAAAGGCCCGCTTACCAGAAATGGTGTCTATAGGATAGTGCATGGGCATATGAAGAGCGCCGGCATCAAGGGGCCAAAACTTGGGCCGAACCGTATTCGTCACGGCTTTGGGAAAGGTTACCTGGTGAATGGCGGTGACCTACGTTCCTTGCAAGTGCTGATGGGGCACAAGCGCATCACCACCACCCAAAAATATACCACATTCATCTCGAAAGACATCATTGAAAAGCATCATAAGTATAGCCCGCTCGGGAGGCTGACGCCTCAGCTTAGTTTCCTTGATATGGATAAAGGTCGGGCCATAAGGGAAGCTGAAGCAATAATAGCAAAAGGAGGAACCCAAGAATGACTACAGAATCTCAATGCCAGGGACTCGGTACGTTTGTCAACTTTGAATTTACCCTAGAATATCCAGATGACCACATATTAGAGCTGCTGCACGATGGAGAGCTGGTAGCCCACTTCAGCCAGTTGGGCGCCACAGAGGGTAGCCTCCAGCATGATTGCGCAAGACACCTTGTCATGAAACATGGGTGGGACGGGTGTCTATGGGAGAAAAAGGGGGAGAAGAGCAATAACTAAAACCGGCACAGGAGAGCAGCAGGCGCAAAAAATAGGAAAGGAGAATAATCTATGAAGAGACTTCTAAAGAAAAGACTACTCGGAATACCCGTTGGTATAATAGCAGGCTTAGTCCTTACCACTGGCATAGTACTAGCTGCTGTTTTCACCCTCGCTATCCCGAGTCATGTTGAGATAACACCGGCTCCTCCACCGGATACTTGGAACATAGGCGTTTACGAGAATGCTGAGTGCACCATCCCGGTCACCTTCATTGAGTGGGAGCAGGTGGAAGTAGGGACAACATTAGACAAAATTGTCTACATCCGAAATGAGGGTACCGTGCCCGCAGTAGTTACAGTTAGTTTTACCATTGGTCCCCCTCTTGTTACTTGGCAAGTCTCACCATCACCACTAGAGCTGGATGCCGGCGCGTCTGGAGCATGTACCCTTTCTCTCACCGCCGGTGCCATCCCGGGTAGCATTAATTTCAGCACTAGCTTCGACAGTAACCCACAATAAATAAAGGAGGCCTGCTGCTCTCCTGTGCCGGTTTTGGAAAGGAGAAACTGAAATGAAACTAGAGACAGCTATTGAAATCGGAGAGTACCGGGTTAAAGACTTTAGACCTGGCTCTGACCCAGATGAGAGGGATGCCACCAAGCTACTCATTGAAGCTGGGAAACGAGAGAAAGGAAACCGGGAAAACCCTCGTTGCGTCGTTGTTGGCTATCTTCCGGGAGAGACATGGAGTAAGGAGGCAAACCATGGCAACCATAATGAGTTGGCGAAGTAGCGGAGGTGACCGTGGGCGCTGTGATGCCAAGTGCCACAATGCTAAGCATCCGAAGTGTGTCTGCATGTGTGGCGGTCGCTTCCACGGCTCAGCCAGCAGACCTGGTGGCGTGGAGCAGACAGTGAGGAACTACTGGGACGATGTCCTAGAAGAGTCCCAGAGGAAAGCAGAAGAGCAAGGACTAGAACTAGAGACTGAGCGCTGGGCTAAGAACCGGCAGCGCATCCTGGGTGAAGCTCCACAAGTAAAGAGAGCGCGACAGGAAGTTAACCAATTACGATTCCCACTAGAGGTGAGGTGATGACAAAGAGCATGCCTTTGCTGAGGTGTAAGAGCCTTAACAATAATGCTGGTGTCCGTCAGTAAATCCCTAACGAAGGATGACAACTATTCGGGAGAAGCGGCGGTGCGAAATATCCGAGCCAGTAAGAACCTGCTGGGGTGAAAGCGGGATTATTAACAGTAATGTTTAACTCGCAACACTATGAACAGGGGGTAACCCCAGCAGGGGAATAAATAAAGGAGGTGCCCAATGGCGAACGAGATCTTTACTAAGCCCTTATCTCAGATTTTAGACGAAATGAAGGCAAGGATTGAGGAGTTGGAGAAGATATGCAGGTCACATGAGAACGATTTACGAGCCATGGAGAAAGACAGGGAGGAGTAGATGCCGCTAAATATAGATCTAGAAAATATAACGGAAGGGAAAAACGATTTTACCAACTTCAGCACCCAGCTGATGAGGGTTGTCTTTAAGGCCGATGTCGTCAACAAGGCGAAGCTATTCACGGTATACCCTAACCTGGTGAGGACCGTCCAGACATTCATGGACACCGGTGAGAAGCTGAACCTTCCCTACGATAGTTAACTGAGAGGATTAAGTGAAAGTTGGAGTAGTAAGTATCCACCTGACCAATGAAGAGGCTTTGAGACTTTGCCGCCCTGGTTTCGGCGCCGATACGTGCATCTGGCTAGTAATAGGTCCAGAGGGCTGGGAGTGCATTTACTATAACAGGGCTGAAGGCATTAATCTTGCCGGCAAGACAATGGAGCAGAGGTGGAAGGCCGGCAAGACCGTGGCCAAGCGCGATGGCTGTAACGAGATAAAAGAATTTACCGAGAAGGAATTAATGCCTTGAACGATATGGAAACCTTGCAGCGGGCCTACGAGCGGGAGAACGATTCCCGCGACCGCCGGGCGCCGCATCTTCGGAGCTGGGAATATTATACCATCGGGGCATCCCTCGCCGACATCAAGCGGCTTCTGAGTGAAGGCATGCTGATAATCGCCGTCAAATCATACCGCCTTACTAAATACAAGCTCAGTGAAAAGGGGCGAGAATTCGTCTGGTCGACAACCATGGAGAGGGAGTTTGCCAAGATACCGGCAGAAACAATCCTCGACGCCATGAGCCTGGTGGTTGGCTTCGACGACCTTAAAGAGGCGCTGGCCAGGGCGGTGGAGTCCAGGCGCCGGATAAACTTCCTCCTGGAGGGACCGCCCGCCTGCGCCAAGAGTATAATGCTCGAGGGGATCAGGTCGGCGGTACCGGACGCCTACATCGCCTTCGGCTCCAGGACATCGGCCTCCGGACTCTCAGAGGCACTCTTCGAGCATCAGCCCTCAGTGCTCTTAATGGACGAGGCCGATAAAATGCACCTCGACTGCTACTCGGTACTGCTGGGCCTTATGGAGTCCGGAGAGATCCTGGAAACAAAGAGCCGGAAGACAAGGGGCATCAAACTCGAAACCATGACTATATGCGCCTGCAACAGCTCAGCCAAGATGCCCAATGAGTTTTTATCAAGGTTCGCCCTGCACGTATTCTTCCCCACTTACACGCGGGAAGAGTTTATAGACGTATGCCAGGGCTTTCTTTCCCGGGCAGAGCAGTGCCCGCCTGACATAGCTCAGACCATAGGGGAGCTGGTGTATGACTACGGACTGGGCGATGTGAGAAAAGCCCGCGGCGCCTGGCAGCTGATGACCGAGCCCACAAGCGCAGAGGTCCACCGCGTTCTCCAGCTCATGATGAAGTACTCCCCTGATAATCACCGAGGAAGGAAAAAGCCGATCCCAGAGCGCCGGCTATTATAAATTGGTATATGCCCTTTTTGTAAAATAGAAATCAAACATTCCAGTAGGAATGATGGAGGTTGAAATGGAAGGAAGGCTTACCTGGACATGCCATATATGCGGCAGCACCAGGCCTGATGAAAAGATATCCGTTCTCTCGAAGCCACTGATAGTCGGTGGCGTTAGTATGATGGGAGAGCAGAACATTAGATACTGCAACGACCGCCAGAAATGTATAGACGGCGCCAAGGATTTCAGCTTCTTCAAAGAGGTAAGAGGCATGACGGAAACAATGTTTATCAATCCTGAAAGAGATTAAACAGCGCTCCGAGGCAGGACGATAGAGGAGGCTAGAGATGCCGGCTAAATATGCACTCTATGATGAACTAGATGATGCTGGTAAGGAAACCGGTAGGATACAGGTAGTAGAAGAAACTGATGATTTGGTATTTGCTACCTTTGAAGCTGATGAACTAGAAAAGGCTAAGAAGGAGATGGCTAGGTTGCAGGCTGAGTCTGACCGCGAGGACCAAATAGAGAAAGAGTATCTTGATTGGGAGAAGCAGTGCCTCTCTCGCCACAAAATCACTAAAGACGAGCTCAGGGTGTTTCTGGTTAATTGTGTGATTATCTAAACATTCCACGGGGAATAGTAGGAGGTAGCCAGTGCCCGAGATTAAAGCCTACGATATAAACTCATGGCCGAAGGACTGGAGAGAGAAAGGGGAGATGGCCAAGAAAATAATCCTCGCTAACCCCGGGTTCAGTATCAACAGTCCTGAGTACCACGATTATATGGATTACTGCCATAAGGTCATCTTGTTCGAGCAGGAAACTAAACATTCAACGGGGAATAGTTGATGAAAATTAAAGTGGGTAAAAAATTAAAAGTAGAAGCGGGCCTGTCACTAAATAGTTGGGCGCTGCCGCTTTGTATAGACGCCTGTAAGCCATACACCGATGGCGACAGTGAACGATGGGTGACACAAATCATTATAACGCTTTTCTGCTTCTTCCTGAATATTGAGTATTAGAGAACGATGAAAGGAGAAATAGATTGACTAGGCGGATTTTTAGCAGAAAAACATATAACGGATATCACTTGGTAACCATATCTGGGGATGATTCGCCGGTAGGGTTCTTTAAGAAGTCTTCTGAGAAAGACGAATTTGGCAATCTGGCCATTGAGGATGATCAACCTCAGTGCTCGCATCCAGGTAAGTCAAGGTTCACACCCTGGGATAACTGGCTGTATGTGCCCTCTGTTTGCCAATCGTGCGTCTGGGTTTATCGTGAGCCGGTGAGTATGGATTACGATTGTCTATTAAAGACCAGAAAGAATGTGAATCCTGCCTGCTTGGTAAATGGTGTGCAATAAACAGCGCTCCGAGGCAGGAGGCTAAGGGAAAGAATAACATGGCAAGAGTGCTGAATAGGGCAGATGTGATAGAACACCTAAAAGCCGGCGGTGAGGTTACCGGCACCCCTATTCAGGGATATTCCATTAAAGGTGGCCAATATGATGGCTGGACTGTTAGAAGCGACACATTGGTATCACTTCTCCAGGCAGGTTTGATTGAGGAAGAACCTGACAAAATAAGCTATTACAATCACTACCGGTGGAAGCGTTCCGAGGCAGGAGGCTAGGAGGTAAAAGATGGAGATAACTCAGGAAATAGCAGAGACAATACTAATCGGGTTCTCTAATGCCACTCAGCAATTCAAGGAACAAAACAAAGACCTTATAACAGAGCTGGAGCAAATAGCAGAAGGGAGGTAAGCGATGCTAAGAGTCTATTTTGATGACCATGGCCAGGACTTTCTGGAGTGGGATATCCAGGACGGGGTGGTTGTTGGCTGCCACCCTTTCCAGGGCTGGCTCTGGAACGGCACGAAGGTCTATAACGAGGATATCAAGCCCGGCGACTATCTGCAGA
>JABUBM010000427.1_pt1 | contig 10317 bp, 11 predicted proteins | sample 7240321 | NCBI WGS metagenome assembly JABUBM01 (sample SAMN07256344, study PRJNA390944) | subsurface metagenome | isolation source: Methane hydrate marine sediment | place: Pacific Ocean: Eastern North Pacific, ODP site 1244 | collected 2002
AGCGGTCCTACATCCTTCAAGGCTTCTTTGAACTTTTCTTTCATTTCATCTGGCTGCGCTCCAGCATGCAGTGCCATAATTAACTCTTTTAATATCGTCTTTCTATTTCCAAGCATTTCGCCCATGATTTCACCTCTTTGATTAATTTTAAAAGTCCGCCTTTTACTATCAAGCGCTTTTTCCCCCTTTTAACTTTTGGTAAAGCTCCTCTCCAAGACACTTTTCAGCATATTTACACCATTGGATACACGACTGCAAATCAGTGTATATGGTAAATCCGCAATTGTCACACTCCGCCTCCATATCTGTGGAGAAAATCTCCACTTCGGCACCGCATTCAGGACACTTCTTTATTGTGAGTGTAGGCGTTCGAATATTAGCCGCTCCCGGACATTTATCAAACATTGCTGGTGCCTCCTTTTCCCTCGGTAAGCCTATTAAAGCAACCCCGCCCTTAAAAGTAAAGAGCTGTCTATTAGCCTCTATTGAATAGTTATCTTTTCGTGTTATACTGTAGGGCATATAGGAGACTAATTTGAAGGGGAAGGACTTACTTTCTATATCTGACCTCGGCAGTGAGAATATTTGGTTGCTCATATCAGATGCTATTGATATGAAAGCCGAGGGCTGGCTCTCCATACTCAGTGGGAAGACGCTGGCGATAATGTTTGAGAAGCCCTCACTGCGGACCCGGGTAAGCTTTGAGCTAGCTATGCGCCAGCTAGGCGGTCAAACCATTTATCTGTCACCGGCTGAGGTTGGACTGGGTGAGCGGGAGTCAATTTCAGATGTCGCCAGGGTACTTAGTCGCTATGTAAATGCTATCGCTGCCCGTACCTTTTCCCACCAAACTCTGGAGACTCTGGCTAGCTACTCCAGTGTGCCGGTGATAAACGCCCTGTCTAGTTTGGAACACCCGTGCCAGGCTCTGGCTGACCTGCTCACCATTTATGAGAAGAAGGGCGAGCTAAACGGGTTGACCCTGGCCTTTGTTGGCGATGGTAACAATGTGGCTCATAGTCTTATGCTAGCCGCTTCGCTTATGGGAATGAATTTCAGGATTGCTTCTCCACCCGGCTATGCTGTTCAGGACCGAATATTGCATCTGGCTCAAGACTATGCTACTAGTAGCCATGCTGAAATATTTTGCACCGAGGAACCACGCCTGGCAGTTATCGGGGCTGATGTAGTCTATACTGATGTGTGGACCAGTATGGGGCAGGAGGCTGAAGCTGAACGGCGACGCCAGGTATTTGCTGGCTACCAGGTAAATAGTGAACTCCTGTCTTTAGCCAAAGAAGATACCATATTGATGCACCCCTTGCCAGCACACCGTGGTGAGGAAGTGGCTGAGGGTATTTTAAATAGCCCTAGGTCAGTGGTCTTCGACCAGGCTGAGAATAGGCTGCACTTACAGAAAGCACTGCTAGCGGAAATGCTGGGAGGTCTGGAGATTCCGCTGGCTGGTTATCGCTAGGGAATAGGGAATAATGCATATACTAAAGACCATAGTAAACTGGGGTTGGTGTCCTATCCTAATAACGGCACTGGCTGTGGTTAGTTATATCTATGATTGGACAACTGAAGCCATAGCCCCGGTTCTAGTTATTATCCTGGTCATCGGCTTAGTAGTGGCGGTAATCGGAGCCAGAGAGAAGGAATTAGAGCTTTCACAACTAAGACTCAGGCAATTAGCCGGATATTTTAATCGCCGATTTACCGGCAATTCGTCTCTGTCTATCTTTACTATCATAGATAGTCTATTCAATATTGATAACCCTAAGTTATGGGATTGGGCACGGGCGTGTGATATGTCGCAGCGGATTTTTAATACTTGGTGTGATAGTTTTATCACCAGAGTGGAGAGCGACATTAGAACCAGAAGATTTGATGTTTACCTGCGCACCTATTTAAATGAGCTGTGGCTGGCAAACAACCATTATTATGAATTTGTAGCGCAGTTTTATGAGATAGCGGAGAAGGTTGAAATCCCACGGGAAACTATAGACCAGTATAACAAGTTTGTGATGGAATATAACGCCTTTGTCCAGGATTTCAGGGATAATATTAGTGAGCTGAGGAAGATAGCCAGAACTGAGATTGAGCCCCCCAGCGTGAATTTTGCCAAAGAGTTACCGGGGGTGAAGTGATTGTAATTTATCTACCTCACCCCCTGTGTCCCCCTCTCCTTGAAAGGAGAGGGGGAGGAAATAAATAAAGAGGGGCTCCGCCCCTCTTAGACACCCTGGTAAGCAGGGATGCTTGACGACGAGGGCATAAATCTAGGAGAGAAATATGGCGGATGTGGAGCATGAGAAACTCTTGAAGCTATATGAGTTGGCTATTAATGAGGAGCACCGTTTCTTAAATGCCCACCAAAATCGCGTTGCGTTTTATTCCGGGATTCTATCAGCATTAATTGCAGGAACAGTTGCTGGTTTATTCCAAGCCTCTGAATGGTATCAATTCGCAATTCTTTGCTTCGGCCCTGTACTAATCTTCCTAATTTCGACCATCGCCATTGACGGCACTTTCCGCCTTTATCAACGATTTGTGGAGGTGGTAACAACTCGTGCGAAGGTGGAGCAGAAGCTTGGCCTAACCGAAGGGCATCTAGGCAATAGCAATGCAGCGCACTCTTATTGGCAGTCAGAACCCTTAGTTCCGCCGCGTCATATTAAAAGTCGCCGGAACTCGGAATCTTCTGAGGCTTTTATAGAGAAGTACTCCAAAAGGGGCTATCACCTCTGGACGACACGTTTGTTTCGCGGCTTTCAGGGGATAAGCGTCTTGATGTTTGTGGGTATGTTGGCCTTGACAATTTGGAACGCACCATGTGTGAATTCGTGAGGTAGGGGTGAACAAACCTATTGTGGCTATTGTTGGTAGGCAGAATGTAGGTAAATCTACCCTGCTCAATCGGATAGCAGGTAAGCCAATAGCTATTATAGCGGACTTGCCGGGGACAACTCGCGACCGTATATTGGCTAATGTCTCATGGCAGGAGGCTGAATTTACTATAATTGATACTGGCGGTCTGGAGCTAAAGCCCCAGTCCACTATTGCTCAAGCGGTTAAGGAGCAGGTAGAAACGGCTATTAACGAGGCTGATGCTATTATTTTTCTGGTGGACACGAGGGATGGAGCAACACCTCCCGACCTAGAAATAGCTGACATGCTTCGCCAGGTAAGTAAACCCATAATATTGGTAGCTAATAAGGCAGATAATGCCAAGCTTGAGACCGAGGCGGTAGAATTCTACGAGCTAGGACTGGGAGAGCCAATGGCAATTAGTGCCTATCATGGTCGGGGCACTGCTGAGCTACTGGATAGAATTGTCTCTTTGTTACCAACCCCAACACTGGTTGAAGTCAAGCCAGAGATTATGAAGGTAGCTATTATCGGTAGACAGAATGTAGGTAAATCAACACTGTTAAATGCTCTCCTGGGAGAAGAGCGGGCTATTGTTGATGAAATTCCGGGAACTACCCGTGATGCCATAGATACCTTGCTTGACTTTGATGGGCAAAATGTGTTACTTATTGATACCGCTGGCATCAGGCGCCGGGGACGATTGGGAGTAGGGGTGGAGCGGTATAGTGTAATTCGTGCCCTGCGAGCTATTGAGCGGGCTGATATAGTTTTGCTCGTTCTTGATGGCACTGAGTTGGTTACGGCTCAGGATATGCACATTGCTGGTTATATCCAGCAAGCGGTTAAGGGTATTGTCTTGGTAGTTAATAAGTGGGACCTAGTTGCAAATAAGAACACCACTGAATATAATAGATATATCAGGAGACAACTCAAGTTTATGCCCTATGCGCCGGTGCTGTATGTTTCAGCTAAATTTGGGCAGGGGGTAAGTGAGATTATGCCTCAAGCAACTCAGGTATATCAGGAGAGGCTCAAGCGGTTACCTACTACTGTGGTTAATAGTGTGGTTCAGCAGGCAGTAGCCGCTCACACCTTGCCCCGAATCGGTAGCAAGCAGCTAAAGATTCTATACGCAACTCAGGCTGAGGTAAATCCACCGACCTTTGTCTTTTTTGTCAACGATGCCAAGCTACTACATTTTTCCTATCAACGCTACTTGGAAAACAAGCTACGCCAGTCATTTGGCTTCGCTGGCACTCCACTTCGTTTGGTCTTTAAGACGAGGGGTGAGTCATGATAATCGCTAAGTTTGTTGGGGTGATTATTCTTGGTTACCTATTGGGTTCTATTCCCTTTGGTGTATTGATAGGTAGGCGAAGTGCCAAGGTGGATGTCACGCAATATGGTAGTGGCAAGATGGGGGCGACTAATGTGCTACGAACAGCGGGCAAAAAAGCAGCAGCGGCAGTAGTCACCCTAGATGTGCTGAAGGGAGTGCTGGCAGTAGTATTTGCCGGGTTGATAGTGGATAGAAGTTATCTGGTGGTAGGTGGCTTTGGCTTAGGAGCATTGGTTGCCCAGTGTCTAGCGGCTCTAGCGGCTATAGCTGGACATAATTGGTCAGTATTCCTCAAATTTAAGGGGGGGAGGGGTGTTGCTACCTTCTTTGGCGGGTTAATAGCCTTGTGCCCGCCGGCAGCACTATTTGGTGGTGAGATTCTAATTATTGGTACCTCTAGGCTCTATCGCTGGAGCAGTAGGTGCTTATACCATATTAGTGCCGCTCACTATTATGAATGGATTCCCTGTTGAATACCTAGCCTATGCTTTGATAGGCACAATATTAATTATTGTTATGCACCGGGACAATATTGCCAGGTTAATATCGGGCAAGGAGCGCAAGCTAGGCGATACGGCTGATAAGAGGGATTTGCCCCCGTCTAATTACCCCCAAAATCAAGATTCTCAACAACCCTGAACAGGAAGCATGGGGTAAGAGATGCCCAAGATTGCTATCATTGGCACCACTACCTGGGGGATGACTCTGGGAGTGGTGTTAGCCAAAAAGGGACTAGAGGTCAGGCTGTGGGCTCGGACAGAACAAGAAGCCACTGAACTAAGAAATGCCGGACCTAACCCAACCCTGCTACCTGATATTGCCTTTCCTCCCCACTTATCTATTACCAGCTCTCTGAGTGAAGCCCTAACTGATGTGGAAGCGGTTATCCTGGCTGTGCCATCACAGACCATGCGACACAATATAAAGCTAGTTGAAGGCTATCTTAAGGCGCCGTCAACGCTGGTAATAAGTGCAGCTAAGGGTCTGGAGATTGGTAGTAACAAGCGTATGTCACATGTAATTGCTGAGGAGATAGCCCCCCGTTTTCGGTCTAATATTTGTGCCCTTTCCGGACCTAATCTTTCCCGGGAGATTCTCCACAACTTACCGGCGGCTTCAGTGGTAGCTGCCTGGGATGAAGCTATAGCTAAAAAAACCCAAAGGCTGTTAACCACCTCCAACTTTTGTGTATACACCAATACCGATATCATAGGTGTAGAGCTAGGGGGGGCATTAAAGAATATCATCGCTCTGGGTGCTGGCATAGCTGACGGGCTAGGCTATGGCGACAATGCTAAGGCAGCCTTTATGACCCGAGGTCTAACCGAAATGACGGCTCTTGGAGTTGCCCTCGGTGCGAATCCCCTTACCTTTTCCGGGTTAGCTGGCTTGGGCGATTTAATAGCTACCTGTGCCAGCCCGTTGAGTCGTAACCACTATGTAGGCGTAGAGTTAACCAAAGGACGCTCGCTAGAGGAGATAACAGCCTCAATGACTGGTGTAGCCGAGGGGGTGAGCACCACTATCGCTGCCTGGAATCTAGCCCAGCAGATGGGACTAGAGATGCCTATTACGGAAAGAATTTATCAGGTATTATATGAGGGTGTTGACCCTCGCCAGGCAGCGGTTGAGCTGATGGCGGCTGAGGCTAGGAACGAGTTAACCGGGCGAAAGTGGAAGCTATTTTCCTTCCTCAGGCACTAAGGGCATTGGTAACAATGTTTAGAGCCTCACCCTTTTGAGGCTAGGGCAATGGCTAGAAAAATCAAGGTTTCTGGGGACGCCTTTTAGCCGGGCCCAGGCTGTTAGCTAGCTCTTGAAATAGCCGGCGCTGCTCCTCAGTTAGTGACTCAGGGGTAACCACAAATAGGGTAACTAGCTGATCGCCACGTCCGCTTCTATGAAGATGGGGAATGCCCTGAGCTTTAAGCCGAAAGACTTTCCCCGTTTGGCTGCCAGATGGAATCTTGAGTTTAGTTTTACCATCCAGAGTAGGCACCTCTACCTCAGTGCCAAGGGCAGCTTGAGCAAAGTTGATTGGTAGCTCATAGAGAATATTGTCACCATCCCGGATGAAAAACTCGTGGGGTAGTACTGACAGGATGACATAGAAATTACCTGGGGAGCCACCTCTGTGCCCGGCTTCGCCCTCACCACTGAGGCGTATTTGAGAGCCATCATCAACTCCGGCTGGAATTCTGACTGAGATACTGCGTTGACGCTTCTCCATTCCTATGCCCCGGCACTGAGGACAGGGTTCAGTAATAATACTGCCCTCGCCATGGCACTGACTGCAGGTAGCAGTATTAATGAAGCGACCAAATATGGTTTGCTGAACTCGGCGCACCTGCCCACTGCCATTACAGTTGGGGCATCGGCTAGGTTGACTACCTGGCTTGCAGCCAATACCCTGGCACAGGGAGCAATTCTCAGTGCGTAATATATTTATCTCCTTTTCACAGCCAAAGGCTGCTTCGTCAAAGGTAATAGTAATGCTGGAGTGAAGGTCAGCACCGCGCTGGGGTGCCTGGCGGGTGGCAGTAGTTGCCCCGCCAAAGAAGGCATCAAAAATATCACCAAAGCCGCCGAAGTCAAAGCCCTCAAAGCCTCGCCCAAAAAATCCGTCAGCACCGCTGTGCCCATAGTGGTCATAAGCGACACGCTTATCTGGGTCTGAGAGCACCTCGTAGGCTTCGTTTACCTCTTTGAATTTCTCCCCCGCCTTATCATCATGGTTATGGTCAGGGTGATACTTAAAGGCTAGTTTACGAAAAGCCTTCTTTATTTCCTCATCGGTAGCATCTCTACCTACACCGAGGACTTCATAATAATCCCGTTTTGCTGGCATGTTTACAACCCCATCCCCTTTAACCCCTTCCCCTTACCAAGAGGAAGGGGAATAGTGTTATAAGAGGAGCTTCGTCTCTCTTTAACTTTTCACTGATTTAATGGCAGTGCAAAAACTTTCTGGCGTTTGGGACGAGATAACGAAGGTCTTCTCAGTGGTTTCCAATTTTACCCCTTCATTTATAAAAGCCTGGGTTAGAGCAAAGGTTCCGTCTCTCCCCTTTCTGATACCCCACCCTCCATATGTCCTCATAGGATGGGATATTTTATAAGGGGAGTAAGCTTGCACCTCGTTCACTTCAATAACCTTACGGTAAAAAAGCCCATATTTTATTACTAGCCTATCCTCAAATAGCTCCACCCTCATCTGAAAGAAGCTAACTATGATGCCAATAGTTAACGCGATGTAGAGGGCAAAGAGCCACCATAGCCCCCCAAGGATAATGCCCGGTACTAAGCCGACGGCTAATGCCCATAACAAAATACCACCTATAAACGGATAGTTTACATTTAGCCTTTCCTCGTAAACAGGCATTGATGACATTTTATCTACCTCACCCCCTGTATCCCCCTCTCCTTCAAAGGAGAGGGGGAAGGGTTATATAAGAGGGGCAAAGCCCCTCTTTAACTCCCTATTTGCACCTAAACCTCGTGGAATTCGCCCTCTACGGTGCCTTCTTCTCCCCCTTCTTTGCCTGGGGGTGGCTCCCCACCCGGCGGAGGTGGCTGCTTATAAATGGCGGCACCAATCCTCTGCATAGCATCAGATAGCTCCTGCATTGCCTGGCGAATAGCATTTATATCAGTGCCCTGTAGTGCTGAACGCACCGCCGCTACCTTACTTTCTACCTCTTGATTCAAGTCTGAAGGTATTTTATCCTTCTGTTCTCTTAGGGTTTTTTCAGTGGTATAAGCCAGAGTATCGGCAGCATTGCGTGTTTCCACCTCCTCCTTCCGCTTGGCATCCTCAGCAGCGTGTGTCTCAGCTTCACGCTGCATCTGCTCTACCTCTTCCTTAGACAGTCCGCTGGAAGCAGTGATAGTGATTTTCTGCTCCTTGCCCGTGCCCTTATCATGAGCCTTAACACTGAGTATGCCATTGGCATCAATATCAAAGCTGACCTCAATCTGGGGCATACCCCGTGGTGCTGGCAGGATGCCATCAAGCATAAACCGTCCCAGTGTCCTATTATCAGGCGCCATAGGTCTTTCTCCCTGGAGGACATGAATCTCCACACTGGGCTGATTATCAGCGGCAGTGCTAAAAATCTGGCTTTTAGCGGTGGGGATGGTGGTATTACGGGTGATAAGGGGAGTAGCCACGCCACCAAAGGTCTCAATACCCAGGGTGAGCGGGGTAACATCAAGCAGGAGAACATCCTTGACCTCCCCCTTGAGCACCCCCGCCTGAATAGCAGCGCCTATGGCTACTACTTCATCGGGATTGACCCCCTTATGTGGTTTCCTACCGAAAAGTTGCTTAACCTTCTCCTGAACCAGTGGCATTCTGGTCTGCCCACCAACCAGAACCACCTCGTCAATCTGAGCCGGGGTCTTTTCGGCATCAGCTAATGCCTGCTTACAAGGACCCAGGCTTTTCTCTACCAAATCCATTATCAGTTGCTCCAGTTTAGCCCGGGTAAGGGTAATATTAAGGTGTTTGGGACCGCTGGCATCGGCAGTAATAAAGGGAAGATTTACCTCGGTTTGCTGGACAGTGGACAGCTCGCACTTAGCTTTTTCGGCGGCTTCCTTTAGGCGCTGTAGCGCCATTTTATCCTGCCGCAGGTCTATCCCCTGGTCTCGCTTGAACTCATCGCATAGCCAGTCCATAATTCCCTGGTCAAAGTCATCACCACCGAGGTGGGTATCGCCATTGGTTGATTTGACCTGGAAGGTACCCTCACCTAGCTCCAGTATGGATATATCAAAGGTTCCGCCACCAAGGTCATAGACGGCGATAGTCTCCTCCTTCTTCTTATCCAACCCATAGGCTAGGGAGGCAGCGGTAGGCTCATTGACTATTCGCAGCACCTCCAGCCCGGCTACCTTACCAGCATCCTTGGTTGCCTGCCGCTGACTGTCGTTAAAATAGGCAGGCACGGTGATTACAGCTTCAGTAATCTTCTCACCGAGGTAAGCCTCAGCATCCGTCTTCAGTTTTTGTAGAATCATAGCCGAGATTTCTGACGGGCTATATTCCTTGTTACCCATCATTACCCAGGCATCATTATTAGCTGCCCTGATTATTTTAAAAGGCAACAGCTTCTTGTCATATTCCACGGTGGACTCATCAAACTTACGCCCCATTAGACGCTTGATGCTAAAGATGGTATTCTCGGAGTTGGTGATAGCTTGACGCTTAGCTACCTGTCCCGTCAGACGCTCGCCGCCCTTACTTGTAGCTACTACTGAAGGGGTAATGCGACCACCCTCAGCATTAGGGATAATCACCGGTTCTCCTGCCTCCATTACTGCCACCGCAGAAAAAGTTGTGCCTAAATCAATACCTATAACCTTTCCCATAGTTTAATCCTCCTTGTTTTCCTCCTCTTCCCCATTGCCCACTACCACCATAGTCGGTCGAATAACCCTATCATGCAGTTTATAGCCCGTTTGCAGCTCCTCAATAACTATTCCCTCCTTACCTTTGGCGTACATCGCCGCTTCATGGAGGTTGGGGTCAAATGGTTCACCCAGTGCCTTAATCTGGGATAGCCCTTGTACCTCCAGACTTGCCCGAAGCTTTCGCTCAATGAGGCTAATGCCCTCTACCCAAGTAAACCCGACTAGTTTAGGCGGAATAGAAACAAGGGCTCGTTCCAGATCATCTAGGATTGGCAGCAGATTAAGCATGAGCGCAGCGTTGGCAAATTTGCTAATCTCCTCTTTTTCCTGCTCACTGCGCCGCTTGTAGTTAATGAAGTCAGCCTGGGCTCTTTGCCAACCAGCCAGATTGGCTTCTACCTTTGCCTTTTCCTCAGCCAGTGCCTGCTTCAATACCTCAATGTCTTCCGCCTCAGCCACTCCTTGTTCTACATCACTGGTTAGACCTTCTTCTGAGTCTGGCTGTGTCATTATTATCTAACTTACCTCCTTTTTAGTAACTTGAGAGACAAAGCTTCTCCCATCAATTGGAATTATCCAGGTTTATGGCTGTTTGTTTCCCATATAGTTCGTCCACCAATTCACTCAGCACCGAGGCTATATAGTCTACGGCAGAGATGGCTCGACCATAGGGCATCCGGGTAGGTCCG
>JABUBM010000428.1_pt1 | contig 10308 bp, 8 predicted proteins | sample 7240321 | NCBI WGS metagenome assembly JABUBM01 (sample SAMN07256344, study PRJNA390944) | subsurface metagenome | isolation source: Methane hydrate marine sediment | place: Pacific Ocean: Eastern North Pacific, ODP site 1244 | collected 2002
CGGTGGGGGGGTCCCTTATCCCAGAAGAGGTATCTGGTATAGGAATGTCATGCCTGATAAGATTATTATTTTTAAAAAACCCATAGAAGTTCGCTGTAGAAGCAAAGAAGATATAAAGGAATCTGTTAGAAGAGTTGTTATCCATGAGATTGGACATTATTTTGGTTTGGGAGAAGCAGATTTGCGAAAGATTGAAAGGGAGAAGTATACGAATTCTTAATATGATAGAGCTTTCAGACAGATTAGAAAAATTTATATTGGAAATTCCCAAAGTCGAACTACACCTTCACTTGGAAGGAGCAATTCCTCTGGAAACTTTATTTGGTTTTATCCAAAGACGAGGGGATAATAAATTAATTAAGAACTTGGAAGACCTAAAAAAACGGCTGGTCTATTCTAATTTTGCTCAATTTATTAAGGTTTGGTTATGGAAAAACAGTTTTATTATCGAATATGAAGATTTTGAAGAATTAGCTTACCAGGTTCTGCAGAGCTTGAGTCAACAAAATGTGAAATATGTAGAAGCTTTTTACTCTCCGCGGGATTTTACCTTCAGAAATAAAAAATTATCCGCTTGTGGAATAACCGAAAGTTTGATTAAGGGCAAGAAAAGAGCGTTTGATGATTTTGGAATTCGGAGTGAATTGGTTGTAGATGTAGTAAGAGATTACGGTCCGCGCATGGGTATGGGTTTAATAAAAGAATTATCCGGTTATTTAGGTCGGGGGCTTATAGGTATTGGTCTGGGAGGAAGTGAAAAGTTATTTCCGGCGGGGTTTTTTACTAAAGTTTATCAGGAAGCCAGAGACCGGGGTTTTCGGCTTACTGCCCATGCGGGTGAGGCAGCAGGAGCCAAATCTATTTGGGCAGCCCTCGAAGAACTTGGGGCAGAGCGAGTAGGTCATGGATTAAGGGCGTACGAAGACCCTCAATTGATTAATTATCTTGGTGAAAGACAAATACCTTTAGAAATGTGCGTAGTTAGCAATATCAAGACTCAGGTTTGTAAAACATTCAAAGAACATCCTATTAGAAATTATTTTAAAGAAGGATTAATGGTAACAATTAATTCTGACGACCCTACTATGTTTAATACCTCAATTACCAATGAATATTTAGTTCTAATTCAAAAGTTTGGATTTAGTTTAGAGGAGATAAGGAAGGTTAATTTTAATTCGATTGAAGCTTCCTTTATGAAAGACAGAGAAAAAGATATAATGAAGGAAACTTTTAACCAAGAATGGAAAGGACTAACCTCCAAATATTTTAAGAAATAGAAATGGGAGAATAAAAAGAGGAAAAAATTAAATGAGAGATAAGACAAAGAAAGAATCCCTAAAAAAGGAAAAGATATTTTTAACCCAATCTTATTTTAAATATCCTCTGCCCGAAGAGATGTTAAAGGAATTATCCGAAGAGTTGAAGGATATTAACCGGTATCCTTCGGGGGGAGAATATACTAAACTTCGCCAAGCATTAGCTAAATATGTAGGCGTAAAGATAGAAAATATTTTGCCCACCAATGGTTCAGATGAAGTTATTGAAATAATTTCCCGCGTTTACAAGGGAGAGGTCTTAATTCCCATTCCTACTTTTTCTCAATATGAAGTGAGTGCAGATAGAGGAGGGTTATCTAAAATTTTAGTTAAGTGTTTGCATGATAGAGTGTATTCCCTTAATTATTCGGCTCAACAATTAAAGAGTGCTTCTTTGATCTGGATCTGTAACCCTAATAACCCGACCGGGACGAGAGTTCCGAGAGAAAAGATTATTGATATTCTACAAAGAGCAGAGGGGATGGTAGTAGTTGATGAATGTAATTATGAGTATTTGGGAGAGACCATAGTGGACTTGATAGATAAGTATGAAAGTTTAATTATCTCCAGAAGCTTTTCCAAAAATTTTGGATTGGCGGGATTACGTTTGGGTTTTGCCATTTCTAATCATCAAAATATAAAGAAATTAGCTGCTTTCGGTCAATATTTTAGAGTAAATAGAATGGCTGAAAAAGCTGCGGTAAAAGTCCTAAAATATTTAGACTATTATCAAGAAGTCTGGGAGAAAATAAAGAAAGTAAGAGATGAATTTGTAAGGCAAATAAATGAGCTGGGATTTTCTGCTTATGATTCAAAAGCAAACTTCGTTTTAGTAGAGTTTAAGGATAGGAAAAAAACTGAAATAGTTTGGAAGTGTCTAAAGGAAAAAGGTATTTTTACTTTACCCGGTTGGGAGAATGAGTTTTCCGGTTTAGAGGATCAATTTATTAGATTTACTATCGGGGAAGAATGGGAAATGGATAGGGTAGTGGAAGCATTAACCAAGATGTAACATTTTGTGCCTGGCATAAAATGTTACATCTTGGTGCCGAAGGGGGGATTTGAACCCCCACAGGCATACACCTACTACGCCCTGAACGTAGCGCGTCTACCAATTCCGCCACTTCGGCTTATTTTTGAAGATAAATTTAAAATTAATAGGTAGCTGAAAGAGCCCTTACTGAAAATAGAATAAAGAAAATAGATATTATTGTCAAGTCCAATATATAGTATATAGTATCGAGTATCAAGTATCGAGTCAAAAAAAGCGAAAGAAAAGATAGAAAAAGTATATACTAACAAAAGCATTTTTGCATTAAAAATATTAGAAAAGGAGTGAAGTGTTTTGGTTAAAAAACAGATGGTGACTGATTTAAATTTAAATACCAGGATTAACGACATATTTTTCTTGAAAGATGTAGAGTTTAGAGTGAGGAGAGATAAAAAGACTGTCGATATGTTCTTTAAAATTGCTGATAAAACCGGGGAAATTGAAGCCATAAATTGGGATGTGCCTACTGATAGAGTAAAGGAATTAGGTAAAATTGAATTTGCCCGAGTTCAAGGACATATAACCAAAAAGAAAAGTGATGGAACCCTTCAGGCAACAATTTCTTCTCTTATTAAAACAGCTCCCTTAGATTTGGATTATTCAGATTATTTGCCCCAATCAAAAGAAAATTTAGATGAATTAATGAGCAGGATTTTTTCAAAGATTAATTCTATCGAAAATTATCATTTAAAGAACCTTCTAAGGAATTTTTTTGACGATCAAGAATTTGCTGAAAAGTTTAAAAGAGCTCCAGCGGCAACCAAAGTACATCAACCTTATATCGGTGGTTTAGTTGAGCACACCTTGAATGTAGTTGAAATTTGTGAAACCATATGCCATATCTACCAAGAGCTAAACCGTGATTTCCTAATTACTATGGCTATTCTTCATGACATAGGTAAAATAAGGGAATATGCCTACCATAAGGTTATCGAACATACTGATGAAGGTAAGCTTTTGGGTCATATAGTTATAAGCTTAGAGGTGATTGATCAGAAGATAAGGAGCATGGATGATTTTCCGAAAGATTTAGAATTAATGGTAAAACATACCCTTTTAAGTCATCATGGCCATTTTGAATTCGGTTCCCCCAAACTTCCCAGTATTTTAGCAGCTATTGCTCTTCATTATGCTGACGAGATGGATGCCAAGGTAAGTGGTTTTATAAATATCAAAGAAGAGAATAAAAATTTTAAAGAAAAATGGAGCAAATGGATTTGGTGGTTAGAAAGGTCGATTTATTTAGATGAAGAAGCAATATTAAAAAATAAGATAAATAAGATAGACCCTGTATAGTTAGATATCTACTATACAAGGCAGGGGAAGGTTAGAATTGGAATAATTAAAGGGAAAGAGGATTTCTAATTATGTCATTCCCACGAAAGGAGGGAGAAGATAATAGTGAGAGAGATTTTAGAAAAGGTTTTAGAAAATAAAAAGAATAAAGCAGATTATATCGAGATACGGGCGGAAAGGAAAGAAACCACTACCATTCATTTTCAGGGGAAGAATTTAGAAAAGATAAATAGTTCTCAACAGACAGGAGGAAATGTTCGTGTCCTGGTAAAAGGGGGATGGGGTTTTGTTTCCTTCAATCAGTTTGATGATTTAGAAGAGAAAGTTAGAGAGGCAATAGAGGTTGCGAGTTTAATTGGCAAAGAAGAGAGTAAATTGGCCGTTATTTCGCCAGTTGTGGAAATAATTAACCGGGAATTAGATAAGGATTTTCGTCAGATCAGCCTAAGAGAAAAGAAGGATTTAATGGAAAATTATAATAATATAATTATGAATTTTAATCCTCAGATCCAATCCTCTAATGTAATCTATACCGACAGATTTTCTACTATTTATTTTGCCAATTCGGAAGGTAGTTATATCGAACAGGAAAGGCCGTTTTTAAGTGCGCGCTTTACAGCCATTGCCCGAGAGGGGGATAATGTACAGATGGCCAGTGAAAGTGTTGGGAGTACCAAGGGTTTTGGAGTAATGGAAAGAATCTCCACCAAAGCACAAAGAGCAGCTTTTCGGGCAGTCAATCTTCTTAAGGCACAGCCGGTGAAAGGTGGCGAATATACAGTCATTTTAGATCAGACATTAGGCGGGGTTTTTATCCACGAGGCCTTTGGACATCTTAGTGAAGCTGATTTTTTATATGAAGACGAGAGGATGAGTGGTTTAATGAAATTAGGGAAGAAATTTGGCTCACCAAAACTTAATGTAGTTGATGATGGTTCTATCCCGGATTTGTTGGGTTCTACTAAATATGATGACGAAGGTGTTAAAACAAAGAAAAATTATCTAATAAAAGAGGGAACCCTGGTAGGCAGACTTCATTCGCGAGAGACTGCTGCTAAAATGGGGGAAGAACCAACCGGAAATGCTCGTGCCCTCAATTATCGCTTTAAACCTATTGTTCGAATGACCAATACCTATATCGAAAATGGAGATATTTTTTTTAAGGATTTATTATCTGGGATAAAAAAAGGAATTTATGCCAAGGACTGTTATGGAGGGATGACTACCTTTGAGATGTTTACTTTTAGCGCTGGAGAAGGTTATATGATAAGAGATGGCGAGATTGCTGAACCGGTTAAAGATGTAGTTTTAAGTGGGAATTTATTTACCACCCTTCTTAATATTGAGGGGGTAGGAAATGATTTGAAGATGATTGAAACAGGTGGTGGGTGCGGGAAAGCAGAACAAAACCCTCTGCCGGTCTCTTTTGGTAGTCCTCACCTTAGAATAAAAAAAGTAGTAGTAGGAGGTAGATGAGATGGAAAAATTACTACAGCAAACTGGTAAAAAAATAAACACAATCGAAATATTTAGAGTAAAGAGCAAGACTATCCCGGTAAATTTTGAAGTAAATAGAATAAAATCTATCGATATTTCTGAGAGTGAGGGAAAGGCATTTCGAGTGATACATAATGGGAGGATAGGATTTTCTTCATCTACAGGAAGTGAAAGTTTTGATTTAATGCTTGTAAAGGCAGTAGCTACCTCAGAATTTGGCTCAGAAGCTTCTTTTGATTTCCCAGGGAAAATTAAAAGAGGGGGGAAAGAAAAGAAAAAAGTAAATATATATGACAGAAAAGTAGCAAACAAGGGCATCGAAGAGATGATTAAGATTGGTGAAGATATTATAGAGAGAATGAAAGATTTTAACCGGAAATTACGTTGTGACGTAACTATTTTAAAAGATTATAGTGAAGTAGAATATTCTAATTCCAGGGGAGGGTTTTTTTCTTACAACAAAACTACAATTGCTTATTCGGTGATGGTTCAAAAAATTAAAAAGCAAGATATGTTGATGGTTTATTCCTCTCTTGAATCGGGAAAAGACAATCTTAAGCTTGAAGAATTGACCTCTGAGATAATTAAGAATTTAGAATGGGGGGAAAAGATTGTCTCTGTAAAAAGTGGGAAGATGCCGGTTATTTTTACCCCCAAGGCAGCTTTGGTCTTGATTCTCCCTATAATCAGTGGTTTAAACGGAAAGATGGTCTTGAAGAAGATTTCACCGCTGGCTGCCCAGAAAAATAAGAAGTTGTGGAGTGATTTGCTATCTATTTATAGTGATGGTACTATAAATTTTGCCTTAGGTAGTGCTCCTTTTGATGATGAGGGAGTAGAAATGAAACGGATTCCTTTGGTAAAAAAGGGAGAGATTAAGAATTTTTATTATGATCTACAGACTGCGGGAATAGCCGGGGTTGAGAGTACTGGAAATGGTTTAAGGACCGGCTTACAGAGTGAACCTGTTCCCAGTATAAGTAATCTGGTAATGAGGGAAGGAGAAGTTTCTTTTAAAGAGATGGTTAAAGATATTTCGGAAGGGATAATTATAGATCAGGTCCTTGGACTGGGGCAGGGGAATATAATAAGTGGAGCTTTCTCTAACAATGTACAGCTGGGTTATAAAATAGAAAAGGGCAAAATAGTAGGCCGGGTTAAAAATGTAATGATTAGCGGCAATGCTATAGAAGAATTAAAAAATATAGTTGCTTTGGGGGACAAATCCAAATGGATTTCTGGCAAATATAAATTCCCTCATATCTACCTGAAATCTCTTTCCGTTTCTACTAAAAAATAATTAAAGACTTAATAATGGGGACGGTTCTATTTTTATAAGAGGAATTAAAAATTTATAAGGAGATATGTATGTCTAGAATAAAGAGAGTATATTTAGAAGAAGGAATTTTTCATATCTTAACAAGAGGAAATAATAAACAATGGGTGTTTAAAGATAAGTCAGATTTTAAATATTATCTAGATATTCTTAAGCGACTTAAGAAAGAGCAGCCCTTTTTATTGTACCATTACATTTTAATGAATAATCATGTACACTTATTAATTGAAACGAATCAAAAAACAGAACTATCTAAATTAATGAAAAGAATAAATCTTTTGTATTATAACCATTATAAGAGAAAATATAATTATGCGGGACATTTTTGGCAAGATCGTTTTAAAAGCATATTAGTATCAAAGGATGAATATTTATTAGCTTGTGGTTTGTATATGGAAAGAAATCCTATTCGAGCAGGATTGGTAAAGATAGCAGAGGATTATCCCTATTCAAGTTTTAAATGTTATGCTTATGGTGATTCAGATGGATTAACAGATAGAGATCCCTTCTATGATAATTTGGGCAAGAATAATGGTGAAAGACAAAAGGAATACCAGAGGTTAATATTACAGGAAGATAATCGAATTAATAAGCATGTACTTAATAATTTTTTTCTTGGAAATAAAAAATTTATTACCGAAATGGAAAGGAATTTTGAAGTATGTAATCTCCGACACAGGAGAGGTAGACCAAAAGATGTGGAGAAAAATATTAAATAGAACCGTCCCCATTTTAACCAGGCCTGAGGAAATAGTAAAGAATGAGCAAGTTTTGTATGCCGGGAATCATTACCTGAGCGTACCTATTATTGATTGTCAGAATGGTGCTATTAAAAATATAAATGTGGTATCCCTTTCTAATAAAGCTTTAGTAGAATTAAAAGGTGAACCAAACTTATTTACGCCACATTTTTACCAAGAAGGAAAAGAAATTGAAATAGAAAAAATAGTTGTCTCTAAAGAACAGTATTATTTACCTCGTTTAGACTTCTTTTTAAAAGGTGGGATAAGAGTAACCGGAAGAATATTTACCGATCTTAAGGAAAAGGGGCTAATTTATAGTTTTGAAAGTTCAGAAAAAATTGATATTTCTTTATTTTTTGATTTAAAAGATGTATGTTTATTGCGATTCGATTCTCACAAGATAGACACTAAAAAGATAATAAAAAAAGATAAATGGTTAGGCAATCCGCTAGTTAATATTTCTTCTTCAGGAGTTTCGCTGGCGTTAGCCTTTGGCGGAGATAGAGATTTTGAAGTTGATGACTTTAAAGGAAAACAAACCTTAAATTTAAAAATATACTGTCAAAACAAAAATTGTTTTTACATAGCTGTAAATTATGACACCGATGGTGCTTCTGCTACTCTTATTCACTTGAAAAGAAAAGGATATAGCGGAATATACAATGAATTTCTGGATTGGTTGAAGAAAAAAACCATTCCCTATCCTAAAGACCCTGCACTGGATACCAGGTTAAATGAAAATCTATTTTTTAATTATTTTTACTCTATAGCCAAAGATATGGAGAGTGATAGATATCTGGCATTAACTTCGAGAAGCCCCCGCTATTATGTTTCCGGAGCATTTTGGGAAAGAGATTGTTTTTTATGGTTTGTCCTCAGTTATATCAACATTTGGCAAGAGAAATGATTCTTCTGCACAGCAAAAATCCCGGGGATCATGCCCATTATATTGATGGTACCGTTTTGTATCCAGGTTTTGAGCTGGATGAAGCAGCAAGTTATTTTATTCTTTTAGATAATTTGAAAGATCACTTTTTTAATGAGAGGTTAATAAGGGCTTTAGAAGAAGTGTTTGAGCGGGTAGAAAGAGAGTATGATCCCCAAACCGGATTATTTAAAACTTTCTTGCTACCTTCTGACGATCCTGCAGAATACCCTCTGGTTACTATTGATAATGTTATTCTCTGGCGAGGGTTGCAGAATTTGAGGGATATTTTATTTAAAAAAGGGAAGATAAAAAAGGCACAGCTTATAAACCAAAAAATCAAAAATATTCATAAAGGGATCTATAAATATTTAGTCAAGGAAGTAGGAGGGAAGAAAATATTTTTATGGTCTACTGATGGGAAGGAAAATTTCAGATTGTATAATGACCCTCCCGGGAGTTTAGGAACTCTTTGCTTTTATAGATTTGTAGATAAAGATAACCCAATATTTAAAAATACTATAGATTATTATTATTCTTCTTTATACCCTTATTACTTTGAAAATGCCAGGATAAATGAACTGGCCTGTGATCACCATCCCCATACTCCTTCAGGTCTGGGATTATGCGGGAGCATCCTAAACCCCCTATTATCAAAAAAGGCACTGGAATGGTTGAAAAAAGCGAATATGGACTATGGTCTTCTTGTGGAGAGCTTTGATAAAGATTCAGGAGAAGCTAAGACCGGAGTTGGCTTTGCTTCGGGCTGTGGGTATCTGGCTTATTCTCTCTATTATGTCTTGATTAAGGAGGGGAGGGAATGAAGGTAGCCTCGGTAGAATGGCAGAAAAGTGAATGGAAAAGGATAGATAAAACAAAGACTTTAGTGGATAAAATAAAAAAATATCTGGGAAAAGCGATAGAAGGAGAGGTTGATATAATAGTGTTTCCCGGATTTACGGGGTGTTTTTTCCAGCAACTGAGCTACCCGGATAGGAGTATACGGAGTTTAATAAAGGAAGCAGATTCCACAGAATACATCGAACAAGTTAAAGAATTATCTCGGGAGTGTAAGATTGCAATTTGTCCGGGAAGTTATTGGCGAAAAGAAAAAGGCAATATCTACCATGAATCCTGCTTGATAATAAATGGAAAAGTCCAATTTATACAAAGGCAAATTTATTTGGCGCGCTGGGAAAGAGAATTAGGATTTTCCCGGGGAACAAAGATTGAATTAAAAAAAATAAAGGATTGGAAACTTGCCTTAATAACTTCAACAGATGTTTTTTATCCCCAGGTTTCTCGGATGGCGGCTTTAAAGGGTGTAGAAATTGTTCTATCCCCGGTAGGTTTTATAGGAGAAAAAAATCGAGCTTTACAGGTAAGTGGTATGTGGCAAGAAGTCCAGCAGAATCAATTCTTTGCGGTAGAGAGTGGATTTAATGGATTCCTGGGGGAGCAAGACTTTTGGGGAGAATCAATGATTCACGCACCACTGGCAATGACCAGGAGGGAAAGTGGATTTCTAGTAAGAAGCAGTGGAAAACAAAGTTTAATAATTGCTGAGTTGGATAATAAGAAGAGAAGAAAAGCAATTTCCAAATTTGATGTGCTGTCCCAATTGAATCGAGAATTTTATCAGCAGATGAAAATGTTTAGAGGAAAATGAGTGCTGTGAATATAGAAGCCTTGATAGAGAAATGGTTTAATAAAAAAATATCTTTAGAAAGAATAGAAAAATACTGTAAACAATTAAGGATAAAAAAAAGAAAAGTTTCAGAAGATATTAATCTAGAGAACATTCGGGTATCCTGTGTCCAAAGGCAGATTCATCCGGTAAAAAGCATAGAAGAATATATGGATATGCTTTGTGGTTTTATAGGCCAGGCTGCAAAAAATAATAGTCACCTGATTATCTTCCCCGAATATATTTTTTTTGATTTGTTCGGCTTAATCCCGGGGTTTCACTGCTTAAATCAAATTCTAAATAAAAAAGCAATAAAGGTAAAAGACGAAGAGAAAGATAGAGAGGAAGAGTCACATTTAAAAAGGAACAATCATTTTCTAACCACTGTTTTTAAAGGAGTTGCCAAGCCAATAGAGGCGGGGATCAAAAGAATTGTTTCTCTGTTAGCAAAAGAATA
>JABUBM010000429.1_pt1 | contig 10294 bp, 10 predicted proteins | sample 7240321 | NCBI WGS metagenome assembly JABUBM01 (sample SAMN07256344, study PRJNA390944) | subsurface metagenome | isolation source: Methane hydrate marine sediment | place: Pacific Ocean: Eastern North Pacific, ODP site 1244 | collected 2002
TGAAAATTAGAGAAGTAAAAGAGAAATTTAGAGAAACTTTCAAAAGACCTTCAATGAAGTTAGAAGGAAAACTTCTAGCTCCTTCACAAACAAAGAATTATGGTCTAGTAGGTACAGCTTTTGATTACTTAATGAGATTTATTCTCGAATACCATAATCCTACAGCTATTACTTATCCCTGGGTAGCTGAACAAGTCCCTGAAAAACTAGAAAATGCTGTTATACGGGGTGATGTAGAAAGAGGAAGGAAAATAATTTCAGAAATAAAAGCTTTCTCAGAGGAAGTTATTGAATATGCAAAGAAACATTATCAGGAATTTTTGAAAACTGGTCAAATAGATGGAAACCTGCTTCAAGCATGTTTATTGCTAGCCCAAACTGATGTTATCTTCAGATCAGGTAATCACCCTAAGGATTATAGAAAGGTAGAAGAAGGGGATATGGATGATTAGGAGGAGAGTTATTACGAATTCTTGAATTATTTGAAGGAAGAGAACCTTCCCCCTTTAGAGATAGAAGGAATAAACACTCTTGATAAATTAGTCACAGCCATCCTCTCCCATCTAGAACAATTGGAGGGAGAGAAGTGATTATCAACCTTCCTATTAACCGAGAGTATTATTTCCAGATTTTTAACGAACATAGAGAGAAGAAGTGTTCAGCTTGTAGAGGAGAGGTTTTCGTTATCGATGAAGTGAAAGGGGAGATAACCTGTAAAAATTGTGGGTTGGTGACAGAGGAGAAGATAATGATATCAGTAACAAAATAAGAGGAGAAAAGGAGAAAAAATATAATTAAATATTCATATTTTGTTCTTTGAATAGTAAAATTATAAAGAAAGTACATACTATTTCTTTTATGAATGAAAAACAAGATTTCTACGAAAATTATAGCTTTATTTTAACCATTACACATCACAAACTTGTAGCAAAACAACTACTATCAAAACACACTCATTCTTGGGGAATAGTTTCTAGTTATTATCTTTTCATGAGTATTGCAAGACTTCTTTGTAATATTGGAGTTAATGATTATCCAAGGGAACATGGGGATTTTTTCAGATTTCTAAAAGGTGATAAAGAACAATTTACTGGTGAAAAATCAAAAACAAGAAAAATAAGATCATCCATAATTGAAAATGTCAGTCAATTTCTAAAAAACCAAGATTTAGATGAGCTGCTTAAATCATTAGGAAATGATTTGTTTAACCTTAAAGAAGTTCGAAATTATTCAAATTATGAACACTTTGTCATTGCTCATCAATTTTTTCATAGAGATATTTTTTCCCCTCTTAATAGATTTATTAGAAGATTAGAAACTAAAACTTCTTTTTGGTTTAATACCGTTCTTGAAATCTTCCTTTGTTATGTTGATAATCTTACAATTTCTAAGCAATGTTTTAGTCTTTTCATAGATAAACAGAGTAAATCTATTGAAGAAAAATATGGATCAGGAGCATATAGATGGGGATATAAACGATTTTTAGAATATAATAAAATCAGTGGAATAGAACCTGCATTAGTTAAAGAGATTGAAGATTTATGGGAGAAAGCTTTGGTTCCATATATAGATGAACTTGAGAATATTTCAGCTGATTTTTATGATGATTTAACAATAGATAAGTATTCAAGTAAAAGGACTAAAATATCAGAATTTGTACAAAGATTAGAGAGTTTTGATATATAAGAAAGCCTTTTATCCTCTTATTTTCGTTAGTTCTTTTAGGAAATGTTTAGGAAGAAACCAAGAACAATTCTAGGAGAAGAGTTAGAGCAGCAGTTCATCTATACTTAATCTTGTGATAGTTTGGGGAAAGATTCTCTCTTTTGCAGATCTCTGACAAGTCTCGAAAGAATAACAGATATCCGGTGTATGTTTCGGAGAAGAAAGGGAGTAAACCATATGGAAATTGAAAAAGAAATAAATAGATTAATAAGTCTACTTAAGAAGTATAATCTTTCTGTAGAGAACCTTTATTGGAGACAATATTTACCTAAAGAAGTGGAAGAACTCTTTGATAAAATCTTAAAAGAAACAGGAGTAGATGACATAATATTTACTCAAGAATTAAAAAAACACCATCAAATCGATTTAGAAAGGATTTCTAGGAGTAAATACTGGGATATAGATATAATTAGAAAAAGAGATCTTGTTCAAGATACTTACCCTAATGTAGAATATGATAGATATGGTTTAGTAAAGGTAGATAAAATATCGTATATCAACAAGAATGGTTTCTATTTTAATAAAAAATACAATCTTATTTTTCCAAAATTTATCTCAATTAATTTTAATCTGACTCAACGAATAATGAAGTTTAAAGAGGGAGAAATTGAAGTTTCTTTCAGAATAGATACAAATGAACTAGGTCTAACAAAAACTGTTAGGGACACATACTTGGCTGCTCATTGGTGGGGTCCTAAAACACTTGACCATATAAAAAATGCTTTTCGTAGAAATAATGTTGCTGTCAAAGGAAATAATAAAACCAAAAAATATAACCTTTCAGATAAAGTAGATTTTCAATTCTATTATGATGTTAGTGAGGACAAATATATGTTTAAAGTTGAGGAAACAATACCTTTTTCTCACAATCTTTCTCATGAACCTTATGCAGAAATTAATGAAACGAAATATCATTTTTATACAAGATTTGCTCATGCAATCCTAAACAAAGATATGGATCAATGTGAGCATCTTGACCTCTCAATCAAATGGTATGATAATCTACTAAACTATCAAACAAGATCAAAAACAGACATTAGTAAAATTCCTCACAGTTCAAATTATCTAAAATTAATAAAATTTGATTCTCCTGAGAAAAGGAATATTCCATATCAAGAATTAATAGGGCTCTATTTTATTATGAACCCATATTTTCATGAGATGTTTGATGGAGAGAATGAAGAAACAAAGGAGATAGAAAGGATACGAGAGGGAATACTTTATAGAAGTCTTGAAAAATTAGGCTTTTTCTAATATATTAATATTCTTCAATATTCGATTTGAGTAATAATCAAATCTATCTTTATTGCTTTTATCTCCTCAAATCCTTTGAAATTTATGAATGAAATGGGAAAGTGTATTCCATTATAGTAATTTTCTTTGTAAACATTTTTTCCTGAAAAAGGAGTTACATTAGAATGATCAGTATAATATCTAGTTGAACTTGCATAATAATGAATAAGATAAGCTTCATTAAAGAAAAGTGAAATCGTTACTTTAAATAGGGTGTTTTTTGTCTAAAGTTTTGTTCGACCAAGAACTTTTTAGAGAAAGAGAACAGAAAAAACATTCTTAGAGACCAAAGAACTGTAATAGAATTTAAAAATAACTTAGTCGTGGAAATTTTTCGACTAAGAAGCTGTGTCTAAAATTTTTACTTAGCAGATTAAGATTTCAGCCTTTTAAACTGTTTTCTATTACATAAGTCGCACACAAGACACGACCACTTTGAAGGAAGTCGCAAGTAACATACGACATAATAAATGTAAGTCGTTTTGTAGTCTCGACATGAATGTTAAAATAAATCTTACCACAAAGGTTTAAACCACCATTTGAATTTTCCTAAGTATATATAGCGATTCATTTATACTTCCTTAAGATGAAGATAAGCATTGAAATAACTCCAAATTCAAAATTGAGAATAAAAGGAAACAAGCTTAAGCTTAAAGAAGAGATTTCTTCTCGAGAAATTGAAAAAGGTAAGAGAAAGAAAATAGAAAAAATAACTCCTGTTGAATTAGCAGTGCAATTGTGGGAAAAAGTTCTAGATAATGATATAGATTTTGCTCTTTCTATAGATGAATGTGAATACTTTGAGCGTAAGAGAGAAATGATTCAAGCTAAAAAAACAGAAGAGCTCCTTGTCGCAATAACTAATACTTATGGAGGTATTGTAGTATATGGAATTACTAACGAAAAAGTTTCTTTGTTATTAAATAATAATCAAAGAGATGATATTCAAAATCAGATAACTAATATTTGTAGAAATAATATTAGACCTCAAATAACAGCGGAATTCAAGTCTATAATCTTGCATGAAGATAAAGGTTACCTCTTTGTTTATGTTCCAAAAGATAAAGAAATTCTACACACAACAAATAACGATATTTACCTCAAAAGAGTTGGCAGTAATAATGTTCGTATGTCTCCTGATGAAGTAAGAGATTTTTATGCCAAGAAAAGATTAAAGATCAACTGACAACATGGAATTTATTAAGTAAGATTTCTATTTAATATTGTCAAATGTACTCATCATCTAGTAATTTATTATATCAAGAAAAGAAAAAAAAAGAAATTTGGAGGGATATCCAATTATATCTTACACAATGAACTTGATTCCAAGTTGTTGAGGAGTTGAATAATTTCTTTACATTTTGATAGTTTTTTAGCTTTGTGTATTGGTATATGTTTCTTGATTTCATTTTTCTCAATTAGATTTTTTATAGTTTTAAGCATTTTAATAATTTCTTTAAGTAAATATCCATTTATCGCTTTATGACAACCAGTATCAAATGGATCCTCCCCATATTTCTGTAATTTATGCATTGTTTTTTCTTCAATCCTTAGGGTTAAATCCTTTTTTGAATAGGGAGATTGTTTACCCATTTCTTTAAAAGAATTCATGAATCTAGTGATGTCCTTTTCATATGTAGAGTTTATTTCTTCTATAATCTCCTCTAATGAAGGAAGCAAGACTTTTGGTATTATTAGAGAATTATTTTGTTGTAGGTATGGTAACTCCTTTATTTTCCTATTTATTTGTTTTCGAAGTTTCATTAAGATTCTTTTTTGTTCTTTCGTGAGCTCAGGTGAAACAGTTTCGTTTCCTCTGTATTCTAATGAAACAAAATATATTTTCATTTGGAAACACTCTCTGAATCGAAAAGCTCTCTGTATTCGCCGAAAATGTAAAGTGCATATTCTTCATCGTTTTCTTCTCTTATTAACTCAATAGCTTCTTTGTTTAAAGCTTCAAAATCGAAAGGATTTTCACTTATATCATCCTCTATTATATACTCTCTAGCTATTTTCATTCCACAGAACTTGCAGTTCAAACATATGGTGATAATTTTAGGGGATAAAACTCCCTCTATGTCATATAATAGTTCTGATTCTTCTTCATTTAAACAGTGTCTTCCTTCAATACAGCCCTTGTGCATTGGAAATTGAGGAGCTGTAATTACATAATCCATTTTTTCAAGGATTGTTTTTCTATGTTTTAGTGTTTTTTCATATTATTCAACTTTAAATTTTTTTGATTCACTCTTTAAGAGCGAATCACTGGTCTTGGCGCTCAGTCTATTTAAAGGTAAGAGAAAAAAGCATAGGATACATGTCACTATGGAACAATATATTGTAACTCCTCTAATTACTTTGAAGAAGAATGAAATAACTGAGAGATATTATTGTAATTATTTTGTTAGCCTTAACACTTATATTAATAAATCTTTAGAATAATTTATCTCGATATTTTCCTTTAAAGGGTGAATTAATGGTACAAAAAAAACAAAATAACGATAATAACAAAGGTGTTCTAGGTTTCGAGAAAAAACTCTGGCAAGCTGCTGATAAATTACGTGGAAACATGGATTCTGCTGAATATAAACACGTTGTTTTAGGTTTAATCTTTCTTAAATACATCTCAGACTCTTTTGAAGAGAAGTATCAGGAACTATGGAATGAACTAGAAGGAGAAGGATATTCTGACAACGAAATAGAGTTAGAAATAGAGAATAGGGATTATTATATTGCTGAGAATATCTTTTGGGTTCCTAAAGAAGCTCGCTGGTTGAAACTTCAAGATAATTCAAAGTCCCCAGATATCGGAAGGCTTGTTGATGAAGCTATGGTTCTTATTGAAAATTACAATCTTGTATTAAAAGGCGTTTTGCCCAAGATTTATGCTCGTAGAGAGTTAGATAAAAGAGTTCTAGGAGAAGTTTTCGATCTTATTGGGGACATTGGTTTAGGTGATAAGGAAAATAAAGCTAAAGATGTTCTTGGCGGAGTGTATGAATATTTCTTAGGTAAATTTGCTCAACAAGAAGGCAAAGGAGGAGGAGAGTACTTTACCCCTAAAAGTATTGTAAAACTACTTGTTGAAATGATTCAACCTTTCAAAGGGAGAGTTTTTGACCCTTGTTGTGGATCTGGTGGAATGTTTGTTCAAAGTGAAAAATTTGTTGAATCTCATGGGGGTAAAGAGGGTGATATATCAATTTATGGACAAGAATCTAATCCTACTACATGGAAATTAGCAAGAATGAACCTCGCAATAAGGGGATTAGAAGCTAATCTTGGCGAAACTAACGCTGATTCATTTCATCCTACGTATCTTCCTGGTGTTAAAACATAATTATGCTCTTTTATCTCCTCTAATGTAGCAGATTTACATAAATCATTAAAAGCGAATTTTATTCTAGCTAACCCTCCATTCAATGATAGTGATTGGGGAGCAAAAAAATTAACTGATGATATCAGGTGGAAGAGATATGATTTTGTGCCACCAAACAATAATGCGAACTATGCATGGATACTACATTTTATTCACCATCTCGCACCAAACGGTATAGCAGGTTTTGTATTGTCTAATGGGAGTCTAAGTTCACAAACATCTGGAGAAGGGTATATCAGAAAAGCAATAATTGAAGAAGATTTGGTGGATTGTATACTAAGTCTACCTTCACAACTTTTTCTAACAACACAGATACCTGCTTGTTTATGGTTCTTGACAAGGACAAAGAATGATGGAAAGACTAGAGATAGAAGGGGAGAAACACTGCTCATAGACGCAAGAGAATATGGACAGATGAAGGATAGGAAAACAAGAGAATTAACACCTGAAGATATAGAAGAAATCTCTTCAATTTATCATGAATGGAAAGCTAAAGAAGAACAGTACGAAAATGAGAAAGGATTATGTAAATCTGCTACATTAGAGGAGATAAAAGAGCATAATTATGTTTTAACACCAGGAAGATACGTAGGATTCAAAGATATAACAATGGATGAAGAAGAGTTTAGGGATAATTTTAGTAGATTATCAAAACAACTAAGGGAACAGATGGAAGAAGGAAAAAAACTGGATTCGAAAATAGAAAAGATTTTAGAGTTGTTGGAACATGAAAAATTTTGATAAATCTATATTGTTTAAACAGTCTGAACTTGGATTGCTACCTTCAAGTTGGAAAGTTGAAAGACTGGGAAGTCTCACTTCTCATATAATTGATTGCCTTCATGAAAAAAAACCTGATTTTATTGATGAAGGAGACAAAATCTATTTTGAGGTTTATAATATTGGAAAAGATGGTTTTCCTGATCTCACAGAGATTAATCATGTTACAGATGAAGTCTATAACAATTGGATTAAGCGATTAAAACCTCAACATAGAGATATTGTGATTTCCAAAACTGGTCGAGTAGGTGCAGTTACAATTCTCCCGTATGGTTATAATTTCTGCATTGGGAGGAATCAAGTGCTAATTCGAACTGAATCAACTAAAATTCTACCTGAATTCTTATTACTTTACCTATACAGTTCAAATTTTAAAGGTGAATTAAAACGACTTACAACTGATGGTACAATATTAAAGTCTCTTCATGTCAAATATATTTCTCAAATTAGAGTCCCTCTTCCTGATATTGATGAACAGAAAGCAATTGTTGAGATTGTTTACTCTTTGATGATAAAAATAAAAAATAATGAAGAAATGAATCTAACTCTCGACTCTTTTGCTCATAGTCTTTTCCTCTGTTGGTTTGTTCGTTTTGATCCTTTCCGGGATGGAGAGTTTGAGGAAAGTGAATTAGGGAAGATACCAAAAGGATGGAAGATTATAACAAATAATGATTTAGGAAAAATATATGGGGGAGGAACACCATCTACCAAGAAGAGAGAGTTCTGGGGAGGAAAAATATTGTTTGCTACACCAACAGATGTAACAAGACTAAGCTCACCCTTTTTAATAGAAACTGAACGTAAAATTACAGAATCAGGATTAGCAAATTGTTCCTCTAAGTTACACCCAAAAAACTCTATTTTAATTACCTCTAGAGCTACAATTGGTTTTGTGTGTATTAATTATAGAGAAACTTCGACAAACCAAGGATTTATTATAATTAGACCTTATAAAGAAGAACTATTATACTTCATTCTAAATCATATAAAACACTGTGTTCCTGAAATAATTGCTTATGCTGGTGGAAGTACTTATCGAGAAATAAATAAAACAACTTTCAAAGCATTGAAACTTATTTACCCTTCAGATAACTTGTTAACTAAGTTTCATAATATTGTCAAACCTCTTTATGAAAGGGTTAGAAATAATGTTTTGGAAAATCAAACATTAAAAACTTTAAGAGATTCTTTACTTCAACAACTCTTTTCTGGAAGATTACGTGTTCCTAACCCCGAAAAATTCTTGGTGGAATTAAATGAACTCAATTAAAACACGTTTACTTAATCAAACAAGATGTCAAAGACATTATTTAGAGGAAATGTTACAGGAGGGTAAGATTTGATAGATAAAGAAAAAACCTTAATAATTTTAGATACAAACAAAATTCGCAAAAACTTAGAATGGGAAAAAGATTTTACTGATTTTGAACCAAAAGGAGATTTTCTGAAAGTAATTGATTTTATTCAATCTGGCAATTTTTCTGAAACTATCTTTATTGGTATCCCACAAATCGTAATAGATGAGCTAATTAATGCTAGAACAGTTAATTTCAACAAAGCAATAGTTTCCATCAAACAGAATACGAAGAAATTAGAAATGTTTCCAGAAACCAATTTTGAAAATATTATCTACCCAAATAAAGAATTCCAATATCAAAAATATATGCAGAAACTAGTTGATGATTATATTGAAAAGAATAACTTTATTGTTAAAATAAATCTCGAGAAAGAGAAATATCATAATGTATTTGAAAAATTAATGGATAAGGCAATAAAGAAGTATCAACCTTTCGAGAAAAAAGGAAGGGGTTTCAAAGATGCGATAATATGGGAAACCATTTTAAATTATGGAAAGTTAAATGATTATTCTTATTATTTCTTGTTAACAGAAAATACAAAAGATTTTGACCGCCTATCAGAAGACTTTGAAAGCAGTTTTAATGAGGTTTTAACAATAATAAGTAGTACAGAGCTTCTTCTCATAGTACTAGAAGAAATTTATCAAAATATGACAGAATCTTATAAATTAATGAAATTCCTAAATTCGGAATACTTTCTTGAAAAACTAAACGAATTTGTCAAGGATGAAATAGTTTCTATCAATACTTTAGAATCTATAAGAGAGATAGAATCAATTAAGAAGATTGAATCATCAGATTTTAATGATTTAGGGTTTACTTTGGAGAAAGAGGAGTTTGAAGTCTTTAGAAAGATTTCTTTATTAGCGAAAACAAAGACTGATTTATTACGATTGATCATTATTTTTGACACCATTACTAATGAAATTCAATATTTATATGAGTATAATGAGGTTGATGAAACTGAAAATCAATGAAGAACAATTAGAAGAAGCATCTTTAGAAATTACAAAATAATTTTTGGTCCCGATATTGCTCCTACTGGAGATTATCCCGAACGTTCATCTTACTCTGAAACTATTCTCCAAGAACGTTTAAGTACAGCTTTATTCCGACTCAACCCTACTAAACCCAAAAATGCTGTTGAAGATGCTCTTAAAAAACTCAATTACATTGATTCCCCTGACTTATTAAGAAACAACCTTTCTTTTCATAAACTGTTAATTGAAGGTGTAGAAGTAGATTATTACCATGATGGTCGAGTTAAGGGAGATCTTGTTAAAGTTATAGATTTTGCCAATCCTGATAATAACGATTTCTTAGCTATTAACCAATTTACTGTTATCGAAGGCATTGGTTCCAACCAACATAATCGTCGTCCTGACATTGTTTTATTTATCAATGGTATTCCTCTTGTAGTTTTTGAACTCAAGAATCCTTCTAAAGAGGAAACGACTGTAAGAGAGGCTTTCAATCAAATCCAGACCTATAAACATGAAATTCCTTCTTTATTCCGAACCAACGAATTAATTGTTATCAGTGATGGTCATGAATCCAAAATTGGTAGTCTTTCTGCTGATTGGGAACGTTTCACTCCTTGGCGTACTATCGAGGGTGAAACCTTAGCTGTTTCTTCTAAAATGTCTTATGAGGTTTTGATTAGAGGAATTTTAGATCCACATCGATTATTGGATTATATCCGTTTCTTTATTACTTTTGAAGATGATGGTAAGCAAATAGTCAAAAAATCTGC
>JABUBM010000430.1_pt1 | contig 10288 bp, 8 predicted proteins | sample 7240321 | NCBI WGS metagenome assembly JABUBM01 (sample SAMN07256344, study PRJNA390944) | subsurface metagenome | isolation source: Methane hydrate marine sediment | place: Pacific Ocean: Eastern North Pacific, ODP site 1244 | collected 2002
AACAATTACCCTTTAAATTTGAAAGAATAATAATTTCACGATTACGTAAATGCCATAAAAACCAATTAATAACTCCTTCTATCCAATGATATTCTAATGGCGTCCTCCTTTTTTTTCCAGTTATTCTTCCTTTTGTCGTTAGAATGAGAAATATTCTCCCAAAGCCAATAATTGGCAAAATTCTTAGTCGGTATAAAGGAAGGACTAAAAATTTATTTACTATTCTCCACTTTCTAAGCGTTTTTTTCCTAATATTCTCATCTTCGTGATTTAAATTATAAAGCGGAGAACCTGGTCTCGGTAAAAGTTCTTCTTCGTTTGATTTAACCTTTTTTGAGGTAGTCAATATGTCTCGTCCATTTAATTTTTATTATTTTATTCTTACTAATATGTCTTTAAAATGATTTATAGTTATAGTTAAGCATGATATAAAAGATTTTAAATGAAGTAATTTTTAACAACTAGCAATGATTTTAATTTCAATTATATTTTTGATAATAGGCTTTATAGGGCTGACCATAGGATCAAAATTCATAATAATCGGACTTGAAAATATTGCCGATCGCTTACATATTAGCCATATGATGGTGGGTCTCACGATTTTAGCGATTGGGACCAGTTTACCTGAAATTGCCGTGAGCGTAATGGGCGGTTTTGATAAGCTTTTAGGTATAGATCCAACTATTGATGGAATAGTCATTGGAAATAAAGTAGGGTCTTTTTTAACTCAAATCACTTTAATTATTGGAATTTTAGCGGTGACTCAGCCGCTCTTCGTTAGTAAGTGGGAATTGAGAAGAGAAGGTCCTATGCTTTTTATCTCTCTATTGATTTTTCTTATTTTTTCCCTTGATGGAGTTATTACTCAATTTGAAGCGTTATTAATGATAATTTCATATTTCTTATACCTCATATTAATAATCTGGAGCGAAAAGCATTTGGCAAAAATTAAACCGGAAGTTCGCTTTGCTGATAAAGAACGCCTAGATCCTACGAGTTTTGACGCAATAGAGAGCCCTCACACACCATCGACCCTTTTTAAAGATATCAGTTTTACTTTAATTGGTCTTCTAATTTTATTAGTCACAGCAGAATTCACATTACTCTCTGCTCACGATTTAGCGAGGGAGTTTAACATTCCTGAAAACGTCATAGGAATATTAATCGTTGGCTTTGGTACAAGTTTGCCAGAACTAGTAGCTGATTTAACTGCTATAAGGAGAGGGTCTTATGGAATCGCTATAGGTGATATATTAGGCTCCAATATATGTGATATCTTATTAGCTACAGGTTCAGGAGCAATAATAATTAGTTTTAACGTTCCAATGGTAATTCTGATTTTCGATCTTCCTGTTCTCTTTTTAGCGTTATCAATCACGTTATATCTACTATGGACCCACAAAACTTTGAAAAAATGGGAAGGAGCGTTATTAATTGGTTTTTATGGCATTTACGTAATCGTGAAATTATTATTCTTTCAAATTTAAAGGGTAATTGTTAGCAACTATAGGTTTTAATATTTTAGATTTAATAACTGATTTTTTATTAAAATTAATTGAAATTCATATCTAAACAAATTATCGATTTACTTAATTAAAATAATTATATATTAAAAAAAATAATTTAAATACACAAGAGTTATATTATTGTTTATCTAAATGATGTTATTTAAGAAAATAAAAAATTGGGGATAAAAAATTCAAATAGAGCAGCAACAAATTTCAGAATGGGGAAAACGCACTTTAAACATGAAACAAAAAGTAATTAGGTAATCTCATGAAATATGTATCGAGAGAGCTATATTAATTACGGAATCTTATAGAAAAACAAAGAGAGATTTTCCTGTAATTCGATTTGCAAAAGCTATCAAACATATCTTGCAAAATATGACGATTAAAATTTGGGATGATGAAGTGATTGTAGGTAACCGGTGTTCAAAATTAGTAGGGACTCCATTATATCCTGAAATTAGAGTGGATACTTTAGAGCAAGATTGTGACTCTTACGATTCACGTTCAGTCCAACCACTTTTCTTGTCCGATGAAGATAGGCAAATTTTAAAGGAAGATATCATTCCGTATTTGAAACATGAGGAACAAACAGTTCAACATAGGTATTATGGTTATTTGAATGATGATGAAAAAACCCTTCTGGAAAAATTACTATTTATTGTGGATGCGGAACTTACAAATGGTGTGGGTCATTTTTTCCCTGGTCATGAAAATGTTCTAAAGTATGGAATCAACGGCTTAATTCAAAAATCTAAAGAAAAATTAAAAGGTCTAGCTGAGTTAAAATCAGAAGAAATTGATAAAAAAATGTTTTTTGAATCCATTATTATAGTATGTAATGGAATAAAAGAATTTATTAAGAGATTTTCAAAATTAGCTAATGATTTAGCAACAAATGAGCCAAATCTAGAACGCCAAAGAGAACTTTTGGATATTTCTGAAATATGCTATAATATCTCCGAATATCCGCCAAATTCGTTTAATGAAGCATTACAACTCATTTATTTTACTCATCTAATATGTGGTCTAGAGGATGGTGGTTTCGCAATAAGTATAGGTCGTTTAGACCAATATTTATATCCATACTATAGCAAAGATAAGATGGAAGGAAGGTTATCACCAGAAAAAGCCCAGTTTTTAATTGAAGGCTTTTACATAAAACTTGCAAGCTTATGGAACTATCTGCCTACTAAAGGTGTTGTGGCTTCAGAAGGACCACCAATTGCCGCAAATTTAACTATCGGGGGGGTTGATTATGATGGAAAAGATGTAACAAATGAGTTGACTTTTATATTATTAGACGCATACACCAATCTTAAAACTGTACAACCAACATTTTCTATTAGAATCCATAAGAAAACACCAGAAGATTTGCTTGTTAAAGTTAGTGAAAGCATAAAATCAGGTACCAGTATTGCTTTATTCAATGATGATGTAATAATTAGCGGACTTATAAATCGTGGTTTTACTCTTGAAGATGCTCGAGAATATGCCTTGGTGGGATGTGTGGAACCACAACATCCACATAAATCATTTGGGTCAACCAATTCGAATCAAATAAATATTGTAAAATGCTTAGAATTAGCACTAAACTCAGGAATTGATATGTTTACTAGAAGGAAATATGGAGTAACTAAGGAAACAAAAATTATGTCTTATGAAGATGTATGGGATGCTTTTGCAAAAGAAATGAAATTTTTTATTAGACATATGGTTTCAATCATGAACTCCCTTGATAAAGCAACGGCTGAACTTACTCCAAAGCCATTCTTATCTGCAATTACTGATGATTGTATTGAAAAAGCACTAGATATTACAAAAGGAGGTGATATTTACAACTTTACTGGTCCCCAGTTAATTGGTTTAGCTACAGTAGCAGATAGCCTTGCTGTAATTAAGAAGCTAGTATTTAAAGAAAAAATACTTCCTTTTGAAGTTTTAGTTGAAATGCTTAAAAAAAATTACAGAGGGTCTTATCAAGGAAAAAAAGGAGAGGAATGGAGGCAAATCTTTATTAATAAAGTTCCAAAATTTGGAAATGATATTGATTTTGTTGATTCAATCGCGGCAGACGTAGTAAAATTATATTGCGATGAAATTTCGAAGTATAAAAATTATCGTGGAGGAAAATTCAATCCCGGACTTTATTCGACTTCTTTTCACCTAGCATTGGGGTTTTTTACAGCGGCATCAGCTGATGGTAGAAAATCAAGGGAAAATCTCTCTAATGGTCTTGGTCCTACTCATGGTAATGATAAGAACGGTCCTACTGCCATTCTTAATTCAGTTAAGAAACTAAATAACGAATTATTAACTAATGGTAATTCTCTAATTTTAGCATTTCACCCTAATACAATAAAGCCTAATATTTTAATACATATGATTCGATCATTTTTTGTACCTCACGGTGGTCTACAAGTACAATTTAATGTTGTTGGCAAAAACATACTATGTGATGCTCAAGAACATCCTGATAATTACCGCGGACTAGTCGTAAGGATTGCGGGTTATTCAGTTTTATTTACAGAATTGTCTAAAAATGCCCAAGATGAAATTATTGCTCGAACTCAATTTTGAATGCAATTTTTTAAAATCTTAAAGCAAAATTAATATAATAATTGGAACCATCTTTATAATCATTTAAATATAGATTCATATCTATTATTCATGTTATAAAATATTCATAGGGTGCAAAATTAAAATGTCATTATTCGAAATACTTCCCGCTTTTATTGGTTATATCATGTGTGGATTGGCAATTATTCACGCATTACTTGATGCGCGCGAAAACCGTGTACAACGATTTTTAATGATAATAACTTTATTCGCCTTTGGATTCTTGTTGGAATATATGGGTGTTATTTCTGGGAATTATGTGTACGCCTCGGAAGCACTCATGCTTTTAGGGGTTATTCCCTTATCAGTTACTTTTGCGTGGGTAGGGATTATTTATAGTGTTATGATAATTGGCGAACGTTTAAAGCTTTCTTTATGGCAACGAATACTTACCACTACTTTAATAGCCCTTAGTTTAGATTGGGGTATGGACCCAATTGCTGTTGAATTCGGAATGTGGACTTGGTCGTATCCAGATGGAGACTATTTTGGCGTTCCCGGGTTTAATTTTATTGGTTGGTTTTTCATTCCAATCGCTTATTTAATACCATATGGACTAAGCCGGAATAAAGAAACTAAGAAATTTCAATTATTGACTATTAGTGAAATAGATGAGAATAACTCCTTAGGTCGAAAATTATATACGTGTTTGGTTGTAATACCAATAGCAATGGGTGTTTTATTCGTTGTAGGAACGATTTGTGGTATTTATATATTTATATATGACTTGCATTGGATAATTCTATTGATTTGGATGATTTTTACCGTCGTGTTTGCTGCAGGAACGATCGTAAGGAAGAATGAAAACTTAAAACATACTCAATGGTTTGACCTAATCCCTCCAACGATTCTATTATTTATCGCTTATTTTTATGTGATTTTTAGTCTCGCTCTAGGTGTTTTCAATTTGAGTTTGCTTATGCTTTTTACGACGATTCCCTTGCTGCTTGCATTTATTTTCACGCTAAGAAAGAAACGGAATTAATGAGTAATAATTCTAAAACTTTTTTTTTATGAGTTTTTATTAATACTATTGTTATCTGAATTATAAGAAAAGCTGGAAGTGAGAATTATAACTGAAAATAAAAAGCTTTCAAGAAAAAAAAAAAGAATTTTTGTTTTGATTGGTAGTGGAATATATGTTATAATTATAATGCCAATTATTGGAATTCTTGTTTCAATGGCGATGGATAATCTCTTAAATTTACCAAAAATAATACCCCCACCTTATAATCTCGTTGTAGCGCCCATAATTTTAATTGTTGGATTTTTCTGGGCAATCTGGTCTAATATTGAAATATATAAGAGAGGGAACGGAAGTCCAGTTCCATTTAAAGACACACACACGCTCAATGTAGTTACAAGTGGCCCCTATAGGTATACAAGAAATCCCATGATTTTTGGATATGTATTGATCTGGATTGGTTTAGGCGTTTTAATAAATTCGTTCTTTTTGATGGTTGGATTTGCATTAATCATATTAATAGTTCTGATTGTATTAGTTAAGGTTTGGGAAGAAAATAATTTAGAGAAACGTTTTGGCAGCCAATATTTGGAATATAAGAAGAAAGTTTCCTTTATTATCCCCTTTCTGAAAAAAGAAAAATAACTTAAAATTCTGCTTTTGATTTCCTTAATAAAAAAGATTTTTAATTATATTGATGTTAGAATAAACTAAAAAATCTTTACTAATGAAGTTAGATTATTTTTTCGTTTGATTTAATTAAATCCAATATTTAATTATAAAAAATATTTTTTAATTAAATATTAAAATTGTACATGAAAATATCTGGTTCGTCATCATTTTTATAGTTTAATTCAATTATTTTTTTTTCAAACCTTTAAGTAAGAAGTACAAGATTTCAATTGCTAGAAAAATTGTAATTTAATAATAGTAAATTGTTTTTAAAAATATTCGAGAGAGCTTTCTCGTCTCAATCGATAACTAGCGTTTTATTACCGATCTCATAGATCATTTTTAAATATTTTTTAAGTAAAACCTTCTTGTTTTTGAACCAATAATCAAGGAACATCACCGTAAGTACAAATTACTCAGGTTCAACCGTGAGGGTTTTCGTGCCCTGTAATAATTTTCTTACAGTTTTGACATTCCAAGCGTACAATTCACATTTTATCAGGTATTTTAACTTCGTTTAGATGCCCGCAAAAGGGACATTTTACATTGCTCGTAAACTTCATGTCAATTCAATTATATATTAAGAGAGTATTAACATCTTTATAGAACCATGGTATTTAAATTATTTTATAGAGGAGTTTTAAGGCTCAATTTCTCTTTTTAAAGTAAAATGTAAAACTTAGATTTATTTAAGCATATTTCTTTTTATACTTATTAATTCTATTAATTTTCTAAATATTTTGCTAATTACACAACATTTTACTTGAAATTATGAGTTTCTGGTGTATATTTTTCGCAATTATTGGAATTGTTGTAATTTTAATTATTATTTTTGGATTTCCTCGAAAAAAAAAAAGTCCACGAAAACCCAATATTGAGGGTCTTGATAATCCTGAGGTTGCTAAAGCATTTGAAAAAATGACAAACTTTCTTCCATTTAGATTGTTACGAAAAAAAGTAATATCTAAACTGAAGGATTTTAACCCAAAAGGGACATTAGTTGACATTGGATGCGGTTCTGGAAATTTGATAATTCAAATTGCAGAGAGTTTTCCAGATCTTAATTTAATTGGGATTGATATTGCCTCTGAAATTCTTGAATTTGCAAAAAAGCGAGCACTTGATAGAAGTTTGGGTAAAAGGATTGAATTTAAAATTGGAAATGTTGAAAAATTACCTTTTTCAAATGAATCAATTGATTTTATCATAAGTACTTTTTCACTTCATCATTGGGTGAATCCCTTAAAAGGATTTAATGAGATACATCGCGTTTTAAAAAGAGACGGTACTTTATTAATCTTTGATTTTCGACGTGATTCACGCAGATTTTTTTATGGTTTTTTAACATTTATAACTAAAGTCGTTGCTCCAAAAGCTTTAAAAGAAGTACATGAACCTTTAGGATCAATTCAATCTAGTTATGCGTATAATGAGATTTTTCAGCTCATTTCTCAAACTAGTTTCCAAATTCCTAAGGTTAAAACATTTCTCGCTTGGATGTTTATTAGCATTAAAAAATGAATTAAAGTTTTAATTCATAATGGAGATAATTGCTCAGTTTTTATCTTTTTAATATTACCAATTTTAATTTTTTCTATTTCCTCTTTAGTTAGCTTTACCGATCTTTCTTTCCTGAAAACCAAAATAAATTGGTGAGCGATACTTGGTATCCACGAATAATTAATCCCATAGAGATGAAGTTTTTTATTTACATCGTACCAAACGATTTCTCCTTTTAAAACAAAACCAATCTGGCTTAATATTCGTGCGATATCGGCGTTTAAAAGAAAATATTGCCCATTATGGTACATATTTCCGATAAATACAGCACAATATCGTCCTGGCTTTAAAAGAGTAAAACATTTAGTAAAAACACCTTTAATCAACAACTCCCATTCTTCTTTAGTTCGCTTAATATGTTCGGAACCATCGCTAAATCTAGATAATTTCGATTTATCTGAATACACACCCTTTGATTCTTCCCCTACTTTTTTGTACACTCCCTTCGATTTCTCAACGATGTCCATCTTCCAATAAGGGACATCTGTTAAGATAAAATCAAATTTTTCATCATTTTCTTCAATTAAATTTTGAAGCATCTCACATGAATCTCCATGAATCACTTTTTGAGGCTCACTAGCTTCCAAATCGCACACATTATAATAAATATCAATCCATTCCTTATTTATTTCAACGCCAATACCACTCCGTTTGCTCAAAGAACAGCCAAATAATGTCCCTCCAACGCCACAAAAAGGGTCTAACACTAGTTGTCCTTCTTTTGTAAACGTTTTAATAATCATTTCACATAATTCTGGAGGTTTTTGTCCACCGTGTTTATTTCTAAGCTTAAGTTGAAAGCTAGGAGGAAACCCTTTTGGAATCACAGATTTAGTTGAAAATACCCATTCTTTGCCTGTCAAATCGTTAAGCTGATTTGCTATGTCGTAAAAGCCACGCGACTCTCCACTTTCAGAAAATAATTCTATTTTTTTAATCCGATGTTCACCTAACTATGTGTTTTTGGGAAATAGAGAATATTAATAATTCATTTAGATTTGAAGATAATTCTATATATTAATAGATTAATAAGGATTAATCCATTAATATGTCTGATCGAGATGAAGCAATAACATATTAAATAAAGATTTTTAAGCTTTAATTGAATCTATTTTTATAATCTCACATCTTTGTATCAGTGATAGTTAAATGAAATTATTGACAATTAATGAAAAAGGCGATTTAATCGAATTAAATAAGTTAGAATTTGATACCCAGAACGTGTATCTTATTGATGATAATAATAAAAATACAGTATTTATCTGGGTAGGGCTTGATGTTCCTCAATATAAAAAAGATATAACGGCAGCGTGGGCTAGAAAATTCGATAAGGACCGAGGAGGTACCTGTAAAATTTTGATAATGAAGCAAGATAGAGAATACGGTTCGTTTCTATCTATGATGGACGAATTAAAAAAGGGTTTAATTCCAGGTGAAACAATAGAACGTAGGCCCGAATTAATATTAAAGGAACCTACTGAATCTCCAAAACTCGTGTTCGATATAGAGGCTCAAGAAGAGAAGGAAGATGATTTTGGAGCGAGGGTATCGGCGGGGTTGGCAGAGTTAGAAGAATATAACAAATTAGAAATTGAAGCACCAGTAGACAAACCAGACGAATCAGTGATAGTACTGGAGTCGCTGGGATTTGAAGAAATAGTTGAAGAAGTAGTTGAAGAGGATATTGATGAAGAAGATGAGGAGGAGATTGGTCTTGAATCTCAAATTAGAGAAGCGGCTTATTATCTTTCTCTGAAAAAATACTCATACAATGATTTATGCTGGCTTTTAGCAGAAACGATTCAAAATATAAATCTTGGGATGCCTTCTCTTGAGGAAATTAGGAAGAAAGCAGAGGAAGTGTATAACTCATCAAGTACATACGATGAGTTGTGCTGGTTAAATGCTGAGATGGATCTTTTAATCAAACAGCATTATCTTGAACAAGAAAAAAGAGAGTTTTTTTAAAATTAAACAAGGCTTGATTTGTTTTATTCCTTTTTATAATCTCGTCCTATGCTCCAAGCTTTCCCTATATGTTCACCGATTTTCCAATAGTTATTATCATTCATAGAAAAAAACACAGGTTTCATTTTAGTGATGTCGGGAATTCCATTTGTTAAGAATTTCTCTTCGGCGTAAGCTTGGATGATTTCTCCAAGAAAAATATCGTGTCCTTTTCCAGTTTCGACGATCTGGATTACTTTACATTCTAGATTTAACGGTGCATCATTAATCATAGGCGCGGTTTTTAATTCTCCATAAAAAACTTCAAATACATCAGATTTATCTACTTCTTTGCCAGATTTTATTCCACAATAATCAGTTGGTAATACCATATCTTCAGAAGGTGTGTTGACACTAAATGTTTTGTTTTTCCTTATACCAATATTAGTATAATGACCCTGATTAGCAGAAATAGAGATCATGGGTGGTTTGTGTTCTACAATACTAACCCAACCAATTGGCATAAAGTTTGGCTTTCCCTCTACATTTGCTCCTACGACTACAACTGGCATGGGGTATAGATATGGTCCAAGTTTAATTTTATTTTTAGTCATTTTAATCTCGAGTTTAATGTTTTTAGGTTTATAGATGTGATATACAATTATGCTTAAGAATTAAAATTATTTAATTATAATTTAAAAATTAAATAAAAGAGCGTAAGTTTAGAAATTACGCTTTAACCATGATTAACATCATTTTAAATCGTTCAAGAGCTTTGAGAGCGTGCGGTTCGTTAGCTGGCATAGTGATCATCTGCCCAGAATTTAAAATGTAAGACTTTTTAGAAATTATAATTTCCGCTTTTCCATTAAAAATATAAACTAACGCATCAAATGGAGCAGTATGTTCACTTAAACCTTGATCTTTATCGAACGAGAATAAAGTTACTGAGCCTACCTTTTTATTAACTAACATTCTGCTGACAACAGAACCCTCTTGATAATCAAGTAAGCTTTCT
>JABUBM010000431.1_pt1 | contig 10285 bp, 9 predicted proteins | sample 7240321 | NCBI WGS metagenome assembly JABUBM01 (sample SAMN07256344, study PRJNA390944) | subsurface metagenome | isolation source: Methane hydrate marine sediment | place: Pacific Ocean: Eastern North Pacific, ODP site 1244 | collected 2002
GTCCCCCCCCAAAATCTGGGGAAATAGGGATTTGTCCAACCCTCAGGATTCATGATCATATCATATAGAAATGTAAGGTTGACCCCAAATATGAAAAAAACAATAGCAAACACTATAAGTGCGATTTTTGTAAGTTTTTTAATTTCGGTCATCTTTTTTATCAACTCAATTGTTTTTTATTTTAATTCTATCATCAAATTAATGAACAGTGTCTTTTGAAAAAAAAAAAAGATTTTAGAATATATTTCTTATCTGTTATGATTGATTTAGCGTTATGGAATCTATATTTCCATGTATTTTGTCAAATAGGATATCGGACCGATCGGCAATACCATTGGACCGAATGGCGTTTCAACTTTCCATATAACCGCAGCAAGGACCCATCCTCCTTGTTCCAAAATATTAACTGGATTTTCAGGGGATCCTGGGGGATATGTTCCGGGATCTTCTAAACAATATTCAGCTGTAGGGCTTAGAAACATTAAAATCTGTGCTGATTCGTATTTCCCTTCAGTATTTGGCATGGTTATTGTAAACCACCTTCGAAAAAATACCTCGAAATCGGTATCAGTAGTTTTAAACTTTCCCTCACCCATGACCTGCCAAACATTAATAAACCAGACATTAAAGACTGGGCAATAAAAATAAAAATCGGTTGTTAGAAGTAATCCATCTTTGAGCATTCCTTTCATCGCATACACTTTTTCACCTGATTCATCATAGATTTTTTGATGGAAAACTACTTGCACCGATGGGAGCTCACCGCCTCCACCGAATTCAATCTTCCCTATGATAGAATTAGTAGTTCCAGAGAAATCTAAGTCATCCCCTTTTGCCATGATTAAGATGCGATCAGGTTCAGCCGCCATCACCGGTGTAACAATTGCTATAATAGTTATGAAAAATGATGCTGCGATAAGTGTTTTAGTCGCTTTTAATTTCTTTATCACTACGATTTACACCTCATATAATTTTTTATTCAAATCTTTTTTTTTAAATTTTTAATTCTAGTTTTATCATCAAAATGATGATCAATGAAAAATGTAGATATCCATCCATATATAGTTCCACTTTCGGCAATTCCTTGAAAATTCCGAAAGTATGTGGAAGTTTTGAAAAATAGGTATAAATAGAAATGTTCCCAATTTATACATATCGAAAATAACATTTTATTTATTTAGAAAATGGGAAAACTAAATTACCCCTCTGATGAGATTCTTAACCCCTCGAAACTGCAAAGAAAGAATTATGACCATATAATTCTTTGGATGCTGGCAAATAATGAAAGTTGTGAATGGTCTAATTTTGAGCAACAACCAATTGAAATTCCCATTTCTACATTATCACGTCATTTCACAAAATTAATTTTTAAAGGATTTATTGAGAAGTTTGCAAGAGGACAATATAGAATAACTCCAAAAGGGAAAAAGAAATTTAATGACTTATCCCAAATAGGAAAAAAGGAACGAAAGTTGAGTTATCCGCCTAAAATCATTTTAAAAAGCGGTAGGAATTATTCCCATTGGATTCTATGGATGGTTTACAATAATAATTATTGCAAAAGGTCTGATTTCCTTGAAGAACCATTATCCATAAATCAATCTTCATTGTCAAAGAATTTGAGTTTATTAATCGAAAGGGGTTTTGTAATAAAAGAGGATGGAAAATATGTAATTACCCGAGCAGGTAAATCAGAGTATTCAAGGATGCTTCAAAATTATGATTTAGATAGACAAACTATTTTAGAGGAGGAGGGTAAACGAATTGAAGAGATTACTAATAAAACCATCCAATTTTTTGAGAATTACAATATTAAAGATGAAGATATACAATTTAGATTTCTTACTAATATTCTAAAATTAGATTATGAAAAAGTAAAAACATTATTAAAAGATGAAGAAGTTTTCTATAAAATCTTGCTTTTTATTTCAATTAATCATCCAGAGCAATATCCTAACTTCATATCGCCTGAAGATTTTTCAAAAAAGTATAGAATTAAAAAAATTACTCTTGATTATTATATTGATGAAATTTCTGAAGGTAAAATATATCCATTCAAATTTTTTAAATTAACAGGCCCTTCAGGTGGAGTTCATTACTTTCAATCGGATGGAAAATTGGAAAGAATGTTTCAGGTTATTACAGAAAACTATATTAACAAATTTACATATTTAAATAAACTCTTTTCGAAACCGGATGATGACCTGACCAAATACGATAGTAATTCTATTATAAATCAGATTTTAGATGAGATATGTATTTTCTTATTCAATAAAGATTTTAAAGAATCATTACGAGAATTGTTACCGGGATATATTAAATATTTATTCCCCAATTTCTGAAGATTTAAAAAGTCAATATGAAGAAGAAGTTAAAGAAATTGATAGGGAAATTGAGTTAAATCCTATGAATATCGATTTATATAAATTAAAAATTAAAATTTTAATTTACTTTAACCAATACAATGACGTATTAAAGGTATTAGATAATATGTTAAAAGCGTTTCCTGAAGAGGAAATAGATATAATGATGAAAAAAGCATCAATTCTTAAAAGAAAGAGGGATCTAAGAGCAGGATTAGATATTATCGACGATTTACTTAAAAAATATCCAAAAAATAAGGAACTTCTTAGCTATAAGGCTTATTGGTTCCAATACTTGGATAAAAAAGATGAATCCTTAGATATTATTCAAAAACTTATAGAGGGTGAACCAGATATAGGAATTTATCTTGACAATTACGGAGAAATTTTAATGCATTTTGAAGAATATGAAGAAGCTGTAAAAAGATTCTTAAAAGCGCTTGTAATGGGCAGCGACGAGTGGTATATTTACCAAACATATATTAAAATGGGAATTTGTTATAAAGCGCTTGGAAACCATGATTTAGCAGTTAAAAATCTTAAAAAAGGGAAAGATATTGTAAATAAAAGCTCAATTGATCCCGATACAAAACAAAAATGGCTTATAATCGCAGATCTCTTTCTTGCTGAGATGAAGTAAGTTCTCTTTATTTAATAATTAATAAAAAAATTATAATTCTGAAGATAATGCTTTATATTTAGAATATAGTTCATTAATGATAACATTGAAAGCCTCGTGAACTCCTTGCCCTGTCTTTGCTGATGTTAAGTAATATCCGAGAAAATCTCTTTCTTTTACAACTTCTTGAATGTTCATTTTATCCAAATTGTTTTCCTCAATTAAATCAACCTTATTCGCAAACATAACAATAGGAATATCACCGCAGTATTTTTTTATATCTTCACGCCAATCTGTAATATGTTCAAAGCTTCGTTTACCTACATTATTTTCTTCGAGACTATACACAATAATTGCTGCGAAACTTTCTCTATAAAAAGTAGGATGTAAAAAACTGAAAACATCTTGGCCAGCTATATCCCAAAATACTAATTTAATAGGATCTCCACTAATTTCTGCCTCGAACTTAGAAAATTGCGCACCTAAAGTCTTAATATACTCTTTTTGAAATGAACCTTTCGTGAATTTCTTAATCAAGGAAGTTTTTCCTACGGTACCATCCCCTATAACAATAACCTTAAATGTGAATTTTTCAGAATCTGTCATCAATTTTTCGAGTAGATTTTCAAATTATTAATTAAGATTAGATTTATTTTAATTTAAAATTTTAGTTTCTATGAATCTTGAATACAAAATTAAATATCAAATCTAAAACAAAATAGAAAAGAAAAAAAGAATATTATTTAATATTGGTTTAACCGTGGACAATATCCATTGTTATAAAGCTAATAAATTAGATTTGAGTGTAAGATTTATTTCGTAAAAACAGATAGTATAGTAATTGACGACTTCATATTTTAACAAAAAATCACATTCTTTCTACCAATATTGAAATAATATTATTCCCAAATCCTCCGAAATTACAGGTAATTCCTGTTTCAGCACCTGCGACTTGTCTTTTTCCAGCTTCACCTCTTAATTGCCAAACTAATTCAACTACTTGAGCAACGCCGGTAGCACCAAGTGGATGCCCTCTTGCTTTTAAGCCACCAGAAGGATTTATAGGGATTTTTCCTCCAATTTCCGTCAATCCATCGTGTGCCGCTTTTGCTCCTTCTCCTTTTTTAAAAAAACCAATGTCTTCGCTTTCCACAGCTTCAAGAATCTCGAAAGCATCGTGAAGTTCAGCAACATCAATATCCTCTGGAGATTTTTTAGCCATTTTATAAGCCTGATCAGAACAAATTCTCAACGCTTTCAATACGGTAAGGTCTTCTCTTTCGTGAACTATGTGCGTATCAGATGCTTGACCTATACCAGTAATTAAAATAGGAGTGTCGCAATATTGTTTTGCCATTTCTGCTTTACATAATACTAAGGCAGCTGCTCCATCTGAAATAGGGCAAATATGAAAAAGTCTTAGTGGATCAGCGATTATTGGGTTTGTCTTATCGTCCTTAAGGTAATCATAAATATTATCCCAATTTCCCTTTCCTTTTCGAATAGCACTCTCCATGAACTCGTCTATAGTTTTTTGAAAATGTGCTACAGGGTTTAAAGCACCATTTTTATGGTTCTTAATTGCGATATCTGAAAGCCATTCCAATTTAGCGTTATACTTCTCGAGGTATGTTCGCGTTAATAAACCAGCAAGAGAAGGAAGTGAAACACCATGGCGTCTTTCTGCTTCGTGATGAGTTATAGTTGCTACATTAGAAGTTATTGCTCCTGGAGTAGTAATGTGCGTCATCTTCTCACCCCCAACAACTAAAACTAAATCACTCATACCAGAAGCAATTGCTTGAAAACCAGCTTTTACAGCAGACCCTCCACTCGCAGGACCGTTCTTTATATGATCGGCTGCAGCGGGTAATAGACTTATCCGGTCTACAAGAGCACTTGCAACGCCCGAGATCTGATTAAATTGTCCTGGGCTCATCGCTCCCACATAAACGGAATAGAAATCTTTTTCGCTCGTATTTGAGTTATCAAGCGCTTCTAACGATGCTTCACAGAGCAAATCCATTAAACCCTTGTCTATCAATCTTCCGAATTTTGTGTGGCCTACTCCTATTATCGCTACATTGTTCATAGTTATAACATATTTTTATTACATTTAAGATGAATTATGATACATTTTGATTTTATTAAATAATAAATTTAATGCTAGTGAAATTTATTAAACTATTATATCAGGAAAAAAAATTAAAAGTAAGTCATGACTCTAGTTGAAAAGATAAAAATTATCAGAAATTTGCCAGAGAGCTCTAAAATCAGAGCCTCAGAATTGGTTTACGAAGCATTTCAGAAAAAAATTAATTCTGTTATTAAAGAAAAAGAGAAAGCGATAAGGATCATCACAAAATCTATAAATTATTCTGCTGGTTTTTATGCAGTTTATGAAAATTCTTTAGTTGGAATGGCAGGAACACAATCCAAAGGGAATCGATTTATAAAAGTTAAATTTTCATATTTTCATGAGGAATATGGTTTTTTTAAAGCGTTAATTAAAAAGATCTATTTCAACTTTGATTCTTTAGGGACAATTAAAAAAGATGAATTAGAATTAACTGCGCTTTCAGTCCAAAAAGAGATGAGATGTAAGAAGATAGGCACTAAACTTATAAATAATATTATTCTTTATGCCAAAAGTAGGGGATTTAAAAAGTTAATACTCACTGTGGTTGATACCAATCCACTAGCAAAAAAACTCTATGAAACAATTGGATTTATTAGATATAAGACAAAAAATTATGGTTTCTTAACTCGCTCTGCTGGTTTTAAGGAAGTCACTCACATGGTTAAAAATTTAAATTAAATCATCGTAGTCGAAGAATAAGAATTTTTCAAATTATATTTATATTTATTTAGAATTAAGAATATAGTATGAAATTCGAAAATTTAATTTATAAGGAGATTTAGCATGCTAAATGGTATCCACTTTCTCCTAACTTATAAATGCAATTATGAATGCGATCACTGTTTTTTGTATTGTGGCCCTCATTCTGAAGGTACTTTTACTTTGGAGCAAATTAGAGCAGTTCTTGATGAAGCTGTTAAAATCGGCACGATAGAATGGATTTATTTTGAAGGTGGAGAGCCTTTTCTGTTTTATCCTATAATGCTTGAAGGGATTAAACTCGCTAATGAAAAAGGATTTAAAATTGGAATCGTAACTAATTCTTATTGGGCAACTTGTACTGAGGATGCAGAAGTATGGCTTAAATCCCTTACTGATTTAGGCGTAAAGGATTTTACTGTAAGTGACGATGAATTTCATTTTGAAAAGAAAGATGATAACTTATCCAAAGTAGCAAGAAGCGCAGCAGATAAATTAAACCTTCCTACATCTTCAATTAGTATCAATGAACCTACAGTTGAGATGGGAAATGAAAATGAGCACGAAAAAGGAAAACAAATAATAGGTGGTGGTGCTATGTTCAGAGGAAGAGCTGTTGAAACTTTGACTGAAAGTTTACCTCAAAAATCGTGGAATGAAATGGTCGAATGCCCTTATGAAGATTTAGAGGGTTTTGGAAGAATACATGTTGATCCATTTGGTAACGCCCAAATTTGTCAAGGTTTAAGTATAGGTAATTTTTGGGAAAACCCTCTTTCAGAATTGGTAAAAAATTATTGTGCAGAATCTCATCCTATATGTGGTCCCCTAATTCGAGGAGGTCCTGCTCAATTAGTAAAAAAATATGAAGTTAAGCATGATGATACATATGTAGATGAATGTCATTTATGTTATCTCACACGCTTAGCTTTAATAGAAAAATTTCCGGAGTATCTTACTCCAAAGCAAGTATATGGCTTGGAAGAAAAATAAATTAATAACACAATATTAAATTTCTACATAAATTGCTGGCCTATATGGAACAGCTTTTATTAAGCGGTTTTTCGGATCGTACTCTGAATTAATGATTATTGCGTTGTTTATCCTTTTTTCAATGTAGCCTTTGTATTCTTTTAATAACTCCTTCTCATCTAATCTAATTAATTCTCTTTCCCAGATTCTATCTTTTATTTGGTTTTTAACAAATGAAATCAAATTTTTGTTTTTCATTAAGCCATTATCGAGCTTACACTCATCTATAATTTCTTTGAAATTTCCCTTCTTTAAAATAATTACATCATAAACCTCGTATTTCCATTTAGGAGCCGTGTATAAATAAATATTACTTGAATCGCCAGATTTCACAATTTTTTTTATGTTTAAAATATCGTCAACAATACTAGAAATATATTCAAACTCTCTTTCGAGCTCGTTATTTATGTGCTTTCTGCTAAAATCACCCCAAATAGTCTCTGATAAAAACTCTGTATTTCCCATCAATTCCCATAGTTCTTCACATAAGTGAGGCATGGCTAAAGAAAGAATTTGGATCCACTCAGGAAATACAATCTTATATACTTCTATTAGATCGTTTTCATCTTTAGAGTACTTATTAAATTCTTGTAATAAGTTAAAAACCTCGTAAAATGATAATTGAAGGTATTTTCTTAAATTGAGTTCCTTCAATCCACTTTCTGCTTCAACAAATTTTCTTATACATTTTGATAAGATAATCTTAGAATATTTCGCGTTTAAATTTTCAATTTTTCCGTCATAATCATTTATCTTGTTGATATTTTTTGTGATAAAGGAGTAAAATCGATTTATATGATTTTTTACGGTATGTATTTGTTTTTCCCTCCAATCTACACTTATTCCAAAATCTGCGCTGTGAGATATATAAAACCTAAATAAATCAGCGGAATAATTCGTTTGAATGTTTGCTAGTGAAATAACGTTCCCTTTTGACTTTCCCATTTTCTGACCTTCTATAATTACGGGTTCGATAAGGGAAATAATTCTTGGCCACAGTTTTTCCGGAAATATAGCCACATGATGGAAAATATAGAAACTCAAATGATTAGAAATGTGCATTATAGCTGTGTGTCGATGATCAACGGGATACCAATAGGAAAATTCGTCTTGCATTTGCTTCAATACTTTCGAATCAACGCTAGTCTTTTTTGACAAGTCTACGATATCACCTTTATCTAAATAAACATAGTCAAAAAATTCTGGTGTAAGCTGTTCTGGTTTGATATTATTCTTTTTTATTAAATGTAATATAGTATAGAAGCTCATGTATATTGTAGAGTCGCTTAATGATTCAATAATCCAATCTTTATCAAATGGAAGTTTCGTACCTAAACCTCTTTTTCTAGCACAAGGTCTCTTTTCTAACCAATTAAATATATGTTCAAAATTCATTCTATATTTTTTAGGGACAATTTCCATTTTATTTAGGCACTCAAATGCTTTCTGCTTCCAATTTCCCGCATTGAAATTTAGAAACCATTGATCTTTCAAAATTGAGACGATCACCTGCTCTCCACACTTGCATTTAAGATTTTTAGTAATTGGGAGGTACAATTTGTCTGCCTTATTTCTCTCAATTAATTCCGCAATAACATTCTCTACTACCTCTTTTACCTGCTTTCCTTCGTATTTTCCACATTTTTCATTTAAAGTGCCGTTATAATATTCAATTTTATAATTTTCAGAAGTTGCGTTATCTAATTTCTCTATATCTTCTTGAGATTGAACTCCAAATTTTTCACAATAAATTTTTGCTGGAATCTCATCGAAACTTTCTAAATCTATAATTTGAATTGGCTTAATTTGACTAATTTCTTCTTTGTTTAATTTAAATTTTTTAATTATTTCATGATTTTTCTGTAAATCAATTAAAGCGGTGTAGTCATAAGGAGCATGAGCAGGCACAGAGTAGACCACGCCCGTAGCTACTGAAGTATCTACGAAATATCCTGGTAATATTAAAAGCTCTCTGATTCCATCTATGGCCTTAACCTTTTTACCAATAAGTTCCATTCCCTTAATTTTTTTAAGTATAGTAATGTTTTTATTTTGATTTTTTAAAAGATTAGTTGCATCTTCAGAAATAATCCACTTCTCTCCGTTGATTTTAGCGTAAACATACATTCCATTTGGGTTTATCCATAGATTAGTCGCACCATATATAGTTTCTGGTCTTAAGGTAGAAGGGACTAAATAAGCGTCTTCAAACGGAAATTTTATGCAAATATATTCGTTTATGTTCAAATCAAGTTCGTCTCCTCTTGTTATATCGTCCTCTCCTACAGCATTTTCGCATCGCGTACAATAAAGAATGGGATATTCGCCTTTTTCCAAGTACCCTAACTTAGATAATTTGTAATATTGCCACTCAATCAGCTTGTTATATAACTTGTCACCCGTAGTAAATTCCCTTCTCCAATCTAAACTCATTCCTATCGATTTGAAATCAGTTTTTATTGTTTTAGAAAAATAGTTGACAATATTCCAAGGATCTACAAAACTTTCTACAATCTTCCCTACCTTTTCTCGACTTTTAGTGTGTAAAGATACATAATCCTTCATCCTTTCTATAGTCTCTTTATCCTTTCTTTCAATAGAAGAAGAGATTGCTAAAACAGGAGTACCTGTGATGTGAAAAGCCATAGGATATAGTACGTTATACCCTTTAGCTCGATAATACCTAGCAAATATATCTCCATTTACAAAACTCCTTCCATGGCCTATATGTGAAGGTCCAGAAGCGTATGGGTAAGGAGATGTTATAAAAATCTTCTTTTTCTCCGGATTTGGATTTGCTTCGAAAATTTTGGCTTGTTCCCATTTTTCCTGCCATTTCTTTTCGATTTCTTGGGGTCTATACATAAATTTTACCACTATTTTTATTTATTTTCAAGTTAACTTTTTATCTCCATAGAGCAAGCAACCCACCTATGACCTCTTTCAATTAAATTTTATACCCAGAGAGAACAAATCCGTAGAAAATTTAATAGAAAAAGATCGAGTGGATTTGTTTCACTCACAATAATAATAATGCTAAAAGCAAATCTCCTAGAAGTATAAAAGCTCTTATTGAATTTCTTGAAGCTGTATTATTAGAGATCATTATTATAGAAAATATATTAATTGTATTTTATAAATTTTCTCATATTTAATCTTAAATTGAAAAAAATATAATTTAATATAACGAAATAATCATAAATGACCTAACTACAAAATGGCTAGCCGTATGGCGTACAACTCTTCCAATAACCTCTAAAAAATAATTAATGATAAACTTCGTTCTATACATTTAAATAAAAATAAATCAAAAATAAATTATGAAATTCGAAAATTTAATTTATAAAGAGACGGACCAAGTGGCTTGGATAACGCTCAATCGACCTGATGTCATGAACGCGTTAAGCATGAAACTTTCTGAAGAGATAATTG
>JABUBM010000432.1_pt1 | contig 10282 bp, 12 predicted proteins | sample 7240321 | NCBI WGS metagenome assembly JABUBM01 (sample SAMN07256344, study PRJNA390944) | subsurface metagenome | isolation source: Methane hydrate marine sediment | place: Pacific Ocean: Eastern North Pacific, ODP site 1244 | collected 2002
CCTGCATGGGGAAGAATCATTTGTCGGTGTGAAACTATTCCAGAAAAAGAAATTCTTAACGCCATACACGCACCTGTAGGTGCGACCACCGTGGACGGAGTTAAGTTCAGATGTAGGCCTGGTATGGGACGTTGCCAAGCCGGATTCTGTCGCCCTCGTGTTATTGAGATTCTATCTAGAGAATTAAATGTTCCCTGTGAGGAAGTAATGAAAAGGGGAGAAGATACAAACTTTCTTGTGGCTAAAACGAAAGAAATTGCGCTTCTTCGTCTAAAAGGGGGTGTTGAAGAATGAAAAAATATAAAGCGGATGTTGTGATTATAGGCGCTGGAGCGGGTGGGCTTGCAGCAGCTATAGAAGTAAAACAAGCGGATTTAAGCGTTTTAATTATCGAGAGAGACAAAGAGTTAGGAGGAATAACCATGCAATGCATCCATAATGGATTTGGTTTAAAAGAATTTGAAGAAGAATTAACAGGTCCAGAGTATGCTCAAAGATTCATCAATAGAGTAATTGATTTGAAAATACCTTATTTGTTGGATACAATGGTAATTGAAATTACTAAAGATAAAAAATCATATGCGGTGAACAAAAAGGAAGGGTTAATTGAAGTTGAAGCAAAAGCAATTATCTTAGCGATGGGTTGTAGGGAAAAAACGAGAGGGGCGATTAATATTCCTGGGTTTCGACCTACTGGTATTTATACAGCAGGGCAAGCTCAAAGGTTTGTTAATATCGAAGGGTATTTGCCAGGCAATACATATGTGATATTAGGAAGCGGAGATATTGGAATGATAATGGCCCGAAGATTGACTTGGGAAGGTTGTACAGTCAAGGCTGTGGTGGAAATTCAGCCTTATGTAAGTGGTTTGCTTCGAAATCAAGTTCAGTGCTTAGAAGATTACGGGATCCCCCTCATAACGAGCTATACAGTAACCCGAATCCACGGAAGAGATCGCATAAAAGGAGTTACGATTTCAAAAGTAGGTAGAAACTTTGATAGAATAATAGGTTCAGATAAATTCATTGAATGCGACACTTTGTTATTATCTGTTGGGTTAATTCCTGAAAATGAGTTAACTCTGCAAGCGGGAGCTGAATTATCAAAAAACGGAGGACCTATAGTTGATGAGAATTTAGAAACTACCATCGAAGGTATATTCGCTTGTGGAAATGTATTACAAGTTCACGATTTAGTGGATTTGGTAACTGCTGAGGCTAAACGAGCTGGAAAAAACGCAATAGAATATATCAACTCGAAGTATGGTAAAGAATTAATGAAGAAGGAAATAATCAAGTGTGTCCCTGGCGAAAATGTAAATTATGTTAAACCAGATATTATCAATAAACGAAATTTATCAGAAGAAATAATTTTTACATTCAGAGTTAGACATCCCGATAGAAGGGTTCTTATTCAATTTAAAGACGAAAATAATAGCATAATCTATAAAAGAAAGAAAATTTATGTCATCCCAAGTGAAATGCTTGAATTAAACATAAACCTAGAAGAGTCCGGCATAAACCCGGATTGCAAATCGATAACAATTGAAGTGATTCCTCGACCAGAGGTATTAATTGAGGAGGATTAAAAATCATAGGTGAGTTAAATAATGAGTGAAAGTAGTGTAAGCGTTGTAAAAGTAATTAGATGTATCGTATGTCCCACTGGCTGCCAAATAAAAGCGATTTCAAAGGGTTCTGAAATATCTTTTGAAGGGCACACTTGTGAGAGAGGATTGGAATACGCAGAGCAAGAATATTACGCCCCTAAGAGAATACTTACAACGACAATTAGGGTGGAGAATGGCTTCTTACCTTTAGTCCCGGTAAGAAGTAATAAACCAATTCTAAAAGATAAATTAAGAGACGCATTAAACGAGATCGCTCAAGCTGAAGTAAAAGCGCCAATTAAAATGGGGGCTGTTCTCATAGAAAATATACTTGAATTAGATGTTAATATTATTGCTAGCAGAGATTTAGGAAAATATTAAGGCTTTTTTTTGTAAAATAACACTGAAAATATTTAGTAATTATCTCAAAAGAGCTTTGGGGGTATTACAATGGTTGAATTAGATCAAATTTATAAGGTTCACGATAATTTGTATATAGGTGCTTATTGGCCAAGATTAAACTTCGAAAAGTTTAAAGAAATTGGGATTACGGCTATAGTAAACTTAATGGAAGAAAATTTTTACGATCCAACACGCTTAGGATTTGTCTACCTTTTCAAAGGGTTTCCCGACGATTGGTACCCACCACACAGTTATATAGAAGAGATATTATCCTTTATCGATCAACACGTAAAAGATGGAAAGGTTTTAGTACATTGTGCTATGGGGATATCTCGAAGTGGAGGACTTATCGTAGCGTGGATTTTAAAGGAAAACCCCACATGGAGTTGGAACAATGCCATGGACTACATAAATAAATCAAGGCTAATTTTTCCTGCCGTTGAAATAAGAGAGTCAGTACTCGATTATTTTGAATCTTTAGAGGGAAAAAGGAGAGAATTTTAACCTTACACTAAAATCTCATTACAAGAATATAATAATTAATTCTCTCTCTCTTCCACAATAAAGATATTCTTAATTATTTCTTCTAGAAATTCTAATTCTCGGAAAAAAATTATTTCTAAGATATATCTATGAGAACTTCAGATGATTCGGAATTTTTGTTGTAATAAAATAAGAGGTAATCTGTTTATTTAATTTATTATTATTATTTTCTTTTAACTAAAATTTTTATTACCCCAATTTTAAATATTCTAATTTATATATTTTATAAAACGATAGAATAAGACCTATGTATAAAGATCTAAAATCTGAAAGAATATCAATTTATTTTGATTGTATATGTGGTACTATCTGCTCAATTTCAGCTCTATTTGGCATATTCTTCTTTAGCTTACCTGGTGGTGGAGTTACAAATTTTACCTCTTTCGTAATAGGAATTACTTTTTGGTTTGGTTATTTATTTCTATCCTTATTTGTAATCGGTGTAGGAATTTATACTTATTACAAAGCAAAGAATTTTTCATCAGATGGACCAGTAAGAAAGAAATTGAAAACTCCAATAATAAGCTAATTTTTAACTTATTTTCTTTAATTGACTATTTATTTAAGACAAGAATTCTTTTTACAAAAATATTTATTATCGACCTTAGATCATTTAATAAAAAATATTATTTCAAAAAAATAATTAGTGAGGAGATGTTTAATTGTCTGAATTCGAAGAAAAAATATTTAATTTACTAGAAAAAATAGATGAAAAACTTGATAAACTTTTAGATACCAAAAGATCTGGAGGAGTTGGAACGAGAGCAGTAGCTTCAACGGGGGAAGGATATGTGAAACCTTCTGCTGTAGTTGAAAAGCAAGAGGAAGAACAAAAGGCTATAGAGAAGCCACCAGTTGAAGGGAGAAGGGTTTGTCCAGCTTGTGGGGGGACTTCATTTAATACTGAAGAAGATAAAACTCAAGTGCTATTCCAACAAGGCGGAATGAAGATATATGCTAAAAGATATATCTGCAAAAGTTGTGGAACTGAAGCTTAATTCTAAATTAAAACAGTATTTTTTTAATCTTTTTTTATTTATTTAAATCTATGAAATCTTTCTTGCTTGTCAAAAAACTATCGCTTTTTTACGATTGTTTCTTTTGGTTATCTTTTTAATTCTAACACAACTACATGATAATAGTTCATAACAAGTTATATATCACATCAAGGTGAAATAAAATCCCTCCAATAAGAGTAAAAAATTTGCTCAGATATATTCGAAATTTCACCCTGAACAAATTCACTAATAAAAAAGTACCGTATTCGGCACAAATTGAACTCACGCTAAGATGTAATGCGATTTGTCCTTTTTGTTCAATTCATTTGATACCAAAGCGCCTTAAATCTAATGAGATGACTACACACAAGATAATATCGTTAATTGATCAAATCTCTGAATTGGGGGTTAACGCGCTTTCTTTTACCGGAGGCGAACCAACGCTAAGGAAAGATCTTCCAGAATTAGTCTATCACGCGGGAGTTATTCACGATTTTATGAATGGAATCGCGACAAATGGATATTTAATGCCTCAATTATTAAAGGAAAAAAGTAGGTTAGAGGGCTTAGATTACATATTACTTTCTCTCGATTACCCTACAGCAGAATTACACGATAAAAAGCGAGGAATTAAAGTTTTTGATAGAGTTATGGAAACAATAGCTTTATCAAATAAAAGAGACATAAGTGTTATAATTAGCACCGTTGTTATGAAAGACAACATACAATTTCTTGAAAATATCTGTGAATTGGCCGAAAACCTAAATTGTTCGATAGAATTATTTCCGTGCGAAGATATCATAAGAGATCATCGAAATTTACAATATAAAATTAATAATATAGAAGATATGATTCCCGATCTTTCAGTTTGGGCAAAATTACTTCATTCTTTAAGATCTAAATATAAAAATATCTTAACCGACCCAATTAGTATTAATGTTGTAGAAAAGGGAGGCTTTGGAGGGGCTCCAGAATATTATCAAACGAGTTTGCGATGTCACGTAGCAGAAGCTTATTTATTTGTGAGGTACGATGGTTTCATAGATTATCCATGCAAAATTCACCCTATAAAAAGCTTTAACGCATTAAAAGATACAATTAATAACATCTATTACTCAAGTGAAGTAAGAGAAATAATGAAGCAGCACGACACCTATGATTTTTGCGATAAGTGTCGTTTGGGATGTGCTATTGCCTCAAGTCTCCCAACAACATGGAAAACATTATACGCTAAATATATTCAAGGTTATCTGAAAGGAAATTTAAGATAATAGGATCAAATATTCATCCTTTGTTATTTTTAGTTGAAAATCTTAATTCCTAAATTGAGATAATAAAATTTATTTAAAATTGTGTTTTTCTTATAATAGTGAGGAATAATGGCAAACGAAGAAATTATTATCGGAATAATGCTTATTACGATCGCAATGATTGGTGTAGGCGAGCTTCTTAATAGAATAATGGGCGTAAATGCGGATGCCACAAAAGAACTAAGAGAAAAATCAAATAACTTACGAGAACGAATGAGAACGGCTCAACTTACTGGAAACGCTCAAATAATGCTAGAACTACAACGAGAATCAATGGAGCTAACAAAAATAATAATGAAAAAGCAAATGATTCCGTCTTGTGTAAGATGCCTTATTTTTATGGGAATGTTTGCTGTCCTTGGAATTGTATATGCTGATTATGAGAAAGGACTTCTTCAGTTTCAAATCTCATTTTTAGGAAATGGATGGTTTGCCGTATACTTCTTGTTCTCAATAACTTTTAGCTTAATTCTTTATGGGTTTAAGAGATTGTATAGAAAACTGACTGGTAAAGAAGTTAAACGTATTAAACCATCAATATTAGGAATGGTATCACCCAAATCAGAGGACTCCGAAAGCGTTATTCAGTTAACAAGACATATTAACGAACCAATTCAGGAACGAGGATATGTCGATGAACAAGAAGAATCTTGGAAAAACCGTATTAAAAAATGACTTAAATTGGAAAATTAATTTTGAACATTCTACTAATTTTAGATTGATTTAAAATATGGAAGATCAAGATAACATTAAAAAGCAAATGGCACTCTATTTTATTTTTGCCGCTTGTATGATTACGCTAAACTATATTATTCAAAAGACAAACCAAATTGTTATAGCACCTTTTATCTGTGGAAGTTTTGGAAGCATAGAGTTTTTCCAATTGTTTTATTGCTCTACTAGTCCATATAATATGCCTGAATTAATAGGCTCGATTGCAGCCGTAGGGATTACATACATAATTAAATTTTTTCTAGATAAGTATATAGTTTTCAAAAAATCAAGCTTAAAAATAAAGGAAACTTCACAGGAGTTTTTTAAGTACTTTGGATTCGCGATCTTAACAACAATATTAAACATAGGAATTCAATTTATCTTAACCAACCTTTTCAATGCACCTTTAGAAGTTAGTTTTGTAGTCGCTTTATCTATTGGTTATATTACAAAGTTCTTTCTGGACAAAAAATATGTCTTCACAAAAGAATACTAACAAGCTTTAAAAGCTAATCAGAATTTTTTGATTTCATGTTAAAAATTTATGACAATAATGATGCCTAAAGTTAATGTAATATAGTTTGGTTTAATTCTGATTAACAATTTTCATTTTAACAAGATTATAATTTTAATTACAACTAGAAAAATTTAATAGAACAAAAATTGTTTATAATATTATGGCAGAGGAACAGAGAGATCAAAAAGAAGAAGATGCGTCGATGGTAGAAGCGTTAAGTTCACTTGGTTGGATTGAAGAGAAAGGTTTGGAAGAGGAAACCCCCCTTTCCGAAGAAGATAAGCTCACAGAGCAATTGAATCTCCTTATAGAACAAAATAAACAACTAAACGAAGAAATCAGTAAGCTTAAAGAAGAAAACGAAAGTCTTAAGATTGCATCTGATGCTCTATCTCAAGAAAAAGAAAAAGCCCTTCAATTGACTAATGAAACCAATTCCACAATAGAAGACATCCTTCAAATAGTTGTTCAAAAAGATGAAGTTATAAATGAGCTCGAATCAAAAATTCAATTATTAAGCGAAGCCACAATAAAGGATTCAGAGATAAGCAGTTCAATCAAGAGTAAAGAACAAGAAATTGAAACGCTAAAATCTCAATTAGGAGATAAAAACCAAGAAATTCAAGAATTAGATTTCTCGAGTAAAGAAAAAAACCAAACTATTCAAGATCAAACTAAAAAGATCAACGAGTTAAATAATGTTATTAGCGATCAAAATCAGAAAATTCAAAACCTTACTTTAGAATCAGAACAATTAAAGTCTGAGGAATCAGCGCGTAAAGGGTTAGTTGAACGACTACAAGAAAAAGACAACAAAATTAAAGAAATGATGGAACAACTCCAATATTTAGAAAATGATACGGTTCAAAAATCAAAATTCGAAAAAGTCACGATATTAGTAGAGAAGAAAGACGAAATTATTACTGAAAAAGAAAAAGAAATCTTTAAACTTGAAAGCTTGCAACAATCTTACAATCAATCGATAAAAGACATGCAACAGAAGCTTGAAACTTTCAGTTTAGTAAAAAAAGATGTAGAGAAAAAAGAAGAACGGATTAATAATTTAGTGCTAGAGATTGAAAAATTAACTCAAAAAAATATAACAAATGAAGAATTTATCAATCAAATTCAAGCGAGACTAGAAGAATCCCAGGAAAAATCTGGCAATACAACTGGGAAACTCGAATTAGAAATAATAAATTTAAGAAATGTCATTGACGAACAAATAGCAGAAATAAAAGATTTGAGGGAAAATGGAAAAAAATTAAAAGACAAGTTATACGAGGTGGAACAGATCGAAGACAGGATTCTAACCGAAATGCAAAAAGTTAAGGACGAAAAACTGAAGCTTGAATCCAAATACGAAGCCAAAGATAGTGAGATAGTTGAGTTAAAGAAAAAAATTAAAGTTATGCGTAGAGATATTACAAAATCTTAAACCTTGTAAAATTCTTACTGTAAAATTAAAAAAAGATAAAAAAATTGAACCAAATTCGAGCTTATTTTTCACGCCACTCTTGACCACACTCTCCGCAACGGTATTTCTTGCCGTACACTCGCGGGTAATCCAGAATTATGTTGCTTTTATCAACGGTTTCGTGGATCATCATCTTATTTTCGGTGTTACATTTTGGACACCTTCTACGTCCTTCAGGTTTTTCAACGGTTAAAATAGAAACGTCACCTCGTCCAGGGATTCCAGGACTGGCGCTAGAGGCACTTGCTGCCTTAATTTGGGCAATATCAGCTTTTATTTCGTCAGGAGTGACATCTTTAACTTCTGATTTGAGTTCTGGTTGAATTCCTGCTGCGGCTTTATCGGCTTCTGTTTCGGGTTCCAACACTGATTCCGCTCTTAATTGGACGGCGTCCGATTCTTTGTAATCCACCCCTCTATCTATCGCTGCGAGAAATTCGCTATCGTCCCCTTCTTCAAAGATCTTTTCATTTTGGGCACCAGCTCTCTCAGCATCAATGTGTCTAGCCCATTGACCCGCTTTAACTTTTTCTTTTACATTGCATGTACTTCCTTGCCAGATGTAAACTTTATTACCTAAATCAGCAATAAAACAATCTTCTGAATCTAAAGAATCTTTAGTGAATGGGACTTGAATCATTTTCATAGTGTTAATTCCATCAAACTCTTCAGCTGAAACGCGATATAGAACATTCTTCCACTCTGAGAATCCAGCAAAATCCCCCGTAGATACATCTTTGAGAAGAGTTTTTGCGTAATTCTTCTCAACAACCTTCATAGCGCCCATAGTACTTATTGATTTCATAAAATCAGATGTTTCTTGATTTTGGTCAATAGTTATTATTTTTGCTGCTCCACCACGTTGTTGGTCTAAAGTTCGAGCTTGTACTGCCCCAGCGGTCTTTTCATCTACACTACATTTACTTCCTATCCACACGTAAATTGTTTTATCGTCGTCCACGATGTATGTGTCTCCGGTACTAAACACTGGTTTCTTAATTTCTTTTAAATTACCTTGATCGACTAAATATAATTTCAATAAAATACTCCTCAAGTAGAATTTTTTTTAAAATTTTTATATTAAATATAAACTCAATCTTTTTAATTACTTGCAAAAAATAACTAAGTCAAGTCATAAAATATGCAAAAAACATCTGGGTTCGATTAATAATCTACGAGTGCAAGGTTAATTCTGTTAACGAATTCAGTAATCTGTGTAAGATCAATAGAACAATATGCAATTCGAATTCCGTTAATGTTATCATTTGGTTTTTCTATGGGAATAACACCTACTTTATATTTTTTCAAAAGGTGATCAGCAAAATCGTTTGCGCGAAATTTTTTAGGGTTTAGATTTACAAAAACAAAGAAACCTCCTGCGTTTGGATCTACTGAAATATCAGAGTTTTTTATTTTTCTAAGTTCAGCATTAATTTTTTCGTATCTTGCTTTAAGGAGCGCTTTTACTTTATCTCTTTTTTTAATTAAACCATCTATTCCGACATCCTTAAAGAGATTTATAATTAGGCTTTGATAAAAACGATTAGAATTTGAAATCGTAGTTCTAATTAAACCAGATAATTTGTTATTAATCTCTGTTTTTAAAATATCTAGTTCTTCTTCGCTGTTTACCCAGCTTGGTTTTAATCCAATCGTAACGAACCCAATACGTCCGCCATACATTAGAAATTCCTTAGTTATACCATCTATTTTAATAGGAATTATATCCTCTTCTAAATCGTGTAAGTCATAAAAAATTGAGCGATTTATTACGTTATTAGAATAGATGTATGGCTCGTAAGCATCGTCAACAAGTACAATAATAGGTTTTGAAATATCTTTTTGAGCTAGTCTTAAAACATTAATAATTTCCTCAAGTTCTTCCTTTTTGGGAATATATCCCGTAGGGTTATTAGGAAAACCTAAAATAAGAACAATTTTTTCTTGAATTTTTGAAACTTCGTAAATAGCGTCTTTTAATCCTTGAACATTAAATTTACTCTTAATAAAAAATTCAAAAGATTTAATTTTTGCACCAAGTAGGTTCTCAATAATGTTATCGTAGTTTCCCCATCTTTTATTTGGAGAAATAATGTAATCTCCTGAATTCAGGAGCAAACTACAGCAGAAAAATATTCCATTTGTCAAACCCGAAGTTATCACTGGCGTTGAAATATAATTTTCAAGTCTATTTAACCTTTCTTTTTCTATGGTTTTATTGATAAGCGATTTTTCAATGATCCAATTCTTCCAGATTGTTTTTAAATCTTCAAGCCCAGAGATTTTAGGATATGGTACGATCTCATTTATATTAAGCTTGGTATAATTCTTAATATCTTCTAAATAACAAGGAACCCATTCAGAAGTGCCTCCTTCAATAAAATCTTTTTCGTATCCGAAAGCAGACCCAAGAGTACCCATTATTTCTGCTTCCTTTTTTGCTCTACCAGCCCAATAAAAAACGCCTTGAGGTAAATAAATACGTTTTCCTAGCTCTGATAAAGCTTTATAGAGAGGAGTTTTTTTAATAATTTCAAATTCCATGATTATCAAATGTAATTATTTATGGAATATAAGGTTTTAATCTGATTTCACTAGTATTTTATTAAAGAGAATTCACTAGTATTTTATTAAAGAGAATTAAAAATTTAAAATAAACTAAAATAATATCTAAAAATGTCTGAAAAAAGAAAAAAAAGAAGATATTGACG
>JABUBM010000433.1_pt1 | contig 10278 bp, 9 predicted proteins | sample 7240321 | NCBI WGS metagenome assembly JABUBM01 (sample SAMN07256344, study PRJNA390944) | subsurface metagenome | isolation source: Methane hydrate marine sediment | place: Pacific Ocean: Eastern North Pacific, ODP site 1244 | collected 2002
AAATTAACGCTCTATGGAGCAGGGGGGCAAAAAAGGCCCGTTATTTCACTTAGAGACGCAATTCAATGCATTGTGCTAGCAATAGAAAACCCTCCTGATAAAGGTGAATATCGGGTATTTAATCAATTTGATGTAATTTATACCGTTGCCGAGATGGCCGAAAAAGTAAAGAAAGTCGCCAACAAGTTAGGACTTAACACTGAAATTGAGTTTTGTGAAAATCCTAGGGTTGAGGAGGAGCAGATTCATTACTATAACCCCATTCATGAGAAACTGTACCAGTTGGGTTTTAGGGCTACGCACAGCTTGGAAGAAGAACTTGAGATCATGTTAACTGATCTGAGTAAATATAAACGCAGGCTTATTGCGAAGAAAGATCAGATTTTGCCCAAGGTGCGTTGGAGAGTAAACAACGCTGGCCATGAGTGTGAGGGTGAATAAAGATTGAAGACCCCAGATTAAGCATGAAGCTCAAACACCGGTTTTGAAGCATGTATTGGAAAGTGTTGGATATCGCCCACGAACTGCATATCGACTGAAGAGGAAAGAACAGGGAACTTCGATTAGATTGGTAACGAAGCAGATAAGTGAATGAAGAATAAAAGAGTAGCCATTACCGGTGGTGCCGGGTTCATCGGCTCGAACCTGGCCTATGAGCTAGCCAGTGACAATACCATTATTATTGTCGATGACCTCTCCACTGGAAGAGTAGAAAACATAGCTGACCTCCTCGATAAGGAGAATGTGACGTTCATTCAGGCCAGCATTTTGGACCTACGCTTGTTGTAGCGGGCAAGGCCAGAGATGTTTACAACTAGCAGCAAGGGTGTTATCTTCGCCATCGAGACGGCGAGCCACTATTGGCGCCTACTTCCTAGACGAGCATGGTATTCCTTTCCGTCTTGTTAATCCCTTCACTCTTAAGAGGAGATGGGAAAGCGAAGACATCAATCGTAGGAAGAACGACTTCCGGGATGCTGAAATAGCGGCAGAGCTATTACATATCGGGAAATTCATCCGCACGAGGTTACCCTATGGTGTCTATGCCCAACTCCGTGCCACTTACAACACCTATCGATGTCTGGTAAAGGAAAGGGCGAGATATGTAAATCTGCTTAAGGGCTTACTGGACGGGCTTTTCCTTGAGTTCACCCAGGTGTTCAAGAATCCTTGCGGCAAAACAGCCCTGACCATGCCCTCTCTGTGTCCGGTGCCCAAGGTCATATCCGAGATGAAGTTGGAAGACTTTGTAGTCAGCGTTAGGAAGGAATTTCAGGGGCGAACTCCTAGGGTGCAGAAGCTGCATGCCAATCCACTCAATTGCATGGACCTCCATTGGTATAGATTCAGCAGCGGAATCTGTCTCCGCAGAGCTTTCATTTTTGGTGCAAAGGATTCGCCTAAATGCGGAGCAAGTGGAGAAGCCAGAGGATGTTCTGGTAAGGCTGGTGAATTCCATAGGAGACTGTAGATAGCTGCTATCAATAAGAGGGCTTGCCTACACTACGGTGGCTGGACTTCTGGCAGAGCTGGGACCGCTAAGCTTCTATCAGAACGCCAAGCAGTTGATAAAAATGGCTGGCACCAATCCTACTGAGTCCGAATCTGCCGGCAAACGGGGCAGCCGTACCCTTATGAGCAAGAAGGGGTGTCCTAGCCTGCGCTGGTGCATATGGGCAGCTGCCCTTTCCCTTCTATGGCATAACCCCGATTTTCATTACTGGGCACAGCAACGGGAGGAGCATCCTGCACATGCCCATCCACTTGAGAAGGCTAACAGGTTATTGCGTTTGGCTTATGCCCTGATGAGGAAGCAGACCCTGTATAAGGTGCCCCAGATGGTAGAGATAACGGCTTAAGGAGGTAAGAGTAATGCATCAGGCGGGCGGGGCGATACTGCTATTCAATTTGGGAGCTCAGCAGAGTAAACCCGTGTCACAACAACATGGTACCCCCGCCCTCCTAGCCAATCCCGCATGAAGTACGATGGAGCCTCCTCTGAAAGGAGTGACTCCGAATCTAGATGCTAATTTGGGAGCTAGGAAAGTAAGGGATCGGGTCGCCCGTCAATGCAGCGAGATTATCAAGACGTAACTTGCCGGGGTCATTGACTAAAACTTCATAGTACATTGTTACCTGTGAGCGTTTTCGAAAGAGGCCTTCCTTTACGGATTTCTAAACTTACTATGAGCAGGTCTAAAAAGTAATAATTGAAGACAATATGTGGATTGGATCTAATACGATAATCATGCCCGGCGTTACTATCAAAAACGTGGTGTTTTGGGGAGCAGCTGCCCAAAGCATATACCGCTTAATTCAGTTGTCGTTGGTGGACTAACCAAAGCTATTAATGAAATTGGTAGAACGTTATCTTCGTAATACTTGTTTAAGCAAACGTATATCTTCGCCTGAGAACGCTCTTAGGATGAATAACGCAAGGAAGTACAAAGCTATGGCAGAAGCAATGAGAACGGCTAAATGAATACCACTAACAAAATGAAGAAAGATAGCCATTATCGCACAGGCAATTATCGGCTTGACTACCATTTTATGCAACGGCAACCGGTATAAGTATTTGCGAACAAAATAGAAATATAGTGCAAAGAGGACTGTCCCAGTGATTATGGTGGCAATTCCCGCCCCAACATAACTGAAGTGGGGAATGAGGATTAGATTCAGGATAACATTTAACACGGCACATATCCCGGCAGCAAGCGCCATTTGATTTTGCCTGTCTATGGAAGCGAGGACTACGGCTAAGAGAATATACATAAAGTGAAGCAATATATTCCACGCCAGAATTTGGAGGGCAACTATCGAGTGGGTGAATCCAGCACCATAGAAAAGAGGGATGATACGGTCTGACAAAAGCATTGTCCCTGTAGTTAGAGGTAAGCCAAGAATAAATAGATAGCGCAGCGCTTTTTCATAAATGACAGCTACCGAATTTGGTGAGGAAACGAAGGACCTGGACATCAGGGGGAACAGCGCACTCCCAAAAATAAAAGGAATTGGCTGTAGACCTAGTACCAGATTGTAAGCAGCATTATACCAGCCTACCACTGCGTCTCCCTTCATAACAGAAAGCATGACCGTATCTACACGGACAAATATGATAGCGGCTACATCAATCAAGGCAATGGGGAGAGCAACTTTGGCGACTTTCCTCCAGAAATCGAGGTCAACCTCCAACTTCAGCCTGACAAATTTCTTGCTGCAGATAAAGAGACTGAGCAAGAAGTCCAATATGCCACCAATAAGAAGCGCGTAGGCTATCTCGATTAAGCCATAACCGGCAAACAATGCGGCTACACCCAAGGAAACGCCAACTAATCTACTAATGCTTACTACCAAAGCCTCATATTCCATCCTTTCAAAGGCACGGAAGATAAACCTGAAGGTGTTGGCAAAGGCAGTGAGTATTATGTACGTGCCAATGATAAGCACGGCGGTGGTGGTGTCAGGGGGATAGTGCATCAGGTTAATGATAAGGGCAATCAGTCCAAATACAGTGACGGAGAGAATCGCTTTGATCACGGCAATGTTGCCTAGGTATTTTGGGGCGAGGGATTTATCTCTAGACACATCTCTTACGATTACGGTATCAAATCCTAAGATGCCAAAATCAGCGAAAATCATGGTGAAGGCGAGAGCAAAAGCATATTTGCCAAGGGTAACATCACCCAGCATTCGGGCGATGAGAATGAATAACAGTAAACTAAGTAGGGCATTAACTATGAGTGCAGCATATAAGGCTGCGGTATTCTTAGCAACACGCTGGATAGTACTGATTTGCATAGTCTTCTACCACCAATGGCAGGATAATACATCAGCTCCCTGACCGCATATCCTACCGGAACCGGCATGTCTAGGATGTGGTTCTTACGAAGGAACTCTATTATATCCTATATCCCAGGGTGATTCCCCCATTCTATCTACTTCTGCTACCCTAGGGGCGAGCCTATCCTTGGCTATTTTCCGTGCCATAGCATTAATCATCTCTTCGCTAGGCTTGTATGAACCTGGCATTTTTCTCCTCGTTTACTGAAAACTATTCCACTTTGATTATGGTAGCATCAGCTAGTCCAAGAGCACCACCTATGGCTCCCAGGGCATATCCGCCTCCCCTCCCGATATAGCACTCCCATTGATATTCGTTTTGTCCCTTATCTGTTTGAGCTTCTTCGCATCAACCCCGGCAATCAACTTGATGGATATCAACGGCACACAGGCAAAAGCCTCATTTATCTCCATAACAGCTATGTTATCAATACTCAGGTCTGCCATCTTTAAAACCCTTTGGATGGTGTATCCTGGCGCTTCGGGCGTACGGTAGGCATTAATGGCAATTGACACTTGGGCAACCACTGTGGCCAATGTTTCAAGCCCAAGCTCTCCAGCCCTTTTCCGCGTCATCACTAGGATTGCTGCGGCTCCGTCATTCAGGCCGGGAGCGTTGCCGGCAGTAATTGCTCTAGTACCATATATTGTCTTTAGCTTGGAAAGTTTTTCCAGGCTGCTGTCCGGCCGATATTGCTCATCAATATCCAGCACCTTTGGTTCACCCTTTTCTTGTGCTATAGTGAGAGTCATTATCTCGTCTTTGAACTTGCCGGTATTCCAGGCATTGCCATAATTTACATGGCTACGCAGTGCCCATTCGTCCTGTTCCTGTCTTCCTATTCCGTATTCGGCGGCCATATTGTCACTATCAACAGCCATGGGAGTGAAATCCTTGTAGCCGAGCGCGAATAAGGGGTCTTCCATCTTGATATCACCCAGCCGGTAACCATCAAATCTGAGTCTCCTCACGATAAGAGGTTCTTGACTGAAAGAGGTGGCACCACCGGCTATGGCGGTGTCTATTTCCCCTAGCTTCATGGACATAGCTGCCAGCTTAACTGCGTGCATCCCTGACACACAGGCCATATCGAAGGAAATAGACAGCGTCTCATGGGGAAGACCAGCCTTGATTAGCGATTGCCTAGCAGCAATAGGCGTGTAAGGGTCTTTGCATACAGATGTATCGCCTACTCCCCAAAAAACCTCGTCAACTACATCTGGACTAAGGTTGACCCTTTTTAGTACCTCCCTCATCGGGATGGCTCCCAGGTCATAGTAGTCAATATCCTTGAGTGAACCGCCATATCTGCCAAAAGGTGTTCTAACCGCACTTACGATTACTACATCGTTGTCATTGGTCACTATTGTTTCTCCTCTCTTACTAAGCTCTACCCCCGACCTTTGAATGCTCACAAAGTAAAATATTCATTTCTTTCACCATTTATAGGACGCCACCAAGAAATCTTGTTCCGCTTTTCCCAAGCTCATTTGATTGGTAAACAATTTGGAACGCCTTGGAATGGAAGCTGCCTTATTTTTCCCTAAACTCAATAACCCAAAAAGTATCATGCCAAATCCAATAGACTTTTGCATCTTCAATTTTATCTGGAAGGAGCTCTGTAGGAGGCTTCATAGTAAATAGCCCCTCCTTGTCGCGCTTCAAGATCCGCCTCCCCAGCCAGGTCTTCTCTTTACCCGGGGCAAGCCCTTCATCACAGATCACAATCTTAGCTCCAGGCTTGGCGACTCTATGCATTTCTTCAATTGCTCGCTTCTTGTCGGCGAATACGTTCAGCCCACCAACATGCAAAACGGCATCGAACGTCGCCATTCTGTAGGGTAAGTATGAGGCGTTTGCTTGAATGAGTTCTACTCGGATGCCTTTCGCCTTCATTTTCCTCCGCGCCACCTTAAGGATTCCAGAGGAGATGTCCGATCCATCCAGCTGACCCTCCTTCCCAATCTGATCGGCAATAATTGGCAGATTGCTGCCGGTACCTGCGCCGGTTTCCAGGACTGAGGCATTCTTTTCAAGCTCCAATCTATTGATTAGCAACCGCCTCGCCCGAGTCTCCATCAGGGCGTTCTCCCATAGGCCAAGAGACAACATCCACAAACGAGTCTGTCGGTCATACTGCTCTGCGTGCTGGTCGTGATCTATTTGGCTGCTGAGATCCGATTCCTCTAATCTCTCGGGAAAGTTGAGATTCGGCAATCCGTCAGTGATCTCAAAGCACCTTTTACATTGGCGACACTCCAGCACCCCTTTCACCACCTCGTCTTCTATCTTTTTTTCGGTGGTCAACTGAAATCCGCCATTGCATGCCGGACAGCAAATATAATCCATCGCCTGCAATCGCATGTCTTTTCCTCCTTCAATTTGAAACAGGATTTGCTACAATATATCTGAGTCCCCTACCTGAACAAACCAGTTTTTGGCATCCATCAGAAACTCCTTGGAAATATCCGGCGAGTTTGTGTAGGCAACAAACCACAAACTCTTTATAAAAGGTATAGATATAAAACCATTCTTTCTAAACGCTTTGAGGAGCGTCTTGTTGGCTAGCATACGACCATGGATAAAGTCTACCGCTTCCTGCTTACAGTGCTCTACAGCTCGTGAAATCAAACATTGAGCTATCTCTTCCGATTGAGCAAGAATATCAAAGATGACTCCTTCTTTTTTCTGCTCCATCTCCAGGCATCGCAACACCAGGTAGCCATCAATCTCTCCATCTTTCTCAGCAATATATATCGTGTAGTTTATATCTGGAATGGCAACATATCTCCAGTTGAGGTAGTCTTTATTCCTCACCACCATTATCGGGTACTGGCTAGAAACCCTGTCCCAAAACTCATTGATACGCTCGTCAAAGGAGGAAACTTGGGAGATTGTTAATCCTTCTACAACGGGGGCTCTTTTGGCTCTATAAAACACCTTACCTACTACATTGCCAGCTACTGCCAAAAACTTTAATAAAAATCTATTACTAATCTTTATTTTTAGGGCATTTCCCCAATTAAGCGGCTTCAATATATAAGGCATTTGGGTAACATCAAAATAGGGCAACTTCGTCACGGCGATTGGATGTGCAACCTCATTTGCGAATGAATACCCGATGGGCACACTGTCTTCTGCAGTTCGATTAAATAATGCCCTATTGACGGCTTGATATGTCCCCTGACCCCGATAAGCAGGGTGGCTCATAGCATCTATGGACTGAAAACAAGTAGCCACTTCAGTACCTATTTTCATCACCACAGGGACTGCTGCTTGTTGACCAACTATTCTGCCTTCATGGTCGGCAAGCGACATCCAACTAGCCCCAGCAGGATTTTCCTTATACATCCAGCGCCACCATCTTAGCCAGTGCTCCCGGTCATACTCCATTTCTGGATATACCGCTTTATGAAGTTCAAGAATTCCCTCCTCATCCCCTTCCCTATAAAATCTCGTTGACCACTTCCGTTCCATGCTTAATTACCTCGGTAAAGGTCTGTATTCCCCGGTATCTGAAACAAATCAGGTTGGGTGACGTCTCCCCATACGATTTCTATTTTACGCATATAATTCGGTAATGGCAAGAGACAAGGCAGACAGTCTATCCGACTGAACATCGCGCTACAAACTGCAATTATACTCGAAACGGGGGTACCATAGGAATGCTCAAGCTGAATCTTAATATCTCGTTGAATAATTAAGCGGGCGAGGTTGTGCCTTCTTCGCTTCTTCGCGTTGCAAAGTGAGCCATTATAGACTATTATCTGGAAAAGGTAGTGAGCAGATGTTGGTATTCGGACATGTTGGAATTACTTTGGGTGCCGCAGTACTCTTAAATGGTACCCTCGCCAAAAGTCGTGTCCTCCCCACCAGAGTGAGTGAGTTGAGAGGAGAACCCCCAGCCTTGCCTGGAAAGCTTTCTCCTCAGAATTGCTGTTTTGGCGGCGTTGCGTCATGGCTTACCTCTTTGGCAGAGCGCATAGACATAAGGCTTTTGCTCATAGGCTCACTTCTTCCCGACATAATTGATAAACCTGTAGGGTTGTTCTTCTTTCGAGACATCTTCAGCTACGGCAGAACATTTTGCCATACGCTTCTCTTTCTCATTTTAATCACCCTCGGAGGTCTATACCTCTATTGGAGCCATAACAAAACCTGGCTCCTGGTTCTTTCCTTTGGCACTTTCACGCATCTTATCTTGGACCTGATGTGGCTAACTCCCCGAACTCTCCTCTGGCCGCTATATGGTTTTTCCTTTGAAGGTTTCGACTTTAGCTGCTTGATGCCGGACATTTTCTACGCTCTGTTAATTAACCCGATAATTTGCATACCGGAACTTGTGGGAGCAGCAGTAGTCATCTGGTTTGTATGGCTACTGGTGCGAAGAGAGAAACTACTCGCATTCCTCAGAAACGGGTAAGCCTAGAACTTGTCACCATGTGGTCTAATTGCAATAGTGGGTAGTCACCAAGAGCATAAGCTAATCTGGTAAGATAAGGTTACGATAAGTGGTGTGACAATTGATAATATGGAAGACTATGTTATCATTATCGGTATAGCGATAAATTCTAATTAGAAAAGGCAGAGCCGAGATGTGGGTATTAGTGCTTGGAGCCGACGGATATATTGGATTTCCCCTTTCTATGCGTCTGGCCAACGCCGGATTCAATGTTGCTGGCGTTGATAATTTCCTAAGAAGGAAGTGGGTTGCTGAGCTAGGCTCCCATAGTGCCACACCAATAAGACTAATGTCGGAGAGGCTGAGAGCCTTTGAGCAAACTTTTGGCAGAAAGATAAACTTTGAATATGGAGACCTAAGGGATTACGACTTCGTTGAGCATGTTTTACATGAATACAAACCGGAGGCGATTGTCCATCTAGGTGAACAGGCTTCTGCGTCCTTTTCAATGATGGATGTAGACCATGCGGTGCTCACCCAGACAAATAACTTGGTTGGAACTTTAAACATCCTTCATGCAATTAAAGAGGTCGTTCCGCACTGCCATCTGGTCAAACTGGGCTCGATGGGGGAGTATGGAGTGACTAATATCGATATACCCGAAGGCTTTTTTGAGATCGAATACAGAGGTAGAAAAGACAGATTACCGTTTCCCAGACAAGCTTTCACGGACTGGTACCACTGGAGTAAAGTACACGACTCAGGCAACATAATGCTGGCCTGCCAGATATGGAATTTAAGATCAACCGACATCATGCAAGGTATCGTTTATGGAACAAGGACAGATGAAATGGTGAATGACTATTTGCTCACCAGGTTTGACTTTGATGCCGTCTTCGGTACGGTCCTTAACCGATTCTGCGCTCAGGCGGTCTCAGGACGCAAATTAACGCTCTACGGAGCAGGGGAGCAAAAAAGACCCATTATTTCACTTAGGGACGCTATCCAGTGCATTGTACTAACAATAGAAAACCCTCCTGATAAGGGTGAATATAGGGTATTTAATCAATTTGATGAAGTTTACACCATTACTGAGATGGCGGAAGAAGTGAAGAAAATTGCCAACAAGTTAGGACTTGACACTGAAATTGAGTTCCGCGGAAATCCCAGGGTTGAGGCGGAGCAAGCGCCTTACTATAACCCCATTCATGAGAAATTGCATCAGTTAGGTTTTAGGGCTACGCACAACCTAGAAGAAGAACTTGAGATCATGCTAACCGATCTAATCAAATATAAACGCAGGCTTACTACGAGGAAGGCTCAGATTGTGCCCGAGGTGCGCTGGACAGTAAGCAATACCGTCCATGAGTGTGAGGGTGAATGAAAAACAAGAGAGTAGCCATCACCGGTGGTGCCGGGTTTATCGGTTCTAACCTAGCCTACAAGCTAGCAATAGACAATATTATCATTATTGTTGATGACCTTTCCACAGGAAGACTAGAAAACATAGCCAGCCTCAGCGATAAGGGGAGTGTGATGTTCATTCAGGCCAGCATTTTAGACCTGCCTTTGCTTGCTGAGGCTTTTGATGGCATTGACTTTGTCTTTCACCTGGCAGCCATCCCTAGTGTCCCCCACAGCATAGAGAATCCTCTGTCAACTAATGAGGTAAATATAACCGGGACACTAAATGTGCTGATAGCTGCCAGGGATAACAAGGTTAAAAAGGTCATATTTGCCTCCTCATCCGCAGTTTACGGCGATACCCCCACACTACCCAAGGTAGAAGACGTGACCCCCAACCCGCAGTCGCCCTACGCTTTAACTAAGTTAGTTGGCGAATACTATTGTCATATTTTCCATCAAATCTACAAACTGCCAACTATATGCCTCAGATATTTCAATGTCTACGGACCACAACAGAACCCAGATTCAGAATATGCCGCCGTAATCCCTAGATTTATATCCAGGGTGTTGCAGAATAAATCGCCCATTATCTATGGAGATGGCAACAACACTCGGGATTTTACCTTTA
>JABUBM010000434.1_pt1 | contig 10255 bp, 6 predicted proteins | sample 7240321 | NCBI WGS metagenome assembly JABUBM01 (sample SAMN07256344, study PRJNA390944) | subsurface metagenome | isolation source: Methane hydrate marine sediment | place: Pacific Ocean: Eastern North Pacific, ODP site 1244 | collected 2002
ATTGGGGGGGGTATCCGAGGGAAGCAGACCGCTGACACTATAAACCTTGGTAACCTCCAGGGCCTCCTTGGTGGTCATTGATGGCAATATTGAAGGCAGCGAACGTGCCAGTAGCGTTTTGCCGCTTCCAGGAGGTCCTATCATTATTACATTATGTCCTCCAGCGGCAGCTACCTCTAAGGCTCGCTTAACATGCTCTTGTCCTTTGATGTAAGCCAAGTCAGTAATTGAGACGGCAGGTGGGGTGTATTCCTGAATTTCTTCAGGCTGATATTCTGGTATCGGTATTTCCTCCCGCAGATAACTAACTAGCTGCGATAGTGAGACGATAGGAATGATTTTAGTGCCTTCTATTAAGGATGCCTCTTTAGCATCAGCCTCAGGCACAATAGTGGTAGAGAACCCTTCCTGGTGAGCCAGGGCAACCATAGGTAAAACACCATTGGTGTGGCGTAGGCTGCCGTCCAGGGACAGCTCACCAAGGATGATAGTTTGGGAAACATCAGCATATATTTGTTCCGAGCTGAGAAGGACACCAACAGCAATGGGTAAATCATAAGCTGGCCCTGCTTTTTTAAGGTCGGCAGGGGCAAGATTAACTACGATGCGCTTCATAGGAAAAGTGCAGCCAGAATTTCGGATAGCAGCGCGGACTCGCTCTCTTGCTTCCTGAACAGCAGTATCAGGCAAGCCAACGATAGTCATTGCGGGTAGGCCACTCGAAATATCTACCTCAACATCAACCAACCGACCCTCGAGACCTACCACTGCAGCAGTTTTTACCTTGGCTAACATCGCACCAAACTATTCCGGTCGTTCTACCATTTAACCACTAATTATAGCTTGCCCCTAATAATAACATATGATTAGAACTAGGCAAAGTTAAAGTGAAACAACCGAATTAGCCAGAAAAAGAGCCTAGGCATTTATAAAAGAGGTCAAATACGCAGTCAGCTTTTTGGAGGGTGGTATAAAAGGATATAATTTATTTATGGCTCGACATTGCATATGAAGGGTTGTGGCATATCAAGGTATGTGATACTGCAATCTTTGCCCATTAGGTTCTCCGCCTCAGATACTGCTTCTTCCACTGAGGCGAATGGCTCAAACCCCACCCTTCTGGCGGTTTCGAAGTCTGTGGCTCCAGCTAGAAAGATGCTACTAAGATAATTGAGACCATAGATTCCCTGCCCATATATGATTAAGGGGTGAGAACCATGGAAGCCATAACCATATCTATACTTGTGAACGAACTCGGGGCGATGAGCGTATTCCTCAGCATAAAGGTCCCAAATTTCAACAGCATCCTTAGTATGGGGGAGAACCTTTTCGTAGAACTCAACATAGGAGGGGTACTTAACTGCGTCGAATTGGTTCGGGCAAGGGTGACAAACTATGAGAATCCCTCCTGGCTTCACCAGAGGAACGTTCTGGAAGAGACCGTAGGTGTAAGATAGTGCCAGATTTCTTACCAGAATGGGATTAATAATGGATAATTTGGAATAAGGGTCTCTTTTGCTGTCCATACCACAGACCACCACGTCAGACTGCCCCTTTACATCCACTACCAATTGTTGGTCCATTATTTCTAGGCCTTTCTCATGAGCTTCTGGTGGGTGCCCGGCAACAACCTGAACCAACTCCTGTGGCGCTGCGTTGTTCATTGTGCCTTCTATGACGAGAACACGGCGTCCGTTCTTGGCCAGTTCATTTTCAATAATAGCACCCATTTCATTGAGCAGTTTGGGGAAGGCTGAGCGTTTGGGGTCCAGTACAGATTTGCCTGAGGCCTTAGCGAAGGGACGATGATGGTGTCGCATGGTTCTCCAGCTGCCCAAGCCCACAACGACTGTCTTCCAGCCGCCGTTGAAATGACACCAGGGGTGGCTCACATATATGAGCTGGTCCGAATCGGTAACTAAGCGGCTTACCTCCACTTCCTGGTATCGTTTAGTCTCTCCCAGGAATACAAGGTTATCTTTATCCTCGGCATCAAAATTGAACAACCGGCTCGGGCCAGCTCGGCTAACTAGCTCATCTCCTAGAATAGTCGCTAGTTCGCTTGGAGTCCACATCCGGTGCAGCGCTATAGCGCAAACCAGACGGATATTGTGAGGGTCTACGCCAAGCTTATTGAGCTCCTCCAGCAGCACCTTAATGGCTACTTCCCGAAAACCAGGCATCTTTTCTTGGGGGACGTAACCGATAGGGTCATCAAAGGCAATGGTAACCTTGGATTTGGAGCTTACCAGCTTGGACAAAGGCTCATGGGCAATCGGCGAGTTCAAGGCGTCACGAACTGCCTGGGTGGGGTCAGGGAGAGCTGGGAGTGGCTTGTTCGTTTGCCGTATGACCCTGGTTCTCTCGGGTAGTTCTGCTCCAATAGCATTATCTCCGTATGGTATCCTGAAAACACTTGCTGACACTATCCTGAATCTCCTATATCAACTACTGTGGCTATGTTAAAGCTCTTGCTGGCTGGCTGTCAAGACTGCTAACGGTAAGATTACTTCTGACTGCCTAGGCTAAATTCCCATTGACAGCAAATATCATCTTTGCTCTTTCTCGGAGGTGATTTAAGGCATTTTACTTCTATATCAGGGTTGACGGCAGAGGCGAAACCTTTGAAGATTCTAGGCTCAACAATGTTACAAATCTTGTCTTCCCTTCCCTCGCCTTCCTGCTCTAAAGCGTTTAGGGTGGGGCAATAAGTAACCGTGAGCACGGCACTGTTTTTATTATTAATCTCTATTTTGGAATCTATTAGTTGGAACCAAGGGCCCACTTGAGTAGCTTTCATAAGAGCAATGATATCATTTCCCCGAATCTTTAGTTGCCTTTTAAGCATCGCCATTTCATATTTACACATGCGTTCCCAGGCTTGTATATCGCAGGCTAAAGTCTCTTTGTCGCCCAGCCTTTCTTTCACGGTAAGATACCAGGAAGCATCCATTGCTAAATACAGTTTTGAGTATAGTTCTAATAACTGGACAAGGGTATCGGGGGAGAAATCGCTGAGTTTTAGATTGGGAAGGAATTCACCACTATAATCACTCAGTTTTTTCAATATAGCCTCCTTCAAGGTAGATTATCTGGAGCACTGGTTTGATTGGTGGTCCAGGATTTTATCCGGGGTTTCCTATATCAGCTACTGTGGCTATGTTAGGCCCCCTGCTGGCTGGCTGTCAAGACCTCTAACAGACCCGAAACCAGCTCACTATGTTAAGCGAACTTTATAGGTGTCAACGAAACTGGGAAGGTTAGAGATGTTTAAAGTAACCTATCCCCCTGTCCCCCTTCCCTTACTAAGGGAAGGGGGAGTGTGAGTGAGAGAGGGGCGAAGCCCCTCTCTAAAGTCTCTTCCCCCTCTCCTTGATAAGGAGAGGGGGGTTAAGGGGGTGAGGTAGATAAACAATCTCTATGTCCTTGTTATGCTTAAGGTCAAGTGCTAAAATTAAACTGCTAGCATTGGAGGACGACATGCCATTAGACTCCATAATTGTCAAAGGGGCTCGTGAGCATAACCTCAAGAATATAGATGTAGTTATCCCGCGGGATAAGCTGGTAGTTATTACCGGTGTCTCTGGCTCGGGTAAGAGTTCATTGGCATTTGATACCATTTATGCTGAGGGTCAGCGCCGCTATGTGGAATCGCTATCGGCTTATGCCCGCCAGTTCCTGGGCAGAATGGAAAAGCCCGAGGTTGATTATATTGAGGGGCTGAGCCCAGCCATTTCTATTGACCAGAAGGGTCCGAGTCGGAATCCACGGTCTACAATGGGGACAGTAACCGAGATTTACGATTATTTGCGGCTACTTTATGCCCGGGTGGGTCATCCCCATTGCCCCAAGTGTGGACGAGAGATTGCTATGCAGACGGTGCAGCAGATTGTTGATGCTATTCAAGCTCTCCCCGAAAATAGCCGCATTATGGTTCTGGCACCATTGATTAGAGGCCGTAAGGGTGAGTATCAAGCGGTGTTTGATGATTTGCGCAAGGCAGGCTATGTTAGGGTTCGAGTTGATGGGCGTATCTATGACCTGTCTGAAGAGTTTCAACTTGATAAGAATAAAAAGCACTCCATTGAGGCAGTCGTAGATAGATTGGTAATTGGGCAAAGCGGAAGCCAAAGTCGCATTGCTGATTCAGTAGAAACTGCCCTCAAGCTCGGGGCAGGGGTAGTTCTGGTGTCTATTATTGATGGTGAGGAACTACTGTTCTCGGAGCACTTTGCCTGCGTACATTGTGGTATTAGCCTAGGTGAGATTGCTCCCAGAACATTTAGCTTTAATTCTCCTCATGGTGCTTGCCCTGCTTGCACTGGATTAGGGGTTAAATTAGAGATAGCCCCCGAGCTGGTTATCCCTAATAAGGAACTCTCCATAGCTCAAGGGGCGATTCACCCCGGGTGGTGGTTCTCTTGGCATGCTAATGAGTTAGAAATTTTAGCCCGACGCTACGGCTTTTCTCTTCATACGCCGGTTAAGGAGCTTAGTGAGCGACACCTTAAACTTATACTTTATGGTGAAGAAGGGGAGTTGGTAAGATATAGGAATCGCTATGGTCGGGTCAGGGAGTATTTTACCGGGTATGAGGGGGTTATTCCTTATCTGGAGCGTCTAGCTCATGATACCCAGTCAGAACGTACCCGGGCTGAGATGGAACGCTATATGGTATCCACACCGTGTCCAGTTTGTCAGGGTAAGAGGCTTAAACCGGAGTCTTTAGCTGTAACCATTGATGGTAGAAATATTGTTGAGGTTAGCTCAATGTCAGTTACCCGGGCGTTAGAGTGGGTGGCTACTCTCGGTGATGGCAAGAAGGCTATACTTACCGGGCGTGAGCAAATAATAGCCCGTGAGATTCTCAAGGAGATTCAAGCCCGCCTGAACTTCCTTAAAGATGTAGGTCTGGACTATCTTACCCTTGACCGCCCCTCGGCTACTCTGAGTGGTGGTGAGGCACAGCGAATTCGTCTAGCCACTCAGATAGGTAGTGGGCTAATGGGTGTGCTTTATATTTGTGATGAACCGACAGTGGGTTTGCACCCAGCCGATGACTTTCGTTTAATTGAGACCTTGAAACGGCTGAGGGACCTGGGTAATACTATATTGGTTGTTGAGCATGATGAGGCTATGATGCGGGCGGCTGACCATATTATTGATATGGGACCTGGGGCTGGGGAGCATGGTGGCTGGATTGTGACCACAGGGATTTTGTCCCATATTATGAGTTGTAAGGAGTCAATAACCGGTCAGTATCTTAGTGGGGTGAGACAGATTCCTTTACCCCGGGAGCGTCGCTCTGGCTCAGGCGAGGAGCTAGTAGTAAAGGGAGCTAGGCAGAATAACCTGAAGAATATAGATGTCCGTGTTCCTCTGGGTAAGTTTGTTTGTGTAACCGGGGTTTCGGGTAGCGGTAAGAGCACCCTTATTGATGAGATTATGTATAAGAAGCTGGCACAGATGTTGTATCGGTCAAGGGAGAGGGCGGGTAACTGTGATGGTATCATCGGGGTAGAGCATATTGATAAAGTAGTCAATATTGACCAGTCTCCTATTGGGCGTACCCCCCGTAGTAATCCAGCTACCTACACCGGAACCTTTACCCCTATTCGTGAGCTTTTCGCCACTGTTCCTGAGGCTCGAATGAGAGGCTATGCTCCGGGTCGATTCTCGTTTAATGTCAAGGGTGGGCGGTGCGAAGCCTGTCGTGGTGAAGGATTTATTAAGATTGAGATGCAGTTTTTGCCTGATGTCACCGTTCCCTGTGAGGTGTGTAAGGGGAAGCGCTATAATCGTGAGGCTCTGGAGATTAGATTTAAGGGCAAGAACATCGCCGAGGTATTAGATATGACCGTGGAGCAAGCCCTGTCTTTCTTTGACCATTTCCCCAGGCTTAAGGGCAAACTGGAGACCCTGCGCGATGTCGGGCTGGGCTATATTCGCTTAGGTCAGCCGGCGCCTACCCTTTCTGGTGGTGAGGCACAGAGGGTGAAGTTAGCCACTGAGCTGTCACGGCGGTCTACGGGCAGGACATTATATATCCTTGACGAACCGACTACCGGTCTTTCCTTTGAGGATGTGGCTGCTTTATTGAAAGTATTACAGCGTCTGGTTGATGCTGGTAATACGGTGATTGTTATTGAGCATCATCTGGATGTGATTAAGAATGCTGATTATATAATTGACCTCGGACCTGGAGCTGGTGACCGGGGTGGCTATATTGTGGCTATAGGAACACCTGAGGAAATAGCTCGGGAGAAGTCTTCAGTTACTGGGCAGTATCTAGGCAAGGTGCTGGCTAAGAATATTGAGTATGCTTTAACCAACTGACTTTTTGCCTGGCATTGAAGGAGGGAAGAATTGATTCGAAAAGAAGTGCTTGATTCTATTAACGAGAATGTAGAGAACAAGAATCTGGTAAAGCATATGTTAGCCACCGAGGCTATAATGCGGGCTCTAGCCAGGCGCCTGGGTGAGGATGAGGAGGAGTGGGGGCTTACTGGTCTGTTACATGATATAGATGTTGAGCTCACCGGGGGAGATATGAGCAGTCATAGCAAGTTGGGGGCTGATTTGGCCAAGGAGCTGGGAGCTAGCGAGGCTATGGTTCATGCCATCCTGTGCCATAATGAAGCCCATGGTGTTCCCCGGGAGACAAAGTTGGACAAAGCTCTATTTTGTGTTGACCCGTTGACTGGCTTAATTACTGCCGCTGCCTTGGTTCGTCCCGATAAGAAATTGGCTGGTCTTGGAGCTAAATCAGTAATCAAAAGGTTTAAAGAGAAGAGCTTTGCCGCTGGGGCGAATAGAGAACAGATTTCCCTATGTAGTGAAATCGGGCTTGAGCTTGGCGAGTTTGTCGAGCTGGGGCTGACGGCAATGCAAGAAATCAGTAGCGACCTTGGACTCTAGATTTAAGGAGATAAGATGTACAAAAAAATATTAGCTCCGTTGGATGGCTCAGAGCTCGCAGAGCGCGCTCTGGAACACATTAAGATAGTCACTGAAGGGTGTCGTGCTCCCAAAGTAGTTTTGTTACAGGTAATACCCTGGCCTGCCCATCCAGCCCATACACTATCTGACGAGCTTATACGTAGCGAAAGCGAGAAGGCTGAGGCTGGCGCTAAGGACTACCTTGTCAAAGTGGCAGATAGCCTGAAGGGGGATGGTATAGCTGTTGAGACTGATATAGTCCATGGCGAGCCAGCCGAAGAAATACTGGACTACGCTACGCAGAATAAGGTGGACCTAATTGTTATGAGCACTCATGGAAGATCAGGGGTCTCCCGTTGGGTCTTCGGTAGTGTGGCTGAGAGGGTTCTACGCCACTCTGCCACCCCCGTGCTCGTAATCCCATCATTTGGCTCCAGAAGGTAGCCGGTGAGGTGACCAGCGAAGTATGCGGTTAGCTAGCTCACTTCAAGGGTTGAGCCTTCGGCGGTTTTGATAACATTGATGCGGTTGGGAAAGGCGTCTCTAAGCTCCTCAATATGAGTGATAACCAGTATCTTGTCAAAGTCATCTTGAATTGAGTTTATCGCTTCTTTAAGTTTTTCTATGCCAACACTATCTTGAGTGCCAAAGCCTTCATCAATGACCAGGGTGGGGAGTGGGGCTCCAGCTCGCCTGGCCAATAGTTTGGATAAAGCAATACGAATAGCGAAGTTGATGCGGAAGGCTTCACCACCGCTAAACATCTCATAATTTCGCGTCCCTAGCTCATCAGAGATATTGATATCCAGGGTTTCAATAACATTCCCTTTCTTTGTTTCCCGTTGCGTTTCAATTTTTATATGCATTCTATTGTCCGTCATGCGTCCCAGTAATTTATTGGCTTCAGCTTCAATTTCAGGGAGTGCTCTTTCGATGAGTAGGGCTTGTATTCCTTTTTTGCCGAAGGCTTGAGCTAGGTCTCTATAGATTTTCTCCTGTTTTGAAGCTTGAGCCACTAGCTTTTCCTTTTCCTTCCTTTTTATCTCCAATTCGGAGCAGCGCTGTAGCTTTCCCTTCACACTCCATATCGTCTCCTGGGCTTGCTTCTGTTGTGCCGCTAGCGCTTGGTGTTCAGTTTCAGCCTGGGTTAAATCATTAACTAGTTGTGGAAGTAGATTAAGTTCTTCACTTAGCTGTTGCCGTTTTTGATTATCAACCTCCAGGCTGTGGCGCAGCTCTTGAGCCGCTTCCTCAGCTCTTGAAGCAGCCTCCCTTTCTTGGCTGATGAGCCTGTCAGCTTCTTCCAGCTTCCGCTTTAGAACTTCATACTGTTCTAGGTTAATTAGGCGCTGACGAACCTGTTCGTGCTGCTGGGCATCGTAGCCAAGTTTAGCTAATTCGCCTTCAAGCTCTCCTAGTGCTTCTTGTTCAGTAGTGGCAAAGTCCTTCCTAGCCAGATGTTCTTCAATCTCAGCTAGCCTTTTTCTTTCCTCATTTAGTTTATTGCTAGCCTCCTCAGCCTCGGTAATCTCTTGGCTGATGAGGCTAGCTTTAGTCTGGAATGAGGCTCTATCTTGATTTAACTTTGTTTCTAGCTGGGATATTTCGTTTTCCAGCCGCTCGAGTTCCATTCTCCTTTGAGCTAGCTCGGCTTGATTTAACTTTAGGTAATCAAGTTTGCTGTGCCTGTCGGCGGTATACTTTGTCTCAATGAGCTCTAGGCCTTCTACCCCCAACTCTGTTTCACATAGCGGGCATTTAGCCCCACTTTGAGTTAGCAGGAGGTCAAGCTTTTCCTCTATTTCTTTTATTTCTCGTTCTAGCTGAGCTTTATTAGATTCCAGGTAATTGACCTGAGTTTGTAGTTCTTGGCTGTTTTGTCTTTTCCGGCGTAATGTTTCTTCAGGCTCAGCTAATTGGTGTAGTTGAACCTGTATTTGCTGCAACTCATTTTTGAGCGAAGGTAGTTTTTGTGAGCTAATTTCTAGCTCACTGATTCGGCTTTGAGCCACAGCGTGGTCTTTAACTAGAGCTTGCCCCATTTGAGTAATAGTCATCTCTAGCTGGTGTTTACGCTCGTTTAGAGTGGTAACTAGTCTAAACTTTTGGTCGAGTTCACTACTTAACTTCTTGGCTAAACTAAATTGGGCGTAGCCTTCTTCTATTGTGGAACGTTGGACTATTAGCTCTTCATACTCTTTGAGCCTGGAGAGGTGTTGTTTAACCTGGTCATCCCAGCGCTCTAGCTCTCTCGTCATCTCTACTATGTGTTCCTCTAGTTGAATTAGTTGCAACTTCTTGTTTTCCAGGGATTCCTTTTCTTGTCGCAAGCTATTAAGTCTGAATTCCTGCTCTTTTATTATTTTTTCTATATGGAAGAGTTGGCTTTGCGCTTCTTCAAACTCAGCTTGGTAGATTGGCTTTTGGGTTAATTCATCACTGATGTCTTTGATAGCGCTGTTTAGCTGCGCCTTTTCTGTTTCCTGTTGTTTAGCCAGGTCTTTAGCTTGCTCTTCTAGTTCATCGTAGAAGGAAAGCCCTAGAATATCAGCTAGCACCTGCTTACGCTCGACCGGACGTTTGACAGTGAACTCATCAGCGCGACCTTGCAGTAGGAGGGCACTGTTAATAAATGTGGGGTAGTCCATGTGTAGAACATCAGTAATTTTCTGCTGAGTCTGGGTCATACTATTGCCAGTAATCGACCTGAAGCCGTTTCCGGTAGCTATCTGAAATTCCAGGATAGTTTGTCCCGAGCGCCCTCGTCGTTTGGGTTTAGAGTGCTTGCGTATGATGCGATATGGTTGCTGGCCTACGGCGAAGTCAAACTCCACTTCCATTTCCGTCTGGCCTAGGTGAATGAGGTCGTCATCACTTTTAGCTCTGGTTCTTCCCCACAATGCCCAGGTCATAGCATCAATTAGAGCCGACTTACCGTTGCCGTTATCGCCTGAGATACAGGCGGTGTGGATGCCGTCAAAAGAGAGCGGTGGCACATTTTCGCGGTAGCACATAAAATTGCGCACTGCTAGCTTAATGGGAATCATTTTAATAAGCCCCTTAGATAGCCACCTTTTTACTTATTTTAGCATAATTTGAAGATTACTTATCTATGCCCCTCTCCTTCAAAGGGGGGATAATAAAAAAGGGGCTTTGCCCCTTTTAAAAACACTTCCCTTTGGATGGGTTTCTAATATTGTCACTCGAGGTAATCTTTTAGTCTGCGGCTTCGACTGGGATGGCGTAGCTTGCGAAGTGCCTTGGCCTCAATTTGGCGGATTCGCTCTCTGGTTACATTAAACTCCCGTCCCACTTC
>JABUBM010000435.1_pt1 | contig 10239 bp, 21 predicted proteins | sample 7240321 | NCBI WGS metagenome assembly JABUBM01 (sample SAMN07256344, study PRJNA390944) | subsurface metagenome | isolation source: Methane hydrate marine sediment | place: Pacific Ocean: Eastern North Pacific, ODP site 1244 | collected 2002
CAAGTTTCTACCCTTAGCCCTATTCCTTGCGATAGGCACATAATCTACTGGTTCCACTGGTGAGCCAGCATAAAGAGGGAATTCATCATACATCAGCACAGTAGATGATATAGCTATCCTGAGACGCTCCAGAATGTCCTCTGGTGTTTCTGGACGAGAGATAGATTGCTCTGATTGTAGAAATTTTTCAGGAGGTACATGTAAAGCATTGGCTAATTGCCTCACTATTCGCAGAGTTATACTACCTGTTTTCCCTTTTATTATTGCATTGATGTAACCCCTATCTACGCCTGATAGAGCAGCCAATTTTCTTTGGCTCAAGCCCTTCTCTTCCAAAAGCTGCCTTAATATTTCGCCAATGGGTTCTTGTGTCAATTATTCCCCCCTGTAGACTATTGTCGCACATCTATAGGAAGTTTCAAGATTGTGGAAATATTCTACAATGGCATTCCCAGTTTGGGAAGGTATTCTATACTAGAACAATATTCTATTTTGAAACTGGTAGAAAAAAGTCTACAAAAGGTATTGACAAAAGCCACATAGTAGTGTATAATTTCCACAGTGAGGCTAAAATGAACAGCATCATAGAATTAGGCACGATAAAAAGAGCTCGGGAGATAGGTAAGGGTTCCTGCCATTATAAATATATATGGCATGCCTGTGAGGTCTGCGGTAAAGAGCGATGGGTTTTGGCTATTAGAGGACAAGCCAAAAGTAAATTATGCCATAGTTGTGCCAATAGCATCGGAGCGAAAAGCCGAATTGGGAAAAAAAGCAACCATTGGAAGGGTGGAGAATTCAAATTTAGGGGTTACATTTTTGTTCGTAAACCAGAACACCCAAAAGCCAATCGGGGCTATGTAAAGCGAGCCATCTTAGTACTTGAGGAAAAGTTGGGAAGACCTTTATTACCCGGTATGGATAGTCACCATAAGAATGACATTAAGGATGATGATAGACCAGAGAATTTAGAGGAACTCCCCCACGCTACACATTCAAGGGAAACTTGGCGGAGACACAATAATGGATAAATTAATAGAGCTTGTAAAACAAAAACAAAGGGAAAAGGAGCTTAGTGATACCGCACTTGCAACACTCTTGGGCATTCATAGGTCAACTTGGGCAAAGATAAAAAGTGGCACAAGGAGTCCTGGCATAAAGTTCCTGAGAGCTGTCAATGATAAATTAATGCCTGTGGAAATATCCGACAACCTCACCACAATACCCTCTGAGAGGACACAGGATGGCAAATTAGGGCGTTTAAGGGGATGGTTAAGGGAAAGGGTTAGGGGAGTATCTGGTTCCAAATCTAAATAAGCCACCAAATTAAAATCTAGGGGGTGAAAGATGATTAAGAAAATAGTGCTCGGAGTTCTTTCGCTTTTACTGGCTTGTAGTCTTATAGGGTGTGAGCAGGGGCTTCAGGAAAGTTACGCGGAGGGCTTTCGGGAAGGACATCTAGAAGGGTATGGGGAAGGTTTGAGGGATGGGGGATATCTAGAGGGATATGAAGAGGGCTTGAGAGAAGGATACCAGAAGGGCTTGGGGGGTGGATACCAAGGAGGTAAGTTCTTCTTTTACTATGCTCCTCTTATGGAACAGCAATATGGTGTTTCTGAGCTTGAGGAGTGTTTGAGTCGGTGGAACTGGGTGGAAGGTACTTATAAGGCTGGCTCTTTTGATTGTGGTGAAATGAGTGCCTTTTTGGAGTGGTATCTTGAGAACGAGGGCTGGAACACGGTGATTGTGGTTGGAGACACGCCTTCTGGCTCTGGAAGACACGCTTGGCTTCTTGTAGAGACTAGTGAAGAAGGATGGATGCCTGTAGAGGCTACGCAATGGGAGGTTGTCTATTGGGACAGTCCTCTTTTTGACGCTTATTGGGATTACGAGTACAAGTTTGAGGATATTCAGGAGGCACTATCTTATGATGCTTCTGGATTTGTCTGGTGGAGCTAAAAAGGCAAAAAGTGGAGATGTAGAGGTTACCACCACTCCTATTCCTGTAGAAGAAGCTATAAGAATGATTGAGGGTGAAGAGGATTAAAGATGGTACAACCAGCACCGGCTATAGCAACGAGGGAAATCTGTAGCAATTGTGGCAGCCATAATATCTTCCCGGATGATGAAGGTAGGCCTTACTGCGGTTCATGTGGCCGCCGAAAATTGACTTATGCCGACTATGGCAGAATTGGCGGACTCCAGACTGTGCTACGGCATCCCCCAGGCTATATGAGAGAGCTCGGGGCTAAAGGGGGACGGCCAAGATTACGGCAGCTACCGGCTCCTATAGTTCAATCTAAACGGAATGGAGGCAATCGGCTGCCCAATTCGCTGAAAGGACTCAAGGAGCTGTATAAACTGCAAAATAAAAGCGGGGGAAGCCTGACGGAAAGCTGAACCCGCGGACTTCCCCCGGGAAGGAGTAAGAGATGTTTAGGATTACTATAAGTAAAATTAGGGGGATTGGTGTTTTGTGGACTTCTCCCACATACCACGCCTTGTGGTTTGAGTGGGCCGATGGGGGACAGATAACCCCAAACAATAAACTGAAAATCCTTTGGATTAAACCTAGATTTAAATATGTAAAAGTTAAAGGGGCATATATTGAGCATTATGAGGGAATGGAGGAGTAAGAGTGGAGCTAGTTATGTGGGTTATACCGGGGATAGGGTTGGCAGCCCTAATTGGAGTTATTTACTTGATTATAGAGGATGAGAGGATAAAACACAAGGAAGAACGAAAATGACCATAGATGAAGCCATTAGGGTAAACACTGTTTTGAAGGAAACACAAAAGGATGACCAAAATATTGTTCAGGCTCTATCGCTAGGCATTGAAGCTCTGAAATGGAGACAGAGATTTGTAGCAGCACTACCAAGCGCAGGGCATAGACCACTACCAGGTGAGACCAAAGACTAGAGAAAGGGGGAAAGGAGTAATGGGAGAAGAGAACACAGCCCTAGTTAAAGTGAAACCTGAGCAGGATATTGAAGTCCAGTCTTTCTACGACCAAGCCCTAAAGCTCGCGGAGTATGCTGAAGCTCGAGACATCGCTATTATCGAAGACCTAAAGCCAGCTACCGATGACCTGAGCATCATCGCCAAGGTCAAGAAGGCTTTTGAGGAGAAGCGGAAGGAATATGTAAAGCCTCTCCAGGAGCATGTTCAGGAAATAAATGATGCCTTCAAGAAACTGATGGAGCCGATATTAGCTGCTGATACTATTACCCGACAGAAGATACTTGCCTTCCAGCAGGAGCAAGACCGGATACGGCGAGAGCAGGAGGAGATTAACCGAAAAAGGCAAGAGGCAGCCGAGGCCGAAATGAGGCTCAAGGGCGAGCTGACTGAATCGGTGAATCTGGTTGAGGTATTGCCCGAAGCTCCTAAGAGAGTGGAAACTGATATGGGAGCTATAGGGCAGAGGGACAATTGGAAGTGGGAAGTAGTGGACTTTGCTCTAGTGCCAGATGACTACAAGATGATTAGCTCTGGTGTCCTAACGCCTGTCGTCAAGGCGAGCAAGGGTAAGATAATTATCCCTGGTATTAGAATTTTTAATGAGCCAATCATAGCGGTTAATGCGAGGTAGAGATGGAATTACCGTTTGCTGAAGATATTGGTCATTACTGGCAGACAAGTAGTAGCTCGCCTGACCAGTGGATAGCTAAGACTAAAAAATTGATTGAAGCATTAGGTGGCAATGTCCTAGCTGAGGGTTTCGGTTCCGTTGAGGGTAAAGCTGCTTACATGATGGCCTTCAAAATCAATGAGGAAAGCTTTAAGGTCGTGTGGCCTGTTTTACCCTCTAGGGCAGGCAATACAATGGCAGCTCGAAGGCAAGCGGCTACTCTTCTTTACCATGATATTAAAGCTAAATCCATGGCTGCCAGTGTCTTAGGAACGAAGATTGCCTTCTTCTCGTATCTGATGTTACCAGACGGAAGAACAACCAGTGAATTAGCCACGCCAGAGTTATCAGGAGCATTTCCTTTGCAATTAAAGAGGGGGTAAAAAGTTAATGCCAATCTATGAGGAAGAAGGAAGGTTAACCAAGGATGCCTTACTTGACCTGCGTAAGAGAAATAAGTGCAAAGAGTGCGGCGGGATGCTCAATGTATTCCTTGATATGGAAAGTGGGAAGGCATTTTTAGCTTGTAATGATTGGCAACGAACCCATCACGAAGGGATAGAGCGAGAGGCCAGTCGCTATGAAAAAGAGGGATTAGCGTCCCTCAATATACCAACAAGGAGGGAAATTATGGACCAAGACTACGGGAGAGAAAAGACTAAGGCATTGGACATGTATATGGGCGTGGTTTCATTGACGAAGCCACAGGCTAGGGAAATTCTACAGGCGGTTTATCCTAAAGCACCGGATGATGAAATTGCCCGGGCGGTTTTGCTCTGCGCCAGCTACGGCCTAAATCCCCTAATGAAGCATGTCTTTCTTATCCCATTCAACAAGGGGAAGGACAACGAAACATGGGCTACTGTCATCGGCATCAAGGCTAAGAGGCTACTGGCATCTAGGAGAGGTAGCTACAGCTATGTGGATAATACTCCCAGAGTAATGACTGAGCAGGAGCAACGCACTACATTCGGTGAGGCTTTCACCGATAGGCTATGGGTAATCACCAAGCTGAAAGACCCGGCCACTGGTGCTGAGGCAGTCGGCTATGGCTTTTATCTTCATAGCGATACACTAATGGGTGCAGACAAGGGCAATAGTAAATTCAATATGGCCGCCATACGCAGTGAAAGCCAAGGAATAGACCGGCTCCGCCCTGGCGAGATGCCAATGGGTGTAGAGGTAGTGCCCGAGGAAGTTGCCGAGGCTACCATTGAAGGTAAGTATACCGAGGTTAAAGAAGAGCCTGAAAAAGTAGATGCCGCATCACCTATTACAGAGCCGAAGCCAAAAGAGCACTGGTGCGAAGAGCATAATTGCGCATTTCAGAAAAAGACTAGGGGAAGTTCAACTTGGTATGCCCACAAACTAGAAGATGGTACTTGGTGCAATGAGAGCAAAAAAAATGCTGAGGCATCAAAAAAAGAGCTTAAACGAGACCCGGACACCATCAAGACGCTTAATGACCTGTATAAAGCGTGTAATGAGGACTTCAAGGACAAAGGTGGAGAAGGGATGCAGCCAGACCAGGTTATTAGTGAGTTAGGGTTCAGCTCTCAGAGCGATATTAGCGACACGCCGGCTGACTGCTACAGGAAGATAGCAGCAGTCAGGTAATAGAAGTAGGGAAAGAAGTCAAAATGATTAAAATAGGAACAGCGAGAGGTTACACGATACTGTACGATGAAAAGCGCAAACTATTCGTTCTGCAAGATGCAGAGGAGAATGAAGTAGCTTCAGGTGCAACGCAGCAAGATGTGGAACTGAAAGCCGAGAAGTTGTCCAAACAGGCTTTCAAATTCCCGATACCAGCACTCAAAGTCAGCCACCTTAGCCTGGAAAAAGGACGAGTTACAAGCGTCAATGCTGATGATAGGTCAGCTTACTTTGCCCGTGATGACAAGACGTATGGTAGCCACACTAAACTTCGCTTCGCATACGACCATGCTTATGAGCTTACTGAAGCAAACAGGCGCCTATATGAGCAAGTCGAGGAATACCGCAGCCAAATCAAGCAGATTGAGGAAAAGATAAGGAACTTAATTGGCCAGCTTGAGAAGCCCATTAACTTGGAATATTTCGGGCTGAAGGCAAAGACCTATTAGTAGACAGATAGTGTGACTCAAGAAAGGGGGTTGCGCCCTGTGGGGTAGGTGCCAGGCGGCACTGGCGGGGTTGTCATGCCCCTTCCTCCCCTACTCCACGGGGCGATTGAAAAGGAGAAGAAAGGAGTTAATCATGGAAGTCAAGGTAGAAATCAAAGGCATCGAGAACCTGAAGACCAGCACCGGGGTCAAGGTGGAGAAGGACAAGGACGGGGAAGTCACCGACCGCAGGGTAGTGACTAAAATCCAGTTTGAGTGTGAGGTAGAGCCAATCCCTTTGTCCAATATCCACCGGCTACTGGTAAGCGAAATCCCTGTCCATGTGGTCATAGGGTCTCCCCAAGCAATTATGGAGGTGCTGGAAAAAGAACACGCCTTTGCCGAGGCGTAGACAAGGTAGCGGAGTCGCGGGGAGGCTGTTGGTTGCCTGACCGGTCTCATAAGCCGGCCTACGTGGGTTCAATTCCCACCCCCGCTACCTCTACTCTAAGTAATGGGTAAAGAATAATGTCTGGCAAATCAAGTAAATCAACAGTCGTAACCATAAGGCTACCCAATGAAGTGGTGTATACACTAAGCCGTAGAATCAACGGGAGGCGGTCTAGGTGGGGAAGTGTGGGGGAATATATCAAGGAGCGCCTAATTTACGATATAGAGCGGTCTCATGGAGGAAAGAAGGGTGAATCGGATGGAGGTTTACTATGAGCCAAAGCGGTATAGAGTGGACAGACTGGACACTGAACCCGGTGAAGGGCAAGTGTCCTGTGGCTTGCGCTTATTGCTATGCTCGGCGAATGTATGACGACTTCGGGTGGAATCCTGAGATTAGGTTTGTGCCGAGCGTTTTCAACAAGTTGCCAAAGAAGCCAGTCCGGGTGTTCGTAGGCAGCACGATGGAGCTGTTCCTCTTTGATGACTGGATGGAGTTCATACTGAATCGGTGCCAGGACTTTCCTCAGCACACTTTCCAATTCCTAACCAAGAAGCCTGAGAAGCTGCCACAGTGGAGTCCCTTCCCTGAGAATTGCTGGGTGGGGGCTACAACTACAGGTTACGATGCCTTCAATACGTCACTTGACTGTATGAAACTCATTGAGGCTAAGGTAAAGTATTTCTCCATTGAGCCATTTCTTGAGCGCATACAATTCTATCCTGAGCGTCTGGAATACTGTGGTATAAACTGGCTCATCATCGGTGCCCTAACAGGCAGGAAGCGGGACATTATGGAGCTGTCTAAACAGTATCCCGACCTGACGCCTATGCCTTGGGGCAGCAAGTGGACGCTCCAGCCTAAGATAGAGTGGGTAGAGGAGATAGTAAGAGCTTGTGATAAGGCTGGTGTGCCAGTGTTTTTGAAGGATAACTTGATGCCCCTAATGGAAGCTAGTTTTGGGCGTGAGAATTATCTAAGTCCAGTTCTAACACCTGATGGAGAATTAAGGCAGGAGTTGCCATGTCACTAAAATATATCAACTATTATATGCCCCCTAGAGAGAAGCAAATCCTGGAACTTATCGCTGATGGTAAGACCAATAGGCAGATTGGAGCAGCTCTAAATATTAGCACGAATACTGTTAAGAACTCTGTGAGTCGGGCATTTATTAGGCTTGGTGTAGAGAGTAGAGCACACGCTGTCGCCGTAGCGATAGCGAGAGGTCTAATTAAACATAAAGGAGGGTGATGATAACCTTTGACCTGGACAAAAGGGTAAGGCTACCGGACGGCCGTGAGGGCTTTGTCATCGGTGGCGCATACAAAGGCGGTCAGACCCTGGGCATAACGGTAATGTTGGACGACTATATAGAGGTTGAATGTCGGGAGGACCAGCTTACCAAGATAAAACGAGTCGGCGAGTTGAAAGAATATGGCCAAGAGAAAAAGAGGTTACTGCCGGTGGAAATCGCTAACCATGACAAGTTACGTTGCGCTATATGGCATGACCATTGGAGTCGCTTTGGCTTGGATACCGAGTCTGCCTTCCCGGCCTATAGCAAGGAATATAGAGAGGGTAGAATAGTACCCCTTCCCGGCAAGGAAGATATAAGAGAGACGGATTCATCGGCTACAAGGCAGCTAATATTATTTTGAAGCTAGGGGTAGATAAGTGGCTAGACCACATAAGCAGACAGTAGATTACTTCCCGCACGATACTGATGCCAGCGACGGTAAGACGCTGAGTATTATCCAGTCCAAGTATGGCAATGATGGCTATGCCTTCTGGTTTAAGTTGCTCCAGTTGCTCGGCAAAACACCGGGGCATTATTATGACTTCAATAACCCCGCTGACTGGGAGTTTCTGTTAGCAAAAACCCACCAAAATGATGCAGAAAAGGCCAAGGCTATCCTGGAGACGCTTGTTGTGCTGAGCGCTATTGATGCCGAACTCTATGCTCATGGCGTTATCTGGTGCCAGAAGTTCGTGGACAGAGTGGCAGATGCCTATAACCGGACTGTAAATGGCGCCCCCCAAAGACCAGGGTTTTTGGTTAATGTAGGAGAGAAGGGCGTTTCTGTCAGCAGAAACTCCAAAAAAGCTACAAAAATACCACAAACTAAACTAAAGGAAACTAAACTAAATAAAACTATATATATACCCTATCCTGAATATCCCAATGTCAATAAGATGACCCAGGAAGAGCACCAAAAGTTAATAGAGAAATTCGGTGAGGCAGGAACCAGAGACCGGGTTGAGAACCTATCACTTTATATAGCCAGCAAGGGCGATAAATACAAAAATCACTACGCCACTATATTAGCCTGGGAAAAGAGAGATAAGAAAGGAGCTCAAGGTGGAGCACATCGGGATAGGCCTACCTCCTCAGACGCATTAAAGGGGGTGCAGATTGAACAATAATGTTGAGGTCACAAAGAGGGACTGCCTTGGGTGTGGGGAAGAGTTTGAAAGCCGAACATTCTTGGTCTGTGGGGTGCGTATCAATCTTGACCGAGGTTTTTGTCCAGCCTGCCGGGATAAAAAGGCTGCCGAGCTAGCAGCGAGAGAAGAGGCAGAGCGGTTGGCTGGTATTGCCAGGAAAAGACGAGAGTGGCGTTATGGTTGTGGGATGCCTATAAAGTTTATGAATGAAGAGTTCGGGACATTTGAGAGTGAGAGGCAGCCAAGGGCTTACAAGAAATGTGTTGCCTATGCTGAGCATTTCCCACTACTGAAGCCTAGAGGCTATCCATCACTGGTGAGCCTCTCGGCTGGGGACTGGGGGGTGGGTAAGACTCATCTCGTCTGTTCCATAATTCACCATATCCTTAATCGTTGGAATGGAGAGGAGATAAGCTGCCCAGTGCTATTTATCACTGAGCCAGACCTCTTCCGCAGGATTCAGGCAACCTATAATATACCGCCAGAAGAGAGGGCATGGCATGAGACGGAAAACGATGTCTTTAATCAGTTAATCAGAGTTCCCCTCCTGATACTGGATGATGTTGGTAAGGAAGAGAGAGCGGACCCTAGATTTGTGCAGAGGGTTCTGTTTGCCATTATTGACGGCCGTTACAGGCTGACACTGCCGATAGTGCTGACAACAAACCTCAGTCCTGAGCAATTGAGTGCTCATCTCGGTGGTGAGCGAGGGAACGAAGCAAGTTACGATAGACTCGTGGAGATGACTGGGGGCAAGTTTATTCAACTCAAGGGGGAAAGTTACCGGAGGCTAAAAGGTGGGACGAAGCAGGGACAAAATAGCCCTCACTGAGAAGCAATTTGAAGGTCAGGTGAAAGACTTGGCTAAGATATTTGGCTGGAAGTATTATCACACTTGGCGCAGCTTCCACAGCCCGGCGGGGTTTCCTGATTGCGTGATGGTAAGGGGGCAGCGTATTATCTTTGCTGAGCTAAAGAGCGAGAAGGGCAGCGTATCCGAGAAACAGCAGGAGTGGCTAGACGCATTAGGTAATGTCGGGGACAAGGATGTGCAGGTCTATCTCTGGCGACCTGACGATATTGAAGAGATAGTAGAGGTGCTGAGGTGAGGTGCTGGTATCGGTATAGGTCAAAGGATAGGAAGGTGAGGGGGATAGTCCTTACTAGGGACAAGGAGCAGGTAGCTCGCTTGGCTGGCTATCCGGTAGAGGACTTGGTGATTGAGCGGGTCAGATGGAATGGCAAGGAGTTTGTGAAGTGCAAAACAAAGGCGTGAATCTGATACCTTATGAGCTGACGCCACTACAGGCAGCCTTGATTGAGTGGTTCAAGCGAAATCCTTATGGTAGGATTACGATAGTGGTTCAGGATGGTGTCCCCGTCCAGGCCATAGTGCCGACAAAGGACGGAGTGGGCACGGAGACGATATTGTTTGATAAGGTGGCTAGACAACTTGGGTTATTGCCAGCTAAACGAGAGGAGAAGTGATGAAGACTGAAATTATTGCATATACAGCAGGTCTATTTGATGGTGAGGGTTCTGTAAGAATTCGTAAATTAAGGAAAAACGACCGGAAGGGTGGCGTCTGTCACATGTTGGTCGTGGAAATCTGCAATACAAACACT
>JABUBM010000438.1_pt1 | contig 10205 bp, 7 predicted proteins | sample 7240321 | NCBI WGS metagenome assembly JABUBM01 (sample SAMN07256344, study PRJNA390944) | subsurface metagenome | isolation source: Methane hydrate marine sediment | place: Pacific Ocean: Eastern North Pacific, ODP site 1244 | collected 2002
GCCATCCATGTCTAAAATTCCTTCTATTACTTTTGCCATTGTTAACTCAACGGTTTCAAGATCAAGGGCGTTGAAAATTATTTCTGGAATAGATAAAACTCCTTCAGGAACCTCAAATTCATCTGAGGATAATTTATCCTTCAATGTTGGGCAGAAAGGATGATTTGTTGGTGGACCAATCTCAGGAAATTTAGCGTTGGGCGGTACTGGTTTAGAACCTGCAGAACATACGTCAAAAGTGGTGCATACATTGTTTAACCCCGCGACGATTCTTACGGCTTCTCGCCCTACCTTGATACCAGAATCGACAGAGTCGCAAAATAACCATAAATTTCCCCCCATTACTCCTTTCGCATAAGATATTTCTTCTTCAATTAAAAAATCATAACCCATCATAATCGGAACTGAAATTAGCTTTCGATCGAATTTTTTGACTATTTCTTCGTATCCATCTCCGCAATGGCCCACATTATCCATCATATTAAATTTAGTATCAACTTTTTTAGGATAATAATCAAAAACGGCAGTGGTTGGAACTACAAGTATTCCTTGTCTCATTCTGCGACCTAATTGTTCGTAGAATTTAGCTTGAGCTTTTTTACCTGTACCAGTGACCCACAATTGAACTATTGCACCCAATCTTCCATCAATTGTCTCTTTTTCAGAAAGCCACCTTACAATTCCCCCTTCAGCATCTCCAAAAACCGTAGAAGGTAAAGCAGTGAAAGCATTTACAGCCCTATTTAGGAATTCAGCATCTTGGGCAGTCACCATTAACTGAATAACAAGGCCTTCAAAAGCTTCACAATAGGTATTTTCAATAATCGTCATTTTATAAATTCACTATTTAGATTCCTATAATTCTAAGATAATATCAAAATGTTTTGATTAAATAAAAATTTAAAATCAAATGCTTATTAACTATTAATTAATAACAATTTTAATATGAAAAAATAAACTGAGAATCTTTATTATGCCAGTTGGAATATATCTCTACGAAATTGACGAATCTTTTGGACCAAATGTATTAGCAGAATATTATTTGGCTCAAGAAAATAAAATAGATCCAGAAATTTTAAAAGATTTCGAAGAAAAACACATCCAAAAAGAATTTTTGGATACAATATGTTGGAGAGAAGATTTAAGGTTTTATTCGTCAAAAATAAGCGCAGAATCTATTGAAAGAGACAATTTATTTTTAGGTTTCGTCTTTAAAAAAGAAGAAGACTTAGTTTCTTTGAAGAGTATACTCGATAACATCGCTGCTAAAGTTGTTAAAGAATTTTCAAAGGACAAAGGAAAATTAGAAGCGTTGCTCAAAAAAGAATTTGATTCCATTTTCACTTTAATGGAAAAATTAAAAGAACCGACTATGATTAAAGAAACCATCAATGATAAAACCAAAAATATGCTTGACGACGGAAAGTTGCAAGAAGCTAGAGAATTAATCGATTTAGGTGAAGACATTCCTGAAAAGTTGTCAGAGGAAATCAAACTTGCTGAGCAATTATTAAATGATAAATTTTATAAAAAGGCTAGGAAAAGCTTTCTTAAAGCTGCTGAATTAGCCAATGTCATCCAAGAAAACGATGTAGTCTTGTTTTTGACAAGTAAAGCTGACCAAGTAGTAAAATTTCCCGATTTAATTAAAGATCGCGAAAATATACATAGAGATATGGAAAAAAAAATTGAGGAGTTCCAACATAATAAGCTTCACCTATATCACGAGTTAATCAGACCTGTAGATACTTTAATAAATATTTCAAATTCGTTTGAGGATCACGAATTAACGATAAGTTTAACTGAATTGTTAAAGAATTTCAAGAGAGCAGACCAACTAGCAAAGGAATTGTTTAATTTAGACACAAAAATCAAAGAACATTTCGAAAAACTTTAATTATTTTTAATTTAAAAAAGAGATGATTTAAGCTCCTTATAATTCCTCTGAAGGTTCTTCAACTTGAGGAGGGACATATTCTCCAATATCGGGGAAAATTATCTTTGCAATATTCCATCCTTCTTTAGTTGGGGATTTTAACGCATTTGCTATTAAATTTTCTCCTAATACGTTATTCAACTCTACTTTATGAATTTCTGAATTGTTTTGCAAAATCATGTCAAATTTCGCACCGCCGCTACCAGTTGGCACGATTAGTATAGCTGAATCAATAGCTTTTTGTTCTATCGCATCTTTCAATCGTTTAGCTGCGTAATAACCAGCAACCCCTGCACTTCTATCGAAATTCTTACAGGAAGGTATTTCTAAACCCCATTTTTTACCCCCAGTTTCAATTAAAGCAGCTAAAGTTTGAGATTTCTTGCCAAGCATAAATTTATATTCCATTTGAGTTTTAAATTTTATTCCTTTTTCTTCGCCAACTTTTATAATGCTTTTTAAGGCCGCTCCCGCTACCGAAGCGGGAGTTGCGATTATAATATATTCCTCTTCAGCTAAGATTTCTTCAATAGTCCTTTTAATAATTTCTCTAGGCTTCGAAAAATCTATTATTTCTTCTGCTTCTGTTTGAGGTTTTGCTGTTGCTACCATTTCTATGCCTGCCTCTAATAATTCTTCTACACTCATTTCCTCTGTCACAATTTTCTCAATAAATCTCCTACAGAGTTTGATGGAGTTCCTTGGATTTCCTTGCGTCTTTTCATAAATCATCTCAATTAATTTTTCGTTTAACGGAAATAATGGGTATAATGGAGGATTTAAATTATTATCTTCCCAAAAGGTTTCCATAGACTTGCTAAAGAATATTTTTAAATCGTTCAAACTAAAAGGTTTTAGCTCTTGTTCAGGTTCCATCCTTGAGCGTAGTGGTTGATCTGCGATCTCTAAAATGCGTGGCCAGATTTCTTTTAAAACAGCAACAACAATAACTAAACTTTTAACTTCATTATATAATCGTTTTAATATTTCAAGCAATTTTTGTTCTGCAATTTCGCCATGCATCCTATAAGGAGACTCTAACTCATCAAAATAAAGAATAAGCACTCTATCTAAATTTTCAGTAATTATTTTAATCATGGCAAGGCATACATCGTCCTCTTCCACGACAGAATTAATTCCAAGTTCACTCAATTCTTCGTCTTGTAAGTCTTCACCGAGAAGCCATCTTTCAGCAAGACCTCGTTTATTTTTATCTAATTGATAAGTAACAAGAGCCTTAACACAATCAGCAAATATTCCAGGGAATTCTCTTATGCCCATTTGAATAACTTCATCGATTTTAGGTTTCTGAAACAATCCCCCCTTTTTACCCCCCCATTTTTCTTTAACTAATTTTTTTGAGACGATATCAAGAATTTCTGGGCCGCATTCTTCAATAATGCAAGTATAGATGTGGAGTAAAACCCGAATTGCAGCAGGTGGACTCGGCACATAAACTATTGTCCAATCAACTGGTTCCAGTTGACTCACCTCTATTTCTTCTGCTTCAACAGTTTGTTCTATCTTTTTTCTATTTTCTCTCTCTTTATCTTTAAAAGAATGGTAGGCATGAGTTTTTCCTGTGCCCGCTGAACCTAACAACGGTATCATCCTACTTGATTTATCGCGCGATGTCTGGCGTACTAATCTATAAACTTCACGATCAATATAACTTCTTGGCCGAGAAATATCAATTCTATCAGGTATATCCCCTCGAGAGACAAAATTAGAGAAAGGCAAAATTGGTGCTTCTCTAAGAACGTCTAAATACATTTCTTTGTCGTCGTCACTTAATTCCGAGTAAATAAAAATCAGCTCCACTTAATATTTTTTAATTACTTTTAATATTATGTATCAAATTTTTTGATTGGAATAACTTTATTAAACTAAACAATTTTTTCTAGAATAAAAGCTATTATGTTTATAGCTTAGTATTTATATTTAAATCTATATTTAAAAATTTAAGTGAAATTAATATCTACATATATATTACTAGGATGTGATACTATGCCGGGTAAAGACGATTACGAAGATGAAGATGAAGAAGATGAAGACGAACACAATGATTTTTTTAATATGTTTAAAGGTTTTGGGGATCCCAACAACCCTTTCAGAAATTTAGACCCTGCCAAATTATTTAATTCAAAAGAATTTCAGAAAATGTTTAAAGAAATTTTTAAACAAATCTCAAAAAATTTACCGAAAGATTTACAAGGACTTTCGCCGGAAGATTTTACAAGAGAATTAATGAAAAATAAATCTAAATTTGGAGCTAAAGGGCCAATAATATATGGATTCAATATCGGTATCGGTCCAGACGGAAAACCTATTATGGGTTCGTTCGGTAATATTGAAAAGGAACCCCTTACAGGTGAAACTAAAGTAAGAAAGACGAGAGAACCACTGGTGGAAGTGAATGAAGAGGAAGACCAAATCGTAGTTATTGCTGAAATGCCGGGAGTGAGTAAAGAGGATATTGAAATAAACGCTACAAACCGATCTCTAACTATTTCTACTGAAAAAAATATTCTAGGGAGGAAATATTTCAAAGAGATAGAATTGCCAGATACTATTAACTCAGGTTACGCTAAAGCTCGCTATACCAATGGTATTCTTGAGATTAGGTTGAAAAAATTAAAAGAGAAAGAAAAAGGAACAAGTATAGAAATCGAGTAAGAAATTTTAAAAAATATCAATATTATTTCTATAAATTTAAACCTAAAATAAAAAGATCGTGAAACGCCAATTTCACGCCTTTATATATATTAAATAATACTATTCTAATTTATTTATATTCAAGTTATCCACTTTTTTCATGTGTTTAATTGCTTGAATAGAATAAATTATACTTGTGATGATTGAGTGAATACAAATTGAAAAAATAACAAATTCAAAATGACCAAAAATTCCAAAAATCAAGATATGAAGAGTAAAGATATTTCTTCTTCCATCAAATTTTCTAAATAATTGATCAAATTTACTGCTATCTGCCAAAGTTATTTTCATTACTTCTTTATACTGCATTGAACAATGCCGATTGAATGAATCAGAAAGTAGCATTATAATTAATGTTATAATGACAAAAAATTGATCAATTATAAAGTACGAGGTAAGACCTATACCTACATATATTGCCTGTTCATATAATTGATCAAATGAATGTTCAATATGACCAACTGTACTCTCTTGGTTTTTTAAACGAGCTAATTTACCGTCAACTCCATCAAGAATATTTACTAAAATTAATAGAAAAAGACCAATCCACCAATATTGTATTAAAAATAAGAATAAGACAAAATATCCTAATATATTTACAAGTATCGTAATATGATTAGCGGTTATTTTAGTATCAGCAAATAGATAAACAAAAATATTTTCAAAATGCCTATTAAAATACCATGCAATTAAGTCTAATGTTCCCTTTTGTGTTCTTTTTACAAGAAACTTTTTAGCGGACTTAAAATCTTGATAATCACGAAACGAATAAATATAAAGAGGTACATCTCTTCTCATATCTGGTTTATAGGTAGAAATCTCATCTGAGGAATGATAGATTGTTTTATTAAATATTAAAGAATTGAAAAAGTCATGAAAAGAACCTATCTTTTTTTCAAAAATATATTCGTTGGATCTAAGGTTGATTTTACCTCCTAAAATATTAGATCGATTTTTATCCGTATGGTTTGAATGAATGCTATTACCTTTTATGAATATAACATCTTCTCCATAATTTAATAATGAAGAAACAATTCTATCATCGATTAAAACTCCACCATCTAAAACAACGGCAATGTATTTCATAGAATTAATTAATTTCTTTCGATTAAAATGTTCTTTAACATGATGAAGAGAGCTAATCTTTATGATTCTTACAACCTTCTTACTATCAAAATTCATTTCATTATTCAAATCTACTGAACTTTTTGATAAAATAAATATATCTCTTATTCCATTTTTAATTAAAACATTAATATTTCTTTCTAAGATCGAAACTCCACATAATTTTTTTTTATAAAAAGGTTGGTTTTTGAAAAATAATGGATTTTTTGGTAAAAAAATAATACCCATTATATTATCTATATTTTGACTTTTTCCCATATTTTGAATATAATTCTGTAGCACTTTCATATTCTTCACGTTTTTTCTTTTTTATCTTTATAAAAGGTATGTTTTTGAGGGAATAAACCAAAAGGATGTAAATTAGAAGATTCGCGAAAAAATTCTTTTAATTGATGATATATAGAAGGATTATCTACATCTAACCAAAAGACATTTGGAAAATCAAAATAACTTACATTAAGTCCTGATTCAATAGCTAAAAGAATAACATTTGTTACTCCAAATTTATAAGTATTTAATTTTATTTCCTGACAAATATTACGAATAACTTTCGTCTTTAATAGAAAAGCTCCCATATCTAATCGGTTATACTTAAGTATCTCTTTACCAATATTGGTAATAAAAGAATTAAGTCCGTATATTTTAGTAGCATCTTCTAATTTATGAGGGTCTTTTAAATGTATGGGATCTGTAGCTAAGAGAATATCATATCCGTGATAGTTCATAACCAATTGAGAAAAAATGTTTTCTGAGAAAATGTGGTCTGCCATTGATAATAATGTATATTCAGAGGAGATTGCATTTAAACCTAAAAAAAGACTATAACCGTTTTCCCTTTTTGGAGTTCTATTTTCAATTATATTTAATTTAAAATTTTTAAAATCAATTCCTAGTTCTCCTATGGAATTTAAGAGAATTTGTTTATATTTTGATTTATTTGAAATTTTACTAGCAATAATATTGATTTTGCTAATTCCAGTTTTAATCATTCCAGTAATAATATAACTTAGAATATTCGAATTATTTACTTTTAATAAATATTTTTTAAATGCATTATCCATTGAATTAAATCGACTAGAACAACCAGCTGCAAGGATTAATCCCTCCATTTTTCTATTCCTCCTTTTTAAACTTGTTAGGTGTAACTAAAACCTTTATTATTTAATTAAGAAATGTTTTTACATTACTATACGAAAATTTTAATTAAATTCATTAATCCTTTAAGCTATATGATCAATGGTTTAGGATGCTTTAAGATTATGAATAAAATTATCGGTGAATTTTATAAATTCACGAAACATTTGGGATATTTAATTTACTAACTAAAATATAAATCAACTTTAATTAAAAATTTTTTCATAAAATAGGTATTTATTTAAATAAAAGAAAGGAATTAATCACTAATTTAAGAAAAGGTGGAATTTTATAGAAATTATAACAGAAAAAAGAAATCCATAGTTAAGAAATTATCAACTTGATTTAATGACATTGAATATGTTTTTTAATCTCAGAAATCAACTTTGATCGTATAATTTAATTGAAGAGTTGCATAATGACTTGCTAATCCAAGAGATTGGGTTCTCTCCAAAATACCTTCTACTCTGTAACCGCGAGGGAAATTCCACAAGTCTTCATATACATCGGTCCTAGAACCACACTTAAAAAAAAATATTCTTCCCTTAGGAAAAAAAATGACTTTTTCAAGACGATCTACTCCAGGTAATTCATGACCCCCTCCATGAGAAACCATATTGAGGTTTAAAAGGTATTTATATGCCCATTCTTCAATTGATCTTGAACCGAAACATTCTTCGATTTTTTCTGAAGAAAGATTCTTTTTACCTTTAATTAGATAAGCTCTATTAGTTAATGATATCACAGAAATTTCTCCCTCGTCAATAACATCACAGCCAATAATTGCTTCATTAAGTCCCTTTAAATCACAGTGATTATGGTTTGCTATTATTTCACCATCAAAAATCTCTTCAAAGAGAATCTGTCGTTTTCTTTTAGAAAAGTCGCTTGCATACTTGCAATATTTCTCATATTCCTTCGCATATTTTCCTCGCAAAACACGTGTTATACCAAAAGATGTTTCTATTTTTTCAGCTCTCTCTCGAACTAAATCTTTTAATTGATTCCGCATTTTATTTGAAGATGTGTGTAAAACCGCAACATTTTTCGGCAAGTCTAGGTCTTTATAGTTTTTAACATCATATACTTTCAAGAAATGACTTCCTGGCCAAAAATAAGATCTTTCTATCTCTATATTATCAATTTCATATTTTTTTTCTCTCATTTCATATAAGATGTTTAAAATTCTCTCAAGACTTAAATCATCTTCTACCATGCCAACTAACATGCCACAAAAATCTATATCTAAGTCTGCTGGAATAAAATCATACGTATTATCTCCCCATGTGAACCTTGCTCCTTCAGGAATTCCTCTACGAAATTTGTCAGAAGATGTTTGGAAAGTGAAACCAGGTGCTCCGACAACCATCGCTTGTTTTTCATAGCCTAATTTTTCTTGAATAGAATGTATATTAGCTATGAACCACTTTGCATTCTCTCTACCAATCTCTTCTGCTACATCTTTTAACCCCAAACTGAAGAGATTTTTTTCAGCAAAACTCAATTTTTCATCAAATTCTTTTCTTTTAAGAGGAAAATTTCTCAATTCATATTTCATCCAATCACTACCATCCATCTAAAAGAGGTAAATTACCTTCTGAAATTAAAGATTCTACAAGTTCTATATGTTTTAAGGGCTTTAGACTCCGAATCGGCTGTAACTCGCTCTATTTCATTTAGAAAATCTTTATAATTGTTAAGCGCAGGATAATCACACATTTTAAGAGTTTCGCCTACACCCTCGAGTTTTCTACCAATGACTATGGCACCAATACCAATAGCGTGTGCTAATTTTCCACTCTGCCTGCAATCTTCTTGCCACATATGAACTATGTCTAAAGCCCTTAGTGATTTCGCAAATGATCTCTCAGGCACATAGGTTTCAAAGAAGTAGAAGTTATTCTCAGGATTGTGTAGATTTTTAAGTCTTTGTAGGTAGCTAATTTTTTGTTTAGATTCGAAGCTTAGAGTTCCGATATACAAACCAATAATAATTTTGTTCGGGAATTTTTTTTGAAGAAGTTTTATAGTAAGATAGATATCAGTTGAGAGTTTTCTATTGTCTATGAAACCTACATCTCCAAATGTAATAGCATTCTTTTCAAAAATCTTTGAATTTAAATCTTCTACACTTTTTTGCCAATCTTTTTTTAATTCATTTTCACTCTCAAGCCACCTTAAAATTTCTTTTTTAGCATTCTTCTGACTTATTCGAGGATATAACGGGACACCATGCCTAATTAAAACAGTCTTATCTTTATACTCCGGGAATGCTTTAGTAATTGCCATATAAACCCCATTTGTGAACACCGTATTCATGTCTATATAAGGTAATTCGTTCTTAAGTAATTCATATTGCCATTTTTTAAGACCATATCTGGTTTCAGGGCTCTGAAAATTAAGAGTGTGATGTGTAACAATTATGTTTTTAACTTTCTTTTTCTTGAAAAATTTCAACATCTTAACAAATTCCAGACGATTTCTCCAAAAACTATCACCTTGTTGTATCCAAACAACATAATTATCCCCATTTTTATATAAGTTAGTTAAACTATCAATGATCAGATTGAATTTATATTTATTAATACTAGGGATAGTATACAGAACTGGATATTTGCATTCCACTTTTTTCTCTTTCATTATGGGAAATTCACAAGCATAAGGATCAAAACTTATTATTCCACACTCACAACCCTTTTTATACAAAGCATCGACTAAATACTTGGTATAGGATCCTATTCCATGTATCATTGGCGGAAAAGCAGACATAAAGATGATTTTAGTCATAGAACTATTACTAACTTATTCATCAGGTTTTAATTAATATTTTTAAAAGATATTTATATATAAAATTTAGATTAATTTTATAATATTTTTTATTAGTTTTTCATTCAAAATAAACATTGAATCACGCATTTATGTATATTAAATAATACTATTCTAATTCATATCTCAATATTATATTTATATCTATTATAATTTTTCAATAAGATGATAAAATGATAAATGAATCAGAAAAAAAGAGCTTAATTCGAAAAGTAGATTGCATTAGGATACCCGTTTCAGATCTTGAATCTGGCCTTAAATTTTATCGAGACTCCCTTGGCCATGAACTTATTTGGCGCACAGAAACTAGTGTTGGTTTACGAATTCCCGAGAGTAAGGCAGAATTGGTGATACACACAGAACCTGATGAATTTGAGGTGAATCTCACTGTTGATTCGGCTGAAATTGCCGCTAAGCGATTTATGAGCGCTGGAGGATCAATTATAGCCGGACCCTTCGAAATACCCAT
>JABUBM010000439.1_pt1 | contig 10196 bp, 6 predicted proteins | sample 7240321 | NCBI WGS metagenome assembly JABUBM01 (sample SAMN07256344, study PRJNA390944) | subsurface metagenome | isolation source: Methane hydrate marine sediment | place: Pacific Ocean: Eastern North Pacific, ODP site 1244 | collected 2002
GGATAGCCGTACCAGATTCGGCGGTACAGAAGTGCCAGAGCGATGAAAGGCGTTGTGAGCCAATCAGGAATCGTGATGGTGAACTCGATACTGGATACTCAATACTGGATACTCGATGCGCGATACGCTTCACGCTTCACGACATACGGAAGCCGTATAACGGCTTCTATAATTGGCTGAACCTGCGCGTTTGAGTCGAAAAAAGTCCTCGATTCTCGATTCCTGATACTCGTAACTCGATGTGAGCAAGGCAGTTAGAATTTTTTTAGAAAAACCTAAATTTTCTAAAAACTACCTGCACTTTTGATTGAAAATTGCTGGATGCTGGATGCTCGATAAATGATGAGTGGAGTTGGTGAGAATCAGCGGACAGCGTATAGCGGGTGGCTTTTCTCTACGGCTTTGGTATAATTGCACTATCTTGCTCTGCTCGTATTTCGTGTATTGTATTTGGTGAGGCATACCCGTGATGACATAAAGAGCATCGCTTGGAATGACGAATTGAGGAGTAAAGATTTATGGTAAGGCGTATTGCCATTTTAGGTTCGACAGGTTCGATTGGTAAAAAGGCACTGCGGGTAATCGAGGCGCTTAATTCGTCGCTCGTCGCTCTCCACAGGACGCCCAATGACGGTGGCTCGTCGCTCGAAAAGGAGAAAACGAAATATGAGATTGTTGCATTGAGCGCCCACAGCAATGTTGAGCTGTTAGCTGAGCAGGCGAGGCGGTATAAGCCGAAGTTTGTCGCTATCACAAACGCTGATTATGCAGGGCTGCTTCAAGAATTGATAGGTGGTCTGGATGTTGAGATTTTGGCCGGGCCGGATAGTTTGACAGAGATTGCACAGCTTGACGAGGTAGATATTGTCCTCACCGCGGTTGTTGGTGCGGCGGGTCTGCCTGCGGTGCTTGCGGCTGCACAGAAAGGCAAAACGCTTGCTATCGCGAACAAGGAGCCGCTTGTTATTGCGGGCGAGCTGCTTATGGAGATTGCGAAGGAAAATGACAGTACTATTTTGCCGGTGGATAGTGAGCATTCGGCGATTTTCCAGGCGATGCAGTCGGGTTCGGCTGATGAGGTTAGTAAAATCATTTTAACGGCATCCGGCGGGCCGTTTAGAGAGGCCAGTGTTGAGGACATCCGGAACGTAACGCGCCAGCAGGCCCTTTCGCATCCTGTCTGGGATATGGGGCCGAAAATCACCGTTGACTCGGCGACTATGATGAACAAGGCACTTGAGGTAATCGAGGCCCATTGGCTTTTTGATATGCCGGTTGAAAAAATAGAGGTTTTGATTCATCCGGAATCAATAGTTCATTCGCTTGTCGAGTTTGTGGACGGGTCGGTAATAGCGCAGCTTGGTGCGCCCGATATGTGTCTTCCAATCCAATATGCTCTGACGTATCCTGCGCGTGTTGCGGGGATTGCCAAGCATCTGCAACTCGAAGAATTAGGGAAACTTACGTTTGAGAGGCCTAATTTGGAGACGTTTCGCGTGCTGTCATTGGGTTTTGAGGTTGCGCGTACGGGCGGCACGGCTGCGGTTGTTTTTAACGCTGCGAACGAGGCGGCGGTGCAAGAATTCTTGGCTGGTAGAATTAAATTTGTTAATATAGTCAAGGTTATTGAACATTGCCTGAATAAACATAATGTAAAGAGGCGTGTGTCGCTGGAAGAGCTGCTTGAGGCAGACGCCTGGGCGAGAAGAGAGGTTATTGAATGTCTAAAGCAAAAGGTTCTTTGAAGGGTGCGCTGCAATACGTCGGAAAACAGCAAGCCGGTAAGAATTTTCGTCGGTTCCTGTGGTTTATTGTCTTTGTTGCAGTTATTTACTTTATTGTGCGAAACATCGGTGCTTTTGGCAATGTACTGCTGGTTGTGCTTGGGTTTGGGGCGGTTGTTTTTGTTCACGAATTCGGTCATTTCATTGTTTGCAAGCTGTCGGGGATAAAGGTTGAGGCATTTTCAATCGGATTTCCACCTACTCTGGTCGGTGTTCGAAGGATTGAAGGCGGCTATCGTGTTCGTATTTTGCCGAGGTTCTTCCCGAAAGAAAATGACGACTCTGGCGATGGGCGGTTGAGTTTTACTATCGGCAGCAAAGCCAAGGCGGGCCCCGTTAGAAGTAAGACCGCATTACCAGAAGGGACTTCTAACGGGGCGGGCGAGACGGAATATTGTATCGGTCTTATTCCGTTCGGGGGCTTTAACAAGATGCTCGGGCAGGAGGACGTTGGTCCGGTCAAGGCCAGCGACGACCCCCGTTCATTTGCTAACAAGCCGGTTGGTGTTCGTATGATTGTTATAACAGCCGGGGTTGTTTTTAACGCCATCAGCGCTGTTGTCGTTTTTATGATAGTTTTTCTTGTCGGGATAAGACTGGCGGCCCCTGTTGTTGGCGGCGTGCTTGCGGATTCGCCGGCGTCGCGTGCGGGTCTAAAGGCGGGAGATGAAATAATTGAAGTAGCAGGCAAGCGTGACGGTCTTGACTTTAGCAATATCGGGTTAGCGGCGGCTTTGTCGGGTGTAAATGAAGCGGTTGCGTTAAGAATAAGGCGCGAGGACGGCTCCGAGGAAGAATTTTCGCTTGTGGCCGAGCAGATGGCAGGGATGCCGATGAAAGTTTTCGGCATTTTGCGGCCACGGAGTTTGACTATTGCCAAAGTTCGCGATGCCGAGGGGTTACTTAAAAGAACGGGTCTGCGTCCCGGGGACCGAATTAAATCCGTTAATAGCAGGGACGTGCAAACCCATTGGGAACTGGAGGAAATAGTTCAAAACGCCTTTGTGCCGGCGGTAACACTATCGGTTGAAAGAACCAATCCGGTTTCGAAGGTGGTCGAGCGTATTGAATCGCAAATTCGGCTGAGTTTGAGCCGTACAAGAAAGGAAGTTGAGTCCGAAACCGATCTGGGTGATATTTATTCTATTGTGCCACGTTTGCAGATCACAGATGTTTTTGGCGAGCGGAATGAGAGTGATACCGAGTTCAGCCTGCAAAGCGGTGATATTATTCTTGCGATTGGTGATGTTGCAAATCCAACTTATAAAGAGATGCGAGAGGTTACCACTGAATATAAGGGTAAGGAACTACCGGTGAAGGTTTTGCGTGATGCTAACGGGGTTGAAGAAAAGCTTACAGTTACCGTTGTGCCCAAGTGGTCGAAGGCCAGCAAGCGTGTGGTTATTGGTGTTGGCCTTGTGTTTGACCTTACACATGCGGTTGTTGCCGATACTATCACTGCCGAGGACGGGTCAGTTGGGTTGGCGATTCCCCGCGGGGCTGCGATAACGGCTGTCGATGGTGCACCCGTATCAAACTTTTACGATGTTGCCAGGGAAATCGGGCGATATCCGGGTGAGCGAATCACGATTGATTGGCGAATCGATGAGGAAATAGCCGGCGCCGTTGCTTTAGATGTTGGTATCGCAGATGATTCTATCACTGTTAAGTCCACTTTTGCTGAATTTGTTCCGTTTGAGGATTTGGAGAGACTTTACCAGGCCGATGGGCCCGTTGATGCTGTGATAATGGGGGGCAGAAAAACCATTATGTTTATTGTCCAAACTTACGTTACATTAAAGCGCCTGATTGGGAGGAGTGTGAGCCCGAAGAACCTTATGGGGCCGGTTGGAATTCTTTCGTTTACTTACAGGGTCGCTAAGGAGAGGCCTCTTATTTACATGGTTTACCTCCTTGGTCTGATAAGCGCCTGCATAGCTGTGTTTAACTTTCTGCCTCTGCCGCCTCTTGACGGAGGATTTGTTGTGCTTTTGCTGATTGAAAAAATCAAAGGTTCAGCGTTGAGTGAGCGAGCGCAAGGGATTATAGCTTATGCCGGCTGGGTGCTTATCGGAGGGTTTTTTCTTTACGTAACGTTTAACGATATTGTCAGGAGCGTTAGGGGCTTTTTTTAGTTAAGCGGTTGCCCTTCGACAAGCTCAGGGTAAACTCGTTGCGAGTAGAGATATGGATGAGAATTCTTCTGGCTGACGAAAGGATTTGAAGGTATTGGAAACGTTATTAGAAAAGCTGTCTTGTGAGGGGTATCACGAAGGTGTATTCAGTGCTTTGAAAAAAGCAGACAGCGAAGTTTATGAGTTGATAAGAAGAGAGTACGAACGGCTGCAAAATACTATTCAGCTTTTAGCGGCGGAGAATCGATGCTCGGCGGCGGTATTAGCGGCTCTCGGCTCGGTCGTTCAGAATAAGACAGCCGAAGGCTTTCCGGGTATGAGATTTCACGGAGGCTGCGAGGTTGTTGACGATGTTGAGGCGCTTGCGGTGGCCAGAGCCAAAGAGGCCTTCGGCGCCAAGTATGCAAATGTACAGCCGCATTCCGGCACACAAGCCAACCAGATCGTCCTTACGGCGATACTGAACAGCGGCGATAAGGCGCTGAGTATGGGCCTGGACCAGGGTGGACATTATTCGCACGGGGCAGGGGATTCTTTCTCGGGTAAATTCTTTGAAGTAGAAAATTATTATGTTGATAAGGAAACTTTTCTTCTGGATTACGATGCTATCAGGGACAAAGCAGTCAAATTCAAACCAAAACTGATTATATGTGGTGCGAGCGCCTATTCCAGGACGATAGATTTCAAAAAGTTTAGAGAGATTGCGGATGAGGTCGGAGCGTATCTTCTGGCGGACATCTCACACATATCGGGATTGGTGGTGGCCGGCGCTCATCCTTCTCCTGTGAATTATGCACATTTTACAACGACAAGTACGTATAAGCCGGGGGGGCCCAGGGGCGGTCTGATAGTGATGGGCAAAGACTACGACCGGAAGATAAAGATGGAAGGAAAGGATACAGCGTTGTGGGAACGTCTTAAAAAAGCGACATTTCCGGGGGTGCAGGGGACGCCTTATTTGAATAATGTAGCGGCTAAAGCGGTTTTCTTCAAGGAAATGCTTTCCGATGAATACAGAGCCAGGCAATTCAAAATCATAGAAAATGCGAAAAGACTTGCGAATAGCCTGCTGGATTTGGGATATGATGTTTTAACCGGCGGAACAGACAACCATATGGTTCTGATAAACGTTAGTAATTTGCGAGAGGGTTTTACGGGTGTCGTGGCGCAAAAGTGCCTTGAGGAGTGCGGCATAATTGTCGATATGAATAAGCTGCCCTACGATAAGAGGCGCGATACGGTTACCAGCAGTATCAGATTAGGCACGCCTATTGTTACAAAGAACGGAATGGGGACAGAGGAGATGGGCAGGATATCCGGGCTGACCGATGCAATATTAAAGCGGGTAAAAATAATAAACGATACCGAATATAAAATAGATAAATCCTTCAAGGAAGAGAGCCGAGACAAAGTAAAGGAACTGTGCAGGAAGTTTCCTATGCGTTAAGGGCCGGGTACGATAGTGCCCTTTGTTGGCAACTTCTTTGGCCGGTAGAACCGGGAGGGAGTTGGCAGGATATTTGGGATTAGGCCTTTTATTTTTCAGGGTTGTAAGATGATATTCGCGATGTTTCCTGCTGTTTTTGTGAAGGCAGCGGCTGCCTGTGCTAAGATAGTACCGTGTTTCGCAAATAACACGACTATACGAAAAAGGAAAGATTTCTAAAAATAGATTTCTCCGCTTCGCGATGCTACGCATTCCGTCCAGGGGCCGGACTTTCAGCGCTTCGGTCGAAATGACGATATAGTCGCAGGACTTATGAAATGTGGTACTAGTATTATATGGAGTCTTATAATGTATAAAGGTAAAACGGTTTGTGTGGTTGTTCCGGCATATAACGAAGAAAAACTTATTGGCAGAGTTATCGAAACTATGCCGGATTATGTGGACAAAATAGTGGTGGTGGATGATAAGAGCACCGACAAAACTGCAGAATTGGTCCGCAACTATGCTGGACAGTCAAATGGTCGGATTGTTCTTATTCAACACAGTGAAAACCAAGGCGTTGGCGGCGCTATCGTGACCGGTTACAAATGGGCGTGCGATAACAAAATGGCTGTTACCGCTGTTATGGCCGGTGACGCCCAAATGGCCCCTGAGGATTTGCCGAGTCTTTTAGACCCGGTGGCAGCGGGCGAGGTCGACTACGCCAAGGGGAATCGTCTTTTTACCGGCAATGCCTGGCAGCTCATACCAAAAATGCGGTACCTGGGTAACTCCTATGCGTCTTTGCTGACTAAAGTTGCTTCCGGCTACTGGCATGTGGCAGATTCCCAGACAGGTTATACGGTGATTAACCTGCGGGCTTTGGAAATACTGGATTTGGATGGTATATACAAAAGGTACGGGATGCCAAATGACATTCTCGTTAAACTGAATATTTATAACTTCAGGGTCCGTGATATTCCCGTCAAACCGGTTTATAATATCGGCGAAAAGTCGATGATGAAGGCGCGAAAGATTATGGTAACGTTATCGTGGCTGCTTCTAAAGGGTTTTTTGTACCGCCTTAAGGAAAAATATATAATAAGGGACTTTCATCCCTTGATTTTCTTTTATCTGTTTGGCTGTCTATTCGGCTTTGCTACGATTCTCTTGTTTATAAGGGTATTCTACCTTTGGTTTACGACTGGACATATTCCGCCGGTAAACGCACTTGCTGCCATGTTTTCATTTATGAGTACAGTTCAGTTTACGCTTTTCGCTATGTGGTTTGATATGGAATGCAACAAGGAGTTGAAATGAGTTTTGGGTGTTAACGCCGGCATGAAGAGGAATAAGCACAGGTTTTCAGAGAAGAGTTCAAGCAAGAAAGTGATGGGCTCGGCGGCTCAGGCTGAGCTGGAATTGAGACAGGACCAGTTTAAGCTGACTCGTTTTGACTATATTGCAGCGCCCTTGCTGGCTTTTGTAGTAGGCTTATGGGTTTTTTCGCATATATGGACGGCAATTAACTGGGACGACCTGCTTTATATGAGCCTTTCTCAGCATACAGTACCGGAGGCGTGGATACTGAATCGTTATGGTCATATATATCTTCAGAAGTTTTTCTTCTGGATTGCAGGAGATGCTATAAATGGGGGCAGAGTTTTTTGGTGTTTTCTTTTTTCCGGCACATGCGTTTTGACTTACTGGTGCGCCAAAATACTGGCGGGTAAAAAGGGGTATATAACAGGCGTAATCGCGGTGCTGTTTCTTGGTATGCAGCATATTTTTGGCAAGGACCCGGGATGTTCGCTTCCGGATTTTACGGTTATGTTCCTGGTGGCGTTAGCTACTTTTGTTTACCTGGCTTTTCTCAATCGCAGGAGTAAGTATAGGCACTTGCTCATCGTGCTATTGGGGTTGATATTTTTCTGGGCGGTGAAATCCAAGGAAAGCGGCATCTGTATTGGTGTTTTGTTTTTTGGGTTGGGAGAAGATGAAACAGGTGTTCGCATTAACGAGAATGTCATTTGGCATCACATTAAACTCTTCGTGAAAGATATCGGCTGGGTCTTGGTTGGTATGCTTGCAGGCTGTGCGCTGTTGATGGTACTGGATTTATCTTTTATGGGGGACGCATTGTTCTCAATTCGCCCATCGAATATAAAGATGGTGCTGGGCGGTAATATCCATGGCCCCAGTGCTCGTGCTAACGTGGAGCGTATTTCGATGTCATGGTATACGTTCCTGACGACAAGACCGATATTTGTACCTTTTCTGCTGTATTTGCTTGTTGGCCGGCGGTCGCCGATTCGAGACTTTTCAATTCGTGAAAAAATGCCATGGCTTTTTCCTCTGGTTCTAATAGTTTTCCTCTGGTGTGCGCGTTGCGCTTTTTATATTATTCCTCGCTACTTCACGCCTGCTATTCCGATTGTCAGTATCTGGGCTGCTCAATTTTTCAGGTTTGAACTGAGCGGAGCACCACTGAGCTGGAAGGGTGGTCCCAGGATTTCAAGGCTGGCGGCTGGTATATTTTTGGTTTTGGTGTCTTTTATAATCGGCCTTATGTTTCTGCCTAAGATACCTGGGCTTGTTGAATATTATAAATTAGACGGGCCGGTTATGGGGTTTCATAATCTAAAATACAACAGGCTCGACAGCGAACAGGTTTTTTACATCCTGGTGATAATACCGTTAGCAGTTACTGTGCTTTTGATTGTGGGCACAATGTCGAAAAAACGAGGATTGGCAGCGTTGTTCTTTTCATCACTGTGCCTTTTTGTGCTGGTGTTTCCGGCGCTTGGGCATAATATTACCTTGTTGAAGCAAAGGGCTGTCGCGCAGAAAAGCGAATGGCGTTTCGAGCCTTATCGTGTTTTTGAAGGTGAGCTTCAGTTCAAGAAGGATGCAAAGGTACTGGTCTCGAAAGAAATCCACACCCGCTCCTGGATGCTGGGTCGGAACGCAAAAGCGCATTGCCACATGTTCAACATATTTTACAATCAAAATTTCGATTACGAGCAGTTTGTTGACGGCGGTGTTGAGGATATTCTCAAAGGCGATTATGCGTATGCTTTTCTAACCGGCCTGGACTGGAAAGGCATCAGCGAAAAGCACAATGTTGCCCATCTGTTAAGAGACTATGAACTGAAGACAGACGATAGAGCTGTGTACCGTACACGTTCCGGCCCGATGCAACTAATGTTGCTTAAAAGACGTTGAGTTTCATCAGTAAGAAGTTAAGCACACAGGCATATTGGTCGTTTGAATATAAAGTTGATTTTACTGAAAAGACAGGGTGCAAGTATATGAGAGTCATTTTTGACCTGGGGCATCCAGCACATTTCCATTTGTTCAAACATACTATTACCTCCCTGAAGGGTTCGGGCGAGGATGTTGAACTAATTGTGCGTGAAAAAGACTGCTTAGTGGACTTGCTTGAAAAGACCAAATGGGCTTATCACATAATTCCACGAACAAAAGATGGACTCACAGCTTTGGGCTGGCAGAATCTAAGGGCTTTTAGAATTGCTATTTCCTTAGCTAAGAGAAAGCGTACCGACTTCATGGTAGGTACATCTGTAGTTGTTGGGCCGGCCAGCCGACTTACGGGGGCTATTTCGCTAATCTTCAGTGAAGATGACGCTAAGGAAGTTCCAATATTTGCAAAATTGGCTTATCCCCTTGCCCATTATATAATAACGCCAAAAAGCCTTAACTCCGAAGACCACGGCAAAAAACACCTTAGGTACCAAGGTTATCATGAGCTTGCGTACCTTCATCCTGACCGATATAAACCAAATCCTGAAATTCTGAAGGAATTGGGCGTCGGTCAGGGTGAACGTTATTTCCTAATCAGACTTGTTTCGCTAACAGCTCATCACGATATAGGGGAAAAAGGTGTTAGTACAGAGCAAGCCAAAACTTTAATTAAACATTTGTTAGAGTATGGGCGAGTCTTCATTAGTGCGGAGAAAACAGTCGATGAGGAATTGCAGTCTTGCTTGCTGCCCACCCGTGTCGAGCAAATATTTGATGTGATGGCCTTTGCGGATATGGTTATTGGTGACAGTCAGACTATGGTTATTGAGGCATCAGTTCTTGGGACACCTTCGATTCGTTGTAATACGTTTGTTGGTCGTTTGTCATGCATAGAAGAACTGGAACACCAGTACGGTTTAACAGCGGGCTTTTTGCCGAAAGATTTCGACAAACTGCTTGCCAAAATTGACGAATGGCTGGCTGAGCCCGACCTAAAGGAAAAATGGGCGCAAAGACGCCAGGTTATGTTGGCTGATTGCGTTGACCTGACAAGCTGGATTCTCGATTTATTCAATAACCTATCCCTGAGAATGAGAGGCGAAAGGAGCAGGTATGGTGAGCAGGGTTATTAAACTCATCAATATTGTTGGTGCTCGACCACAATTCATCAAATCAGCGGCGGTGAGCCGAGCAATTCAACAGCATAACATCCAGTCGTCATCGCCCGTGATAGTCGAGAAAATCGTACACACGGGCCAGCATTATGACGACAACATGTCGAAAGCTTTTTTCAACGAACTGGATATTTCCAAGCCGGACTGCAACCTTGAGGTCGGTAGCGGTTCGCACGGTGAGCAAACCGCGAAAATGCTTCAAAAAATCGAAGCTGTTCTGGTAAAGGAAAGACCGGACATCTGCTTCGTATATGGTGACACAAATTCGACACTGGCAGGTGCGCTGGCAGCGGCCAAGCTTTACATTCCTGTTGCGCATATTGAAGCTGGATTGCGTTCTTTTAACCGTAGAATGCCTGAAGAAATCAACCGCGTTTTGACAGACCACGTTTCGGTTCTTCTGTTCTGTCCG
>JABUBM010000440.1_pt1 | contig 10192 bp, 9 predicted proteins | sample 7240321 | NCBI WGS metagenome assembly JABUBM01 (sample SAMN07256344, study PRJNA390944) | subsurface metagenome | isolation source: Methane hydrate marine sediment | place: Pacific Ocean: Eastern North Pacific, ODP site 1244 | collected 2002
ATTATTAGAAAAAATCGCAGAGGCTTTAGACACTGAACTGGATATAAGATTTATTTCAAAGGCTGGCTAATTCTAGAATAGATCAAAGGTCACACCCACATACTGGGGCTTTTCATAATATCAATTTAAGAAACTTTAATATACAATATGTCTAACTGAATATCTAACTGGAGGGATCCAATCTTTCTTTCAGATATATGTTTTTTGATATAAAAAAACAAAGAAGAATCTACCTTTAGAACGATGGAAAAAAGCATTATGGTGAATAATTATTTTTCTTGATTTATAAGATGATAGTGAACCTGAGTGTGTTTATTAATAATAGGTTAATGTAAATCTTAATTATTCAGCAAGAACTAATTAGAAATTATAATAATAAAAAATGGTTTATAGGGATTTAAAAAGAAAAAAGAATGCATAAGAATAAGAAACCAACGATAAAAGATATTGCTAGAGAATCTGGCTTTTCACATGCTACAGTATCTAGAGTACTAAATAAAAAAGGTAAATTTTATTCTGAAGAGACAAGTAAAAAGATAGAGAAAGTTGCAAAGAGATTAAATTATACTCCTAATGCTATGGCAAGGTATTTAAAAAAAAGAAGAACAAAAATTATTGCTTATTTAGTACCAGAAAGTCATTCTTTTTATTTCTTAATTTATAATGGGATAAGAAAAGTAGCTAAAGAATATGGATATAATATAATGATTATGATTTCAGACTATGATAAAGAGAGAGAAATTTCAAATATTAAAACCTTGCTAGAAAATAGGGTAGACGGTATCATCATTGCTTCTATGATGGTAAATGAAAGGCAAATTACTATGTTAAGAGATAGTGGTTTATCAATAGTATTAGTAGATAGAGAAGAAAATTATAAGAATATATCAAATGTAGTGATAAATAATGAAGAAGTATCATTTTTGGGCACAAGCCACTTGATAGAACTGGGTCATGAGAAAATAGCTTATATTTCTGGACCCTTAGATATCCTAAACTATAATAAAAGGTTTTTAGGTTACAAAAGAGCTCTAAGAGAAAATAAAGTAGAGTTTGACAATTCATTGGTATTTATAATGGAAGGACTGAAGTGGTTGGTTACCTACGGTAGGGACTATGAAATAATAAAAAATATAATAGAGAATAATAAAGAGATTACTGCACTATTTATAATTTCTGCAACTCTTCCTGTAATTGCTGTGAAAGCCGTTAGAGATTTTTGTTTAGAGATTCCACAAGACATAGCTATACTGGGTTTTAATGAGATACCAATATCAAAATATATAGTTCCTCCTATTTCATCAATAGTCTTGCCTACAGAAGAAATGGGTTGTAAAGCGATGAATATTTTGTTGAGAATGATAAAAGATAGTCAGTACCAAGAATTTTTAGAACTAAAGTCAGAACTAGTAGTAAGAGAATCAACCGGCATTAGCGATAAAAAAGTTATAAAATTTTATTGACATATAAAATAAATAGTTATAGTATATTACACGTGTAATGCTATATAAAAGTGGTGTTTAGTCTTTAATAAATTTTTATATTAAAGAAAAATGGGTGTAATAGAAGTTAACGGAAAACCAGATAAGAAAAGGATATTAGCGGTGCTTAATGGTGAAATTCCAGATCGTATACCCTATTTTGATGTTTTGATTGAAAGTAATCATGTTGAGAGGATGTTAGGAAAGTTTTGTGGTGATACATTGGGAATAGATGCTGACCTTGCAAAAGATGGTATAAGTAAAGGTCCAATGGATTCTAGTGATTATATTGATATTTGTAAATATACGGGTCAGGATGTAATTCTGTGTGAAGCAATGCTTGTGCCATTTAAGAAAAATGTTGGTGGAAAAACTATCTTAGTAAAGGACAAAAGTATTACTTCTAGGAAAAAATTAAGCAAATTAATAAAACCATTAGATGCTGATGTTAAAGAAAGATTAAAATATGTAAGAGATTATGTAAATGCAGTAAAGGGTACGAATATTGGTGTTACAGTAAAGGTTGGTGCACTACTTTCAAGTGTATATAATTATGTGACTGGCTTTGAAAATTTTATGGTAAGTGTAAAAGACGATATAAATTTTATAGAAGAATTATTAGAAATAGGAGCAGAATATTTTTCAAAGATTGTCAGGGGAGCTATCAAATTAGGAGTAGATTATATTAACGCAGGAAATGATTTAGCATATAACTCAGGCTTGATGATAGATATGAATTTTTTTAAAAAAGTTTGGCGTAAAAGATATGAAAAAATTATTGAGCCTGCCCTTAATAGCGATATACCTGTGACTTTTGAAAGTGATGGAAAAATTGATGAAATTGTTCCAATGTTAATAGATATGGGGTTTTCTTTAATATGTCCTATGGATGCAGGAGCAGTTAATTACAAAGAATATAAGAAAAAATATGGAAATAAAATTGCTTTAGGTGGAGGAATAGATATCAGAGTATTAGCAAATGGAAGCAAAGAAGATGTTAGGAATGTTGTTGTGGAAGCATTAAAGGTACTAAAACCAAATGGTAGATATGTATTTGGAAGTTCTCATAGTATAACTAATAATATACCTTGGGAGAATTATGTAACGATGATGAATACTTTTTATGAATTTAGCGAATACTAAGATTTTAAATTAAATAGCTAATTTGTAAATTTATTTATATAAAATTATTTAGAGGAGGTGGTAGCTGGGAATTAATTTAAAAATAATTTATATTGAAAGGCGGTGATGAGTTTGGTTAAATTTTTTAATTATTCTGACAAGTAAAAATATTGGATTGTTTTTTATGGATGAAGAAAAAAATTTTGAAATTAATTTTTAAAAAGAGGAGATGACAATAAAATGAAGAAGTTAACTAATTTAGTGATTATTTTTATGCTAGTTGTATCATTAGTTACTGTATTCTCTCTAATTGGGTGTGGAACAAAAGCAGAACCTGGAGTAACTGTAGAAGAGAAAATAGTAGAGAAAGAAGTAGAAAAAATAGTTGAGGTTGAGAAAGAGGAGACTACCTTTGAAGATTATCTCGAAATGACAAAAAATAGAGAGTATCCGGACCAACCAGGCAAAGGAAAGACAATAGGATTTGCTAATATTACTACTGGAAATGCTTTTACCGATGCTGTAGAAAGTGGTATCTTGGAGGAAGCAAAATTAGCTGGATTTGCAGAAGAGGATATATATATAATTGATAATAGACATGATTCTACTGTAGCACTTAAAAATGCTGATATTATGTTATCAAAGGAACCGGACGTTTTTATTGAATTCCAGGGCGATTCAAAAGTTAATAACATTATTAGCCATAAATTTGCGGAGGCACAAATACCTTTGATAGCAATAGATATTCCAATTCCTGGTACTCCTTTTGTGGGAGTTGATAATTGGGGTGTTTCAACTATGAATGGTAACTATGCGATAGAATTAGTAGAAAAGCAATGGGACGGAATTGATGCTGTCGATTTAATAATAGTGTTTCAAGATCCTGCAGGTGGAGAAATAGTAATGCTCAGAAGTGAAGGTTTTGGCCAAGCTTTTAGAGATAAATATGGTGATAAAGCTGAAGATAAAATGGTTTATGAGCCTGGAGGTATAGGGACTGCTGATATAGCACAAGAAACGATGTTAAATCTTTTAGCAGCTCATCCTGATGCTAATAAAATTGTATTTACTTGTTTAAATGGTCCTGCTACCTTGGGTTGTATCGGTGCTTTAGAAACTGCTGGGAGATTTAATCCCGATGATATTATACATATTTCGAATGGTGGAGATACAAGTGAGAGAGAGTTACTTAGATCAGGTAAAACTGACGGATGTATAGCATATTTCCCAGAGTATTATGGTAGGAAATTAATACCAACTGCACTTGCTTTAATTAATGGAGTAGGTACACCTTCACATATTTTTGTTGATTTAGAGCTTCTTACCATTGATAATGTAGATGAAATTTATCCAAATGATTAAATTTTATAGTAATTTTTGACTAGCTTGAGTATCTATTTATAATAGTCAATAGAATACTTGAAGTGTATGGAAAGAGCCTACTAGATAATAAGTTTTTTAATCTGGTAGGCTCATAATTTAGTAGTTGATTTTTTCTAAGTTATTGAAGATATTTTAGTGAAAAGATCAATAAAAGAGTTAATAAATATTTTAGGCAGATTTATTGATGAGATCAAATATTGAGGAATTTTTTAGGAGAGATTCATTTAAAAGGTGGATTCTTTTATTCTTTTTAATTTTAATGGTTACATTTTTTTCATTTACAGCTGATAAGTTTTTATCTATAAAGAATTTAGTTTTTATGTTGGTTGATTTAGCTCCTGTTGGAATAATCGCTGCTGCAATGACTTTTTTACTTATAAGTGGAGAAATAGATCTTTCAGTTGGTGCTAATATGGCAGCAAGCAGTTGTGTTGCAGCATTTTTATTTGATAAAGGATTAAATGCTTGGCTATGTGTAATTTCTGCTTTAATTGTCGGTTTAATTATTGGGACTATAAATGGATTGGTTGTAACTAAAGTAGGTATAAATTCATTTATAGCTACTATAGGAATGATGAGTATAGGGCAAGGAGTTGCATATACTATCACAAATGGTTTATCTATATCAGTTTTTAATGAGGAGATTATAAATGTCCTTGATTTTTTAGGAAGAGGTAAATTGTTAGGAATCAATTTTCCAATAATAATTTTGATAATTTTTTATATAATTTTTGGGGTAGTCCTTCGCTATACTTTATTTGGGAGAAAAATTTATGAGACAGGGGCTAATGAATTAGTATCAATACTTTTTGGTGTAAATACTAAGAGGATAAAGTTTATTAATTTTATATTGTGTGGAGTTGTAGCTTCATTTGCGGGATTGATACTAACATCGCTCACTGGTGTAGGAATGGCTCAGCATGGATTTATGCAAGAAATGGTTGTTATTTCAGCAGTAATTTTAGGTGGTGCATCTTTGCATGGAGGAAAAGGGGATATACTAGGAACATTGTTTGGAGTCTTGATTGTTAATGTTATATATAATGGAATGGTTTTAATAAATGTGCCTTACTATTACATTCAAATTATGGAAGGTGGTATCTTATTGATTGCGATTTTATTTTATGGAACTAAAACAGGTAGTATTTTTGAAAAGTAATATTAAGAATTGGAGAGAAATTTGAATAATAAAGATAATCTTAATAAGTGGTTAATTAATAAGAATTTGTTTAAAAATGAAGTCATTTTAGTAGGAATATTATTGTTGCTGATTGTATTTTTTTCTTTGTTAAATAAAAATTTTTATACTTTAAATAATCTAAAAACTATTAGTATAAATATGGGAAGAGGTGGGTTTATTGTTATTGGTATGTGTTTGATTTTAATTACCGGTAACATTGATCTTTCAGTTGGTAGTATGGTTGGATTAGCCTCAACTGTTGCAGCATTGGTATTCACCCGCCCCTTTTTTTCTGAGGGTATTGTAAATAGCTTAATTGGTATATTAATAGTAATAATTGCTGGTGGAATTTTAGGTTCTTTTAATGGTGTATTTGTTGTAAATTTAGGTATAAATACAATTATAACTACTTTAGCTACGATGGCAATTTTCAGAGGTCTAAGTTATGCATTTCTTGGTGGCAAAGTTCTTTATATTAAAAGTCCTTTATTTTTAACAATTGCCAGAAGTAATTTAGGGGGAGTAATATCCTTCCCTTTTATAATTTTAATAATATTTTTCTTTATTTTATTTTTATTTTTAACATATACCAAATTTGGAAATAATTTTAAAGCTACTGGTGCAGATGAAAAAATAGCTTATACATTTGGAATAAAAGTAAAAAAGATTAAATTCATTGCCTTTGTGGTTTCGGGTATCATGGCAGGTATAACTAGTATTATTATTTGTGGGCAAATAGGAGCAGGAGCTCCTGAGTATGGAATTGGAATGGAACTGGATGCAATAATTATAACTGTTTTGGGTGGAGTTAGGTTGCGAGGAGGTAGAGGAAATGCCTCAGGCCTTTTTATTGCTTTGACAATACTAGAGGTTTTTACTATTGGATTTGTTATTTTGGGATTATCTTTATATTTAAGATATATAGCAAGAGGGTTAATTTTAATAATAGTTCTTATTATTGATGTTATTAGAGACAGACGCCAATTGCAATTAGGGTAACATGAAAGTAAGCTAATTATAATTAGTTGAGATATTATAATTTAAGGATGTGATGTAAATTGAAGAAAGAATGTGTTTTACAGGTTGAAGGTTTGTCCAAGCATTTTGGTGGGATAAAGGCTGTTGACAATGTTGATATGAAATTGTATGACGGTGAGATTATAGCAATTGTCGGAGATAACGGTGCTGGGAAGTCAACTCTTGTTAAGGTTATTTCAGGTGTGTATAAGAAGGATAGTGGGAAGATTTATATAAATAATGAAGAATGTGTGATAAATAATCCAGATGATGCGAAAAATTATGGGATTGAGACTGTATATCAAGATGAAGGTCTAATACAAATTTTAGATGCAGCCTCAAATTTATTTCTAGGAAGAGAAAGAGTACGTAATGATATTTTGGGTAGGCTATTTAAGTTTGTAGATTATAAATATATGAGAAGTGAGGCAGAGGGGTTATTAGGGAGGTTTAAAATTAAGATAAAAAATATAGATGGAGAGGTCAGTACTCTTTCTGGCGGACAGCGACAAGCAGTAATAGTTGGCAGAGCAGTTTATTGGGGGAAAAAGATAATAATCTTAGATGAACCAACTAATAATCTTGGAGTGAATGAGCAGAGACAAACAATAAATTTAATTAAACAATTGAAAGATGAATATGGTATGTCAATTGTTATAATAACTCATAACTTATATCATGTGTTCGAGCTTGTGGATAGGATTATTGTTCTGAAAAATGGTAAGAAAGTCGGGGAAAGAATTAAAAATGAAACAACTACCAATGAGGTTGTATCTATGATAACTGGTGTAGCGGTCTGATCATATCTTTTTACTAATATGAGGGAGAAAATAAAGGCAAGATTGAAATATGGAGGAAGACAGGATGGAGATTTATAAAAATAGTATATTAGAATACATTAATGAAGTAAAAAATAGAAGAGGAAGCATTGGTGTTTTTGCTATTGGGCACCATAGCTATTGGCCTCAATTTCCAAATTTAAAAGGTAAATTAATTAAACATATCAGTTATTTTTTCGAGAAGTTAAAAGAAGGATCAAATGCTGAGATTATAAAGTTTGATGATTTATGTGATAGTTATGAAAAGTCATATAAAGCAGGATTATTTTTTTCAACAAAACAATTAGATTTAGTAATATGTTTTGTTGCAACTTATTCAACTGCTGTTAATGCAACTGCGGTTATTCAAAAAGTTGGCAATGTGCCGGTAATACTTGCTTGTTTACAACCGACTTTGGGTTTAGATTATGAGAAAAGTACTACAGAAGCCCAACTTGAAAACGATAATATTACGAGTCTACCTGAAATAACGAATGCACTTAAAAGAATGAATAAAAAACCTTTAGGTTGCATAGTAGGTATGCTTTATGATGATGAAAAAGCGTGGGACAAATTAAAAGATTGGTGTGAAGTTGCAACGGTTGTGCATAAGTTAAAATATGACCATATTGGTTTATTAGGGCATGTATATGAAGGAATGTTGGATATGAACTCTGATCCTACAATGTTTGATGCACATTTTGGAATGCATGTGGAGCATATAGAGATGGAAGATTTAGAAAAATTTGTAGACAAAGTTACTGAGAAAGAATTGAAAGAAAAAATTAATGAAATTCAGAGTATATTTGAATTTCCTGATCCTGGTGTTGATCCTATAGCAACAAAAGTTCACCCAGAGGACTTGGAGTGGCCAGCAAAGGTTGCTGTGGGGATGGATAAGTTAGTATATAATTTTAAATTAACTGGCTTAGCATACTATTATCGGGGATTAAATGAAAATAAATTTGAAAGAATGCACGCAGGGATGATTATAGGAAATTCCCTATTAACAAGTAAGGGTATTACTATTGCAGGCGAACTTGATTTAAAAAATTGTATCGCAATGCTTATTATGGATAGATTTGGTGCAGGTGGTTCTTTTGCAGAATTTCATCCTATTGATTTTAGAGGAGATTTTGTTTTAGTTGGTCATGACGGTCCTCATCATTTGGCAATTGCTGATGGAAAACCAGTATTAAGAAAATTAAGTATATTACATGGGAAAAGGGGTAGCGGTCCCTCTGTGGAATATAAGATAAAGGTCGGCCCAATTACTTTGCTTGGTTTAACACAGACATTTGAAGGCAAATTTAAAATGGTTGTTGCTGAGGGTGAATCTTTACCTGGAATTATTCCTGCAAGTGGGAATACTAATACCAGAGGTAAATTTATGCCAGATGTTCGTACTTTTTTAGAGAGGTGGTATACTATCTACAGGAAGCTATCCAAGAAAAGCAAAAAATATAGATGAACTTAGATCTGATATTAAAAAAGTATTCTCACTAATTCCAGGAAGAAAAAAATTAAATCTTCATGCAATATATGGGGATTTTAAAGGAAAAGCTATAAGTAGAGATAAAATTACCCCAGAACATTTCTCTATCTGGATGGATTGGGCAAAAAAGCTTGGTATTGGGATAGACTTTAATCCCACTTTATTTTCACATCTCTTAGCAGATAGCGGATATACACTATCAAGCAAGAATAAAAAAGTGAGAAGATTCTGGATTGAGCATGTCAGAAGATGTAGAGAGATATCTAATTATATTGGGAAGCAGTTAGGCAGCACCTGTATTTGCAATATCTGGATCCCAGACGGGTCTAAAGACTTAACAGTAAGTAGGTTAGAGCATAGAGAGATTTTAAAAAACTCTTTAGATGAGATATTTAAAGTAGACTATCTAGGGAAAAATATGTTAGATGCACTTGAATGTAAACTATTTGGTATAGGATCAGAAAGCTATGTTGTAGGCTCTCATGAGTTTTATTTAAGCTATGCTATAAAGAAAGGTAAACTAATTACTTTTGATACAGGGCACTTCCATCCAACAGAGCTTGTCTCGGATAAAATATCAGCAGTTTTACCTTTTGTAAAAGGGATATTACTTCATATAAGTAGAGGTGTTAGATGGGATAGCGATCATGTTCCGATACTTACAGAAGAACTTATAGCAATCATGGCAGAAATTGTAAGAGCAGATGCAATTGACAGAGTATATATAGCTACAGATTTTTTTGATGCTTCTATTAATAGAATAGGAGCTTGGGTTATTGGAGCAAGAGCTACACTAAAAGCATTACTTTTTGCGCTGCTTGAGCCAACTCATATCCTGAAGGATTACGAAGATAAGGGAAATTTATTTGCTAGACTAGGTTTTATGGAAGATTTAAAATCAATGCCATTTGGAGCTGTTTGGGACCACTATTGTGAATCTATGGAGATTCCAAATGATATGGAATGGATAGATGAAGTTTTAAAATATGAAAGGGAAGTAGCTTTAAAAAGATAATTTATTCTAATATAAAGTGAATATAAATTTAGATTATGGTAATAGTAAATTAGAAGTAGATATTAGTGATAAAAATTTATTATATATTATCGAAAATAGATCAGACGAAGCATTACCGGATCCGAAAGAGAAGTTAATTGAAAGTCTTAAAAGACCAATTGGTACCCTACCTCTTAAAGAAAAAATCAAGGGTAAAAGTAAAGTATGTATAGTAATTTCAGATATTACAAGAGATGTCCCTACAAAACTAATTCTGGAAGTGCTGCTACCCGAACTATTAAGTTATGGAGTAAATAAAGACTCTATAACCATACTTATTGGTACTGGACTTAAGAAGTATGGTAAGGATGCAAAAATTACTGTTATTCCTCAGGGCTCTTATGTAATTCCTTTGTTTAGCAAAAGATTATAAGCTTTTTATAATCAAAAAGAGTTAGTGAAATTGTTTGTCTTTTTAGAGGAAGAGTCAAGCGTTAAATCCTAAAAGCGAGAGATAAAAATTGATTTAATAATAAAAGCGATGCTTATATTAATCTGAACATCAAGATAACTATTGCAAATCAAAAATATTATAAAAAGAGGAGAAGAAATTGAACATTATTATCCCTATTAAACAGGTACCAGAGACAAGTAATGTAAAAATGGACGAAAAGACAGGTACGATGATAAGAGAAGGAGTAG
>JABUBM010000441.1_pt1 | contig 10188 bp, 11 predicted proteins | sample 7240321 | NCBI WGS metagenome assembly JABUBM01 (sample SAMN07256344, study PRJNA390944) | subsurface metagenome | isolation source: Methane hydrate marine sediment | place: Pacific Ocean: Eastern North Pacific, ODP site 1244 | collected 2002
GATTGCCTTACATTGTCGCATGATGAAGCCATTGAAAAAATCAACAAGATTTCACGATTGTGGAAAGACCCAGAAGGGTTATCACTCAAACAATTGGAAAGCGAAATTTATGAGGTAAACCAAAGACCACTTAATCCAATGATTGAGGAATGGTCTAAATATAGTAAGATAGAGCAGGAACAAGTTATTGCTAAATTTTGTAAATCTCAGGTGGTTTCGGAATATCTCTTGCCAATTTATGATACACAAATATATAGATCGGCAAAAGTAGATTATTTCCTTAAAGCTTTGAACATCAGCAGTGTCAACAATTCACAAGAGTTATTAAATTGTCTTTGTGACAGAATTGATTACAAAAATATACCATCACTATGGATATCGCTCTCCGTTGCGATACTTCAGGAAACATTGAAAGTTAAGGCAAGTAACGTTTTTGACCAGATGCATGCGATTTACATAAAAGAGTTCGATCGCTATTTAACTTGTGATGGAGATTATTTTAAGGTTTTGTCGAATAATTTCATTAATGGTTATTTAAAATCTATTAGCGGTAGCTGCAAAATCGCCTACTTACATCCGAACGATATTTCAGAGAAAACAATATTGTCTAAGATTTTATCATAATTAAATGCAACCATAGGATAGGAGAAAAGAATGAAGTCAATACAAATTGATTGTCGTTTCAGTAATAAAAAAGATGTTACAATAAGACTAGTGATGGTATTTGTATTACTCTTAATAAATCATGTTGCCTACGGATTAGAAGAAACACATCTATATTTCTACAGCCAGTATATTGATTCTGATTCGATGTCTCTCGTGTTTACTCTGTTCTTCTTTAAATATCCAGGTCAGGAAGTCTATTTCCGTGGTGAAACATACGATGCGCTAAAGCCAACAGGTAATGTGGATGTATCGAACATTACAATGACTGTCTACCGTAAAAGAGCTGAGCCGTATCCCCCTGTCTATCATAAAACGGTAAAATATCCCTCTGGGAAATACTGGACATTTGATAAAAATGGCTGGGAAGGAAAAAATGGTTGTAGGGTAAGGCTCACACTAAATAAAGAGATGATGGACTATTGGAACAATTGGTGGGATTACTATGTGACTTTTGACGCAACATTAACAGCAAATATCATCGGTAAAGCCTATACAATTCCATGGTTTTCACATAATCTTGCTGATCATCCTGACTATCCAGTTGATATGGTAAGAGTCGGGACATTGATGCTTCCTACATCAAAGGGAGTAAAAACAAAAGAAGATTATCGATTAACAACAATTGAAGATGCAGAACGGGCGATAATAGAAGCTATGCAACAGAAAGGTTTTACTGTGAAAGTGGATGTTAACAAGCAATCAGAGAGGATACGTGGACCTGAAGAGAAAAAGGAAGAGGTTTATGATATCCTTATCTGGCAGCAAGGGGGTGATGAAGAGGAATTTATGATGGCTTGCTGTATTGTTACAGCAGAAATCACAAGACGTGTGGCGTTTAAAACCGATGGTCTATTTATATATTTTGGTCCCGTAGGACAACAACCGACTACTGGTACTACCAAGGGATTATGTATTCTAACAAAAATATGTAGAAATGCAGTGAAGGCTGGCAATGTTGATGAAGATCTAATAAGAAAGAACTTATATGATTTCGGCTATTACTATGGTTATGATTAGATATTGCAAATTAAGTTCTGATAAATGGTTCATGTGATTCTGTACTGTGAAAGAACGGTTTTATGACGGCGGGGATTGAAATTCAATGTACGCCACCATGAAGGGATTCGTCTGACAATTGGTAATAATGGATCTTGTTATTAGTAAAACATTTTATTAGTAAAACATTGCAAGACTAGATTGGAGAGACTATTATGAAAAAATTGAGTGTTAATCTAGTATTTGTTATTATATTTATAATGATACAATGCCAGACCGAATCAAATCGGTTCTCCTCAGCTGAGAGAACTTGGATAACACTTGTTGAAGCGGCAAGGCAAAATGACATAAAAACATTTGTTAGCGGCATTGACCTTGTTCCGACATTTCAAGCCATGGGATATAGTGAAAAAGATATTGACATCCTTGTTAAGACAATCAGAGATCGTATTGAAGACTCAAAATTTGATGAATTAAAAACCAATATGGCAGGTTTTATGAAGATTTTCACGAAGGCTAATTTTGTAATACTCGGTGAAGAACAAGCAGGAGTAAATATGAGACTTCTCCTTGTAAAATCAATACCGAAGGCTGGCAGTAATCTCCGAGAATCAATGGATAAATGGTATTTTACAAAAAGAGATAATAAGTGGCTTTTGAGTCCAGACTTAACTGCAGCAAAAACAGGGTATTACTAGCGTAATATTGACTCATAAAATCGTAGTAGTCTATCAACTATAAATTATCAGTACCGTTTCTACTATGCCACCATTCTTAAACAACAAAATGTTTGTTTATCTTGATTTTATACATATTAAGGTCTACTCAATTCGCACACCTTTACGTACTATCTCGTATTTGTCGTAGTATTTTGACACATATATGTCTGCTGTTAAATCAGGATAGCCACCACGAAGTCCCGTGCCAGAGGTGATGTAGTCGGATTTACTGCTGCCGGGTTTTAGTGGAATATCGCCACTGTATATCAAATACCTCTCAGTTTCGTCAAAGACTTCTGTTGTTCCACTCTTAAACCAAACTACTTTTACTTTCAGTCTGTCTATTGGCTTATTACTTACATTAGTTATCTTATAGTCTATACGTCCTACATTAATGTGAGAAGTAAAATCGGCAGCCAAGGTTCTATCGTAAGAAATCTTGGTAATTTCAAATTTAATATCTTTTGCAACGGATGGAATAGATACCAAGATATCTTTCTTAATCAATTCCCAATCAGAATCATCTATAGAGATATATAAATCAGCTTTTACTTTCGATATCTCTTTTAATGTCCAGTAAGTCAATTCTCCTGTTTTAGTATATCCTTTTTCTAAAGGTGTATCTCCATAAGAAACTATGTAATCAGTACGTTCTTTAAGAATCTCATCAACATCTGGTTTTTGCCAAACAGCCTTTACTGATAATCTTTCGATAGGAAATTGAGAGTTATTGGTGACTGAATATTCAATGAGAAAATTGCTACCATCATATTCTTTTTTCTTTATTTTAAAAGATATGTCATTCTTGGAGACTTTTGATATTTTTTGAGAAGTTGGCGTTGGAGTAACTATCTGTCGGGAAGTCATAAGTTGTGTTATATATTCTTCGACAGAGGTAGCAGTTAACGGGTCTATTTTTATACAAATCATTGCCAAATCGTTTGCTTTGCTCTTTTCACCTTGTTGCCAATAAGCCTTTATTTTTCTGTCAAGTTCGACCTGTCTTAAAATTCTCCACGAACCACTTTCTTTAAAAAGATGATAGTCAAGTCTCTGATCTCGATTTTTGTTGTCAGCAAGTGTGATATACTCTCTTTTCATTATAGCAGTCGCATATACCTTCGATTGGAACTCTAGAATTGCAATATTCTCAACGGAAAACCTCTTTATCTCAAATTCTGTCAGATTTTTCGTCCAGGTGTTAGTGAATTCGGCGAGAGCGATGTGATCTTTTGATACTTGGGCTACATAATTGTATGCCGTGGCAAAATCGCCTTTCTTCAATGCATTTGTATAATCAGATAAAACATCTTTTACTTCTTTCTGACTAGATGTTAGTTTTTCGCCACACCCGTAGAAAATAAGAATGGTAATTATAATAAAGGAAGAGAGAAATTTCTTCATTTTAGTCCTCCTCATTAAATTTCTTAGAACCTATAACATAAGTATCACTATAGAACGGTACCCCCGCTCGATCTAATTCCTCAGTTTTCTTCAGATTTTCATAAACATCTTCGGAGTTCAGTTGGCTGAGATAATCTGGGTTACGTCTTTTTGCCAAGTAATAAATTATGCCTCGTTCAAAGTCGATGAAATGGTCTCTGTCGAAACGAGAACCGCAACGAGTGACGGCGCAAATATAAGCAATTATTCGCCCGCTATCTTCAATAGTCCGCAACTTAGTTTGCTTACAATGCGGGCAGTTAACCTTTTTTGGATCAAATACGCTCATTGGAACCTCCACTCTTTGCTACTGTTTTGTCTAACCTATTCAAATTCGACAATGTCAGATGTCTTTCCTTCATAGCTTAAGAATATATAGCAAAAATGAGTGAAAGTCAAGTCATAAAAGAGTGTATCGTTACTTTGGGCTAAATTAAGAAAAGAAGAAAAGCATTCTTTCGGCTTGCTCTTGCGATGGTAAGAGCGTGGACGAGCCTTAGTGATTTCCTTATTTTTTATTAACGGATTACCCCGATTGAATTTTATTTATTAAAAAGGAGCTAAGGCGAGAACACAGCCCCAGCCTTTGGCTGGAGTAAGCCGAATCAAAGGTTTTTCTTCTTGCATTTATGGATAGTATTCGGTATAATAATCGAAATGGTTTGAGGAGATTTTAATTGAGGAGGTGAATCAAACATTTCGAATGTCCCCTCACCCCTGAAACAATACTGCCCCAAAGAGATTCTGAACCAAGTTCAGAATGACACTTTCGGGGTTCAGGGCAGGCCCTTTCCCTCTCCCACCAAGGGGAGAGGGAAAATTAAAAAACAGCTCTCTCACCAAAAAAGTGAGGGTAAACATATAAAACCTCTCCCTCAATCTGATTCTACAGACATTTGCCTGATAAATCATCTGTCTGCCTCAGGTAGAGGCAACTACAAAAAATTATTTTTGAAAACAAATGCATGTAAACCGCGATGGATTGGGGTTGACTACGATTTTTTATCGCATATACTCATACAGGAGGAAAAAATGGCAAAAAGATTGGTTAATTGTTATTTGTTGTACCGAAAAACAAAAAAGATTTTAGATTTTGGCGAATCATCTGGGTTTTTGACGCAAGCTGGAGCGATAATGTGGCTTATCTTATTTGTATGCTTATCAACAAATCTACTCTGGGCTAAACAGAAACTACCTTCACCCTGTTATCTGCTTGAGTTGTCGTCTATCGGTTTTCCTGTTGCAGAAAAAGAAAAAGATGCCTGGCAAATCAATGAACTCATGATCTTTAATGAAAAACTCTATCTTGGCCATGGTTGTGCCGTTGTTAATACAGGTCCTACTGATGTTATATATTATGATTTAAAGAAAAAGAAATTTATCACTGAATTTACTGTGGATGATGAAGCAATATACTATTACCAGATCATTGATAATAAATTAATGATTCCTGGTATAGATGCTACAGAAAACTGGGACTTTGGTAATTTTTATATTCTGACTGATACTGGATGGGTAAAACATAGGACAATTCCAAATGGTATACATGTTAATTACCTTGCATGGTTTGACGAAAAATTATTTGTTAGTACAGGAACTTATGGTAATATCGGCGAGGATATAGAATTTGCTTTCGGTGGGATATTCTGTTCAACTGATACCGGGAAAACATGGACACTCTCCTATGCCACACCAGGTGATGACCAGAGTGTATACCGGATGAATGCGCTTTTAATTTATAAAGAAAAACTATATGCCTTTCCTTTTGCATACAGCGGTTTAAAAAAGGAAGAAATGCCAGAGAAATATCATGTTGGGTTGTCAGAAAAACCCTATTCAGAAGGTTATTACCTGATATTTAATGAAGACATTTTTGGACAGTCTGATGTTCTTGTGTACGATGGAAAGAGATGGTACTATGAAGACATAATACCCAAAGATAAACTTTGTTATATTTCAAAACCATTTGTTTTCAAGAATAAGCTTGTTATGCCTGTGCTTTCTGGTGAATATATTGACTACTTGAGTTTGAAACACAAATTACCACATCAGGCAGAAAAAGTACTTTTTAGTTTTGACGGCAAACATACAAAAAAATTGAAATTTAAATATGACAGGATTATTGACGTATTAGTAAAAGAAGATTTTCTGTATCTCCTTATTGAACAGGATAATATACACTACATTGCAAAAACACAAAATCTGAAAAAATGGGAATATTTTCTTATACCACAGGCAATTGAAAATCCAAAATCTATAGAATTTAATGACAGCACTTTTTATATTGGAACAAAAAACGGCAATATTTTTGAATCGATCAGTAGTAAGCCAATAAAAAAATTAAAGGAAGCAAAAGCTATCGTTCCGATAAATTGACCCCTGGACCTTATTTAGACGATTGCAGTATTATTTCCCTATTCTACTTCTTAATTCTTCTATCTCAATACGTAACGTATTTCTTTTTAACTCATTTGGTGAATCTTTAATCACAGGCATAAGTGTAAGTACATGATCAACATAATTTAGCAGAGTAATCGCCTCATCAATATGCGTACTCGACATAATCTTCTTTTTTGCCTGACCAATCATCAACCCAAGATCTGCTACAGAAAAAGGCATGAGCATCCTTGGAAAAATCTTTATCTCGTAATAATAGAGTTCACCGTTATTGTCATCAATATCTTCATTATCATATACAAAATAGATACCAAGAATATTCAAAGTGTCAGGTGTTTCGAGTATAGTATCAAAGAATTTTCCTGTCTTCTCCACAAGTGTTGAACCCCAGCCTGTATCTGAAAAATTATAGTACAAAGTCACCTGTTCTGTTCGTATTTCAGGTAAAATTCTGACTAAAACATTAGGGGAATCTTTTAAAAAATATAGATCCACACCTGCACATATGGTAATAGCTAATAATAGATTCATAAAACCTCCCAATTCATATAAAATACCTAAAAGTCCAACTCCTTATCCATTACATAGGCATCATCACCATCAATATAATAATATCTACGCTTAAATAAAATATCATAACCAAGACTCTTGTATAAACCAATCGCAACCGTGTTATTTGTTCTTACTTCAAGATAAGCATAGTGGCAACCGTTTTCAATCGCTATATTTTCAAGTTTTTGCATAAGTTTTGATGCCACACCCTGACGCTGGTATTTTTCATCAACAGCGATATTTGTGATATGGAAACCAGCATTAACAAATGTTGAAAGTGAATAGCCAATCATTGAACCTTTATACTCAACAACAAAAGCGATGGTATCTTGAGATCTAAGATCATTCTTGAAAAAAGATTTAGGCCAGGGATTAGGAAACAATTTCATCTCCAATTTATAAACCCTATCCAGATCATCAATGCGCATTGGTCTTATTATAATTTCTCTCAGCATCGGTCTTTTTTATGTAAAAAGGTTCAAGAACTTCCGGGTCGTCAAATTTGCCAGATTGGATACCGGGCAATGCGATTTTAATAACCTTTGTAGCAGTAGGTAAAAGAAAATCATCATCAAGAAAATGTAATACTTTAGAATTGTGTGACAAATCATATTTTTTAAAAACCTCTATTCCTGAACCAATAACCATGGTTTTTCCCTTTATTATATTTTCAACTTGCTCTGGAGTCGTGAGCAGATAATCAGTCTCCCTTTCACCCTTTTTGTATAATGCAGCATAGATTTCCTCATGATACGCATTGATGACTGCCAGAACAGGATAATGCAAAAAAGACATGGAAACACCTATTACATCCAGGGTATTTACAGCAACGATAGGAATATTCAAGGCAAGGGCGAGTCCTTTTGCCAGACTCAGACCAACCCTCAATGATGTAAACATGCCTGGACCAATACTTACTGCAAGTGCACCAATTTTGTCTCTCCCAAAATATTCGATTAATCTTTTTGCTTCGATGAAAAATTGAGCATCTCGGCTGCTTACGTCTATTTGACGACTTTTTCTAATTTCATAAATCATCTTTTCATCTTCATTAATGCATAAAGAAAATAATGGTGATGATGTCTCAATTCCTAAAATTTTCAAATATAAACTCCCTTTTATTTGTTCCTATTATATTTATTTTTATACAATGACCTTCTTTATATCTGTTATTTATGCGATCAGCCCATTCAATTAAAGTAATACCATCCTGTAGAATGTATTCATCTATTGGCAATTCAGCTATATCACCTTTATCCAGACGATACAGATCTATATGTGATACTAACATTTTACCTTTATATTCAGTTGCAATAACAAAGCTTGAACTTGTAACATCTTCTTTAACCCCAAGACCTTGACATATACCTTTAACCAAAACAGTCTTTCCACTCCCCAATTCCCCATATAAATATATGATGTCGCCTGATTTTAAACGAGATGCAATCTTTTTACCAACATCTACAGTTTCTTCAGGTGAATTAGTGATTATTTTATCTAATTCCCTTTTATCAGGCATTGTAATAATAAATCTTTAAAATGCCGAACAGACAAAGGTCCGGGTCAAAATATTTAATTTCCTCAATTTGTGAAGACATAATCTTTCCCCAACCACCTGTGGCTACACATAAAAAATTTTTTCTGTATTCCTTCCTAATTTTCCGAATGAGTCCACTAATCATTGCTACAGTTCCATTAAAAATTCCTGACTGTATACATTCTTCAGTACTTGTACCAATTATATGTGCAGGCTTTTTGAGCGAAACCTTTTTTAATAAAGAAGTTCGTTCCACCAGTGCATCCATTAATGTTCCAATACCGGGAAATATAATACCGCCCAAATAATAGCCATCCTTAAGAATAATATCCAGAGTTGTTGCCGTCCCAAAATCAACAATAATCAAATTCCTCTTATATCGCACCAAACCGCCAACCACACCGGCGATACGATCAGTTCCTAATGTCTCGGGTTTACGATATCCAAATTTCAAATGACAGTCCATGTTTGGGGAAATAATAAGAGGAGAAATATTGAACCTTTCTTTAAAAAACTTCGAAAACTTAGAAGTAAGACGGGGAACGACTGAAGCAATTGCTACACCATCCATTCTTTTGTTTTTTAATACTTTAAGTATCTTATCTTTAGAAAATTTCTCAGTTAATGGACCGATAACCTTTTTAACCAACTTTTCACCATTGTACAGACCAAGATGAATATTTGTATTCCCAATATCAAGAACAACTACCATGACAGCCGTCTCACATCACCATAATAAAATTTCCTAATCATGCCAATGTGGTCTCTTAATAGAAGAGCCCAATCATCATCAATATCATGAACTGTACCTTTTATAACGCTTTTTGAAGTAATGATTTCAACAGATTTACCAATTCCGGCAATGTAATTCAAGACTTCCTTAATTTTCAAACCTTGTTTTTGCAGTTCATTGTACAGGGGATTAAATCTACCAATAATCTGTTTGACAATCCCGTTGATATCCAAATCTTTACCTGATTCGATTTTAAGTGATGTAGCATTGCTCAACTTTCGAGGAAAATTCTCAATATTTACATTTAACCCAATACCACAGATTATCGCATTCTTATACTGTTCACAGATAATGCCACAAACTTTTCGATTATTAAGCAAAACATCATTGGGCCAAAGGATTGAAAGTTTAGAGAAATCATAATCTTCCAGCACCTTAATGATTGCAAGTGATGCTAAAAGCGGTATTGAAGTTAACCTTGTTCGAGGGAATAATAACAATGACAAATATAATCCACCGGGCTGGGAAATCCATGTTCTTCCATGTCTACCTCTACCTCGCTTTTGACGCAAGGATGAAACCGCTACCTCTTCTTGTTTATGAATAAACCTTTTGGCTGTATCTTGTGTAGACGAAACTTCTTTAAATTTTATTATCCTTTTAATCATTAATTCCCATAATATACTCTCAATGCCGCTCCTTCGAATGCCACATGTCCCTCTTTTATCTTCATTAAATCAGTATCAAGCCAAGAACTACTGTTAATAGTGATAGCAAGTTGCAAATCATCATTCTCGTCAATAACGATTTGAGAAAAGGCATTAGCAATGAATTGGTATGATGTCTCGACAAGCATTACAGTTGTATCACTCACATAGCAGACAGAATCTACAGTCAACCTAATACTTTGGTAGGAACCAGGAGTAATTTCTATGTAGTTATTGGTGATACTAACAAAGTCTGATGATTGAACAGCAACTTCAACATGGTTTGCACTTTCCCATATTGTGTTATATGTATTATCCTCGGCTAATTCGATTTTAGTCACCCGCATCATTACATCACCCAATGGCGCGTCGGCTAATGATTCATCATACAAACCGACCTCGACCATTGCCTGTCCTGCACAGCCAATTATGATTATT
>JABUBM010000442.1_pt1 | contig 10172 bp, 8 predicted proteins | sample 7240321 | NCBI WGS metagenome assembly JABUBM01 (sample SAMN07256344, study PRJNA390944) | subsurface metagenome | isolation source: Methane hydrate marine sediment | place: Pacific Ocean: Eastern North Pacific, ODP site 1244 | collected 2002
ATCATTTCCCGTTCACTTTCAGCTTTTTTGTTAGACCTTTTCCGCCGCATATATTTACGTTGGTAAGCTCTCTTTTTAGCCTTGCTTTTATAGGGCATAGTTCAAAAACTGCCACCTTCCCATATTAGAGTTTAAGATATTGATATCCCTACTTCATTGTAACCTCAATTTTTTGACTTTATCAATTTTACATTATATTGTATAGGAAATGGGTAAAAACGATAAAGGTATTATTACTAAAATAACTAAAGCTATAACTGAAATTAAGCTGAAGCTGATGTTAGACCCAAGGTGAAGCTATGAGCAGAAAGAAGGTGAAGGTAAGGGATAAAGTCAGTAAAAAGCTGTTGGTGAAGCTTTTTGAAAGAACCAACTGATCCTGAGGTCAAGGAGCTCGGCTACAGAAGCACTACTGTGCATAATTACTATCTCACTTGGAGAAGCAAGGGCGAGGTAAGTGTTGGTGAGACCAAACTAAAGGCAACTAAAGTTGCTAAACTGGAGGCTCCTTTACCAGGGGGTGAATCTATGAGTGGCATTGATGAGGCTAAACTACCACCACCTAGCGAAGGTAAGGAAGCTGAAGCTGGACCAGAAGAAGGTGAAGGTGTTCCAGAACTGCCACGCTTAGTCAAAGGTGGTGGAATAGAAGTAAAGACTGAACTCTCAGTTAAGACCCTTGCCTATTACCAGTTGGCCGCTACCGTAGCTGGCAATAACCTTCGCCTGGGCGACCTTTTGGATTATGTGACCGAGGATTTCTTCACCGGGCGGGGCCAGTCTCTAGGTTTGGTAAAGATTAAAGGATCACCCTACCTAAGAACACAGTAATGGGTATATCTGCGCTAACCACGCACTCCCTCCAAGACGTAAAAATCCTTCCTAAAAGTTCCCCCTCTTGACCTTCAAAAGCCTTTGACATTGGTTTACCTATTTGGAGATGTCATCCGGTCTTTAGCCACTTGACAACCTCCCGCAACTTCAGCTATACTGCCTCCAGAAAGGAGGCAAGCGGTTGGTCTAGCAAGCGATTAGTAGCTTGTCTCTCAGAGGACTCATAAGCCTTTGGTCGTGGGTTCAAATCCCTCCGCTGCCACGGTTTTTTGAGCGTGTTTTCCGCCCCCGCCGCCCTCTCTGCCGAATTTTGCTTAACAAATTTGCTTAACTTTTCCTCGTGCTTTACCATAGCTACCTCCTTTTTAAAATTTATTAGTGTGTCGAAATGTGCCATATTTTCTCCGCCCGGTCAAGATAACGCCTTACCGTATAAGAATCAGGGGAATAATCCCATCCGTATTCCTTTTCAAGAATTTTCGCTGTCTCTACGAGTAATTTCCTCTTCCCCTTCTGCCCTCTCCTTCTGCGTTGCCCAACAGCATTATGATAAGCAAGGAGTGTCTGCCAGTACAGCCACTCTTTCTTGTTCTTCCGTTTGGGATTATATGAAGTGATTGTGCCGGGAACTTTCCACATATCTATTTTGCCCGGCAACAGGCCCATCATTTCACCTATTTCCCGCCACTTTCTGAGACTTAACTCTTCTACTGGATGAATTAGTATATGGTAGCCCCCTAATGGGGCAATCAGGTAGTTGGGGAAACGTAGTTCAAATTCTTCAGGTACATTTCCTACTAGTATTACAAGTCGTAAGGCAGTAGCTGCCCAATCCGGCACATTTAATTCTTTGGCCAGAGTTATTACCTCCTTATCCAGAGGAACCGTATTGTCAAGTGGTAACGGTGCATGAATTTGTATAAATTCCGGACCTGCTTCATACTCAAAGTCGATTAGTCCCGACCAATGTTCATACTGAAACCCAAACGTCCCTTTCATCTTCTCACCTTTAGTTTGCCTAAAGTGCTCCCTGTACCAAGCTAGAGCTTCTCTCTCGCTGGGCAGCCCCCCGTCCGGAATACCCAGGCGCTGTCTAGTCTGCAAAATTGCAGTTTTGTGTAGCATCTTTTTCTCCTATCATACAATTATACCTGGTGGTATCGTAAAAGTAAACCTGCAATTATACGAGGAGGGGGTGCAAAAGTGGAAGAAAGACACCCGCCAATACGTTCGGGCAGACCGAGGCTAGAAGTGGATTTTGCGTTAATTTTGCGGTTGCGAGATGTGGAAAATCTGGGGTGGTCGCGGGGGGCAGCGCGGTATCGCGAGATAACTAAACAGTGGATCAGCCGCGATACCTTCAAGCGCCGGTATTACGAAGCCAAAGCCACGAAGTCGCCATTGGAACGGGTCATTGAAGAACTGGAAGGGAAGCTAAAGACGTGGGGGACAACAGAAAGACGGCAGTAGACTATCGGTACCTGTTCCTGCAGTCAAGGCAGGCGATGGAGGTATCGCCGGGCACCCTGAGTTTTTACAGGGTTAAGCTTGGCCGATTCCTGTCTGAACTGGATGCCGATACTGCTAAGCGGCAGGATATTGAGGCGTTTCTGATCCAGTTCAAGAATCCCTGCAACCCGCACGCCTTCAGGCGGACCTTTGCCTGCCTGCTGAGAAAAGCCGGTGTAGATACCATGACAATAAAGGAGCTGGGTCGATGGGAATCATTAGAGATGGTGCAGAGATATACCCGCTCTGTAACCTTTAACGACAGCCTGAAGCTCTACAAGGCACCGCTTGAAGAGGGTGAAAATGCAGACGCTAAGAAGGAAGTCTTCGCCTGTCAGCAGGCCACCCCTGTTCCTCCAATTCTGGCATCTTTCCGTGCTTAATAGGGTCGAGGTCAATTCCTCGGCCCTATTTTTTACCTATGAGGTAACAAAACAAGCAATTGTGACCTCAAAACCGAGGCTGCGTACGACTGACCTATTGACATTGTGCGAGCGTATACATTACCCTACATAGCGAGAAAGGAGGTGACTAGATGCAAGCCTACTGTATGAAGTGCCGTACAAAAAGAGAGATGAAGGACACCAAGAGCATAATTATGAAAAACGGGAGGCCGGCAACTCAAGGCGTTTGCCCAGTATGTAGCACGAAAATGTTCAGGATAGGGAAAAGCTAGAACCGACGTTTTAGTAATTGAGGGATTCCAGATAAGGCTTGGATACTTGAGTATGACAGTATCCAAGCCTTTTTGTTATCAATCACACATACCGCTATTTAGTGCAATCAGGAATGTCCCACCCATACCGTACCTTGAGATAATCTGCCCACTCCCAATCGTCTGTCTTGGTCCTCCGTAGGATAGTATTAAGCAAGTCCTCTACAGAGATGCTCTTGAACTTATTTTGAGGCACTAGCTCCTTCCAAATTTCAAGCGTTCCTTTACCTGGAAAAGTATTTGCCAAGTAAGGAGAGGTTACCCTTTCTCTGAACTCCCTGTTAGCCTCGGGACAAATATGGAGCACACTTACAACATCGGCATCCATTTCTCGACTGAGTCTCGTCTCTTGAGCAAGCAATTGAAGGCGCATGAGCTGGTAGAACGGGTCAAAGAACAAAGCACCATAGAGGTCTTCACCACGTTGTTTAAACACGCCACCATGTCTATTGAATGCGAGGTTGTAATTCTGCTTTCTAGCCTTAATGCCCTTATCTAAACTACGATAGTCTTCTGTGTATTTCCATTCTCCAAGGACTATTTGTATTTTCCCATCCTTTCTTCTAAAGCGGAAGACAAAGTCAGCGCTGGTGAAATTTGCTCCTCGAGTTCGTTCTGATCCTTTGCGCTTGGCCTCGCCCAGATAATCGCGGACACCAATCCACTCAAAAGCCACATATGGAAATGAACCATTCGGCAGTGATAAGTCCTCGTCGATTATAAGCGGCTCTGCCAGTTCCGGATAGAAATGTTGGAAGACACTGGCAAGCATCCTCGGTTTGGTTGTCATCGGGTAAAGGAAATTGATGCAACATGACTGGGAACAACATAGGTGATTGCTGGGTACGCGCCGTTTTTCGAGACCATCGTGCCAGGTGATATTTCGAGCTTTAAAGTATTCAATCGTAGGCTCCCTGATAGCTACATAAAGATTCTCTTTGGAACAGTCATCAGCAAGACAAAAGAAGCGAGGTCGTCCACGATAATTACCCTCACCCTGGGCCTCACGGCTGAATAGCTTAGGCTTCAGCTTCTTGTACCTATCTTTTTCTCTATCTCGGAAAGTCATTATCGCCTAGAAAATTTGGCAAAAAGCTCTGACGCTTCCCTGCTTTTTCTGAATTCTTCGTCATGGAAACCATCTGCATACTGTTTGTTTAAGGCAAAGTGGGCATATGCAGCTATCTTGATTCCATACTCGTCTTCCTCGTGGTAGGACCACTCCATTAGCATTGATATAACTTCGCCAAATACAAAATCCATATCATTCTGGGTTGCTTTGTCTAGCGAAGTGAGTATATTTAATAAATCCAGATATGCTTCACTGTAAGCATCATCGCGCCCATATCTCTCTTTCACCCTTGTTTTCCCATATTTTTTGTGCCAATTGTAGATTCGTTCATAGCACTCTTTTACACTCATTCCTTTCGGAACTTTTTCCAAATCTCCCGGGTTCAGCGCCATGCTTCCCTCCTTCCTTCAGGTTTTTGTGTTTTCAGGCTTATGGCATATGACAATAATATGCTCACGATTGGCAATGCTTGCCTCTCATGCATGAAGGCATTTTATTCTGTATCATGCCAATTCCTACACACTCCCTGCCTTCACTAGCCGGTTCTTCACCAGCTCCACAACAGCTTTGTAGACATCAAGCTGCTCTCCTTCTGTTACCCCCAGGGCTTCAAAGACAACTTTATCAAGCTCTCTTCTATCAGGGAGGACCTTGTCTAGGGAGATGTCTCTAGCATCTATGTTGCTGTAATCTTTGTTTGGCTTGGGGAGCCCGAGCTCTTCAAAGATGCTCTTTATATCCCGCTTTGACATCTCATCAAAGGTTTTCTCTAAACGCTCACGCTGGGTGGGCGTGAGATAAGAGGGATCGCCTAAAACTGGATAGCTTTTTAGCCAGTAGACATTAGTATAAATTGCTCCTTGCCCAAGATTTGCAATACCCTGTAGTTCAATGAAAAGCGGCGTAATAGTGCTATTCAGATAAGCAGCCAATAACAGGTGGTTGCCCTTGAACCTGATGAGGTACAAGCGCTGATCACCGTAATAGTCACCCAGATTAACGCCGACCAAATAACGATTATTGTAAGCCTCAGGCCAGAAGAGCGTTGGGTAATCCCGCATTCCCAGATCCCACCATTTCTCTCTTGAGCTACAACCTGAGCGGCCATCATAGCCTGCAAGCTCTCCCCACCTGATGTATTCCATGGCATAGGTTTTGCCCCGCTTTTTAAGGTCAGCTTTGGAGAGATGGCACATAAAGACTTCGTATCTCAAATCCTCGGGGTGGATAAGGATGGTCTTTATCTCTCTGGGGCTTTTCACCACTGGCTTCAGAAACTCTTCCTCAATGAAGCCTTCCCAACCAGCTCCATTTCTAATATAGACCAACCCCTTTAGGGCAGGCTTGACCATCGGCTCAAGATAGAAGAAATCATTGGCACCCGTTATGAAGCCTTTGAGCGCATCAGCAATATCTCCCAGCCGGATGAGCTTACTCTTCCCCTTCTCCAGAATCGTCCAGAAGATTTCCGGGGCTCTGATATATTTCCCTCCCCACTTTGCACCGCTATATGTTAGCTCTGCCGAAATGAGATTATTCTTGTCGCCAGTGGAAGCTAATCCATCCTTATATAGGTCAGCTTGCTCAACCACACGTACTCGGAACTCGGGCCGACTCAGTTCTGTAACGGTGACCTCTTCAGTTGTCCCAAACACTGGTGCTTGAAGCTGGCGATACTTCGGGTCCGCAGAGCTCCTCTCTGCTTCCTCTATCTCTTGGAAGACAACCGGGGACAGCACTTCTTCAAAAGGAACTTGAAACATCACAAATCGTGCCTTGCGGTCGAGTCCGCACTCAGTCTTTTCATCTGGTGGAGAGAGAAGAGCAATGACAGTATTTATATCTTGCTTGGCGAAGCTACGCTTCTTTTCGTTGTCCAGAATCATCTTTATATGGCAGTGTTTGAGCAGAAGCTCCTGAAGGTCTTTCCCATAGCCAACATCAAGCCAGGAATTTGAGGTAATAAAGCAAAAGCTACCCTTGTCGTTCAGTAGCTTGAGTCCGTGAAGATAGAAATAGATGTAGTAGTCGCTTCTTCCGTCTATCTTGCGGGCTAAGGTACCTCTCGTCGGGTTATAACCGAAGAAGGTAGGATAAGCGGCATAGACGGATTGCTGAAGCTCAGCTTTATAGGTAGCTTCGTCATGAAGATGCTGCGGGTCTTCAATATCCTGCTGCCTGACATACGGTGGATTTCCAATGACTACATCAAAACCCTCTTTCTCGCCATCAAAGATCTCAACGAAGGCTATATCCCAGATGAATGGAATGTCTTTGGCAGTGCGAAGAGCTTCCCTCGTCTTCTGGACCTGTTCAAGCTCGTCGGTCAGTTTTTGGCGCTCTTTTCTCCATTGCTGAACTGCTAGTGGAGCCTGGAGGACTTTCGGTTCCATGCCTGGCATCACCGCCTGGTCTTGAGGGGTTTCAATACGCTGGGTTAGAGTTTTGATTTCATTATCGAGTTTTTGAGCCCTATTTCCGAGAATTTCACGGAATATATTCAATTCCTCTTGCTTTAAAGCCGCTTCACTCTTGAATTTTGCCTGCGGGTCATTCCGGTAGAACTTCAGTTTTTCCCCCCTTAACTGGGTAAGCCTGCCTTTAAGGGATGAGGAAATATCCAGATGCGTGCGGTGAAGGCCGAAGTTAATACCACCAACCTCCTGAACTAGGCTATCACCAGGGCGCACCTTGAAGGAAAGGTTGGGTAGCATCGGCTCTGCCTTCATCTCCCACCATTCCAACTCTGTTTCGACGACGAGCTGAAGCCAGAGTCTCAGTTCAGCAACATGTACTGCCCAGGGCATAACATCTACACCATAAAGACTCCTGGCTATTATCTCCGTGCGGCGCTCAAACTGGGTTTGTTTTCTACCAAGTTGAGAATCCGCCCGGGCAATGAGGTCGTCAATAACTAGAAGCATTCCAACAAGAAAGGAACCTGAACCACATGCCGGATCAAGCACAGTAATACTTCGCAATAGCTCGTCCAGTCTCACCCATAGATTCTCACTAGCAAGCATCCTGTCAGCCTCTTCTTTTTCTGTAGGGTCATAAGCAAAAACTGCCTGATAAAGGGCTGCCTTATACTCATCCCCTAGATTGTTTGTCAGCCAGTCAACAAGCGAAATCCGGCACATCAGGTCTATTTCTACTCTGGGTGTAAAGAATATTCCGGCGCTACCACGGAGGTCTTCTTCTGAAAGTCCCTCAAAGGTGATATTAACTAAACTCTCGTAGACCTTACCTATCATCTCGGGGTCAACGGCTACTTCTTGGTCTAGAGGCGTAGTCTCACTGATGGTGAAGTTATAGCGTTCAAAGAATCCAGGTCCATCCTCAAATTCTTCAAATAGCAATTCAAAGGCCTTATCGGGTATATTGAATGAGTAGCGTCTATCAAGTTCATTCCGTGTGAACAGTCCACCATTTAGGAAGGGAGCCTTAGCCAATGCTTGATGTATGCCTTCAGGGAATCGCTTTAGATACTCATTGCGACCTTGGTATTGATTGCTGAATGCTTCAAAAAAGAGAACTGAGAGCCAGTCTCTAAAGAAAGTGTCACTTGCCTGCTTGGAACCACGGTAAGCATCCCAGAAATAACGGACGAAACGAGGATTATCACCGAGCCACCTTTTCTTTTGTATGAAATAGATGAACATGAGGCGATTCAGAAACTGAAGGGAGTAGCCATGAGCCCATGTTTTGGCTTCTTTCTCATTGCTTTCGCCTGTAATCTGAGCATAAAGTATATCCTGGAGTTCTTTGAATACCTTCCTATAATCGTCAAAGAACCTCTTGGTTACCTTCTCTACATCAAAAGCAGCCTGCCACTCTTTAAGCCAAGCCTCATTGTCCCACCCAGACTCGTAGTGAAGGGCAGGCAGATTGAATTCACAAATAGTACGTATTGGCTCTTGTGGCTCCCAGCTAAACGTGGTTAGTCTGGCATGTTGCGGTTTTGCGCCGCGAAAATGAGCGAAAGTGAACCGTTGGTTTTCAGTAGTGCAGATAAAAAGTATATTTTCGCATTGCCAGGCAGGTATATCAGGCTTTTTGGCAACGAGGCGGCGAAGGACCTGACGCAACGCAGTGGCATAAACGCGTGAACCGGTAAAGTCTACAAGAAAGATACCCCACGGCTGGTCTCCACGTAAGGGGCGAAACTCTCTGACAACGCCGCCCTCAAATCTGCCTGAAATATCATCTCCTAAACTGAGTTCAGCCCCTGTCCACTCAAAGGTCAATTCATCTACGTCAGCTTCTAACGGAAACTCCCAGCCTAATTCGCTATTCATAAAGTATAGAAGAGACTGAGTGTCCTTAATATCGCGTACTTTATCCTCAGGTATCAAGAATAAACCTCCCTATTAGGAGAGTTCCATCCATGCCTTGAGCCTTGCCTTTATACCAACTGGAGCCTGAACCTTCTTCAGATATGAATTCTTAATGTAACTCTCAATCTCCACTCGTATTTGCGTAAGGGTCTCATTAGAGAGAGAACGATATCTGGGGGTATCAGGGGTGCTACGAATTAGAGACACAATCTCAGCTGGTTCTTCTACAATTTGCTTAGTGGCGAGGTCATAAAGATACCACTGAGTATAACCTGCTTCTTCGGTCCATGCTTCAGCTTCATCCTCTGTTTGTTCTTGATGCCCTACACTCGGTGCTGGTAGAGCATAACAGAAGAACACAGCTTTTGCTTCAGGTGATGGGTGCTGTTTGCCACTAAATACCTTGCCAGGTAACATATTGAGGCGTTCTTCCAATTCAGGGTAGTCCTGTATTAGTTTCTGATATTCAAGGTGCATCTCCTCAATTGTTGTAGTGGTACCCTCATAGGCATGGATAAAATCTCTGAGGGCATCATAGTCATCTTCTGGTTTAAGTAACTTCTTACCTTCAATTCCAAACACTTTCGAGATTCGTAATGTCTTGTTCGATACCTTCTTATACAATCTCAATAATTCGTCTAGTTCGTCCGGAGGTAGGAAGTTCCAGTAGACGACCGTTTTGCGTATCGCCTTTTGCTCGGGGTGGTCGGCCACTATCTGTTCCTCAATATCAGGGGTCAAACGCCTATCGACACGCCCAATCCGCTGCATTAGCCGTACCGGATTCCAATGCAAGTCATAATTGATGAGACGCGTGGCATCCTGTAAATTGAGACCTTCAGAGAGAACGTCAGTAGATATCAAAACACGAGTCTCTTTCAATCCTTTTTTGGCAAGCTCGTCACTCGATAACTCGTTATAATAAGGTGAAAACTGCTCTATAATCTCTCCGCGGTCACGCTTTACGGTGCTGTCTACCTCATCCAGTCCGGAAATGCCGGCTTTTTCTAGCTCTTTCTTGAGATATCGTGCCGTAGCCATAAATTCAGTGAAGATTAGCACCTTCTGCTCTTTAAGAATTGGGTCTGATGTTAGTAGTTTCACCAGCGCTTTCAATTTATCATCTTGTTGCGGCTTAAACTTTTTAAGTTCTTCCAGAAATATGGCTATCTGGTCTAAGTCCAAGAAAGTCTCTGCAAGTATTTCATCAATCTTGTACTCATCACGCGATAGCTCAACAACATCTTCTAACATTTCGGGAGTAATGATATCTTCATTTTCTTCATCCTCTACCGGCTCCTCAAAAAGCTCTAGCTGTCGCTCCTTAACGTAGCCAATCAGGTCAGCATGTTGGGCCTTCCACCTTTCTAGCCTACCGATTTCGGATTGCGTCTGGCTATACTTAGTAACAAAAGCTAATAAACGTAAGAGCAAAGTTTGGCAGGACATTTCGAAGGCTCGAGCAGAACTCTCAAATCGTTTCAGAAATAATATTCGGATGAGACCAACAACTTGCTTCTGGCGACCCTCCAACATTGGATCGATATCTGTGTTAGGCCCTTTATAGTAGGCTAGCGGGTAATACATTGCTAATGAGAATAGTGGCTTGTCTTTAGCAAAAGCGGTTTCCACAATGGTAAGAAGATTACCGTAGGTCTGTTTTATCGAATATTTGGCAACTTTCGGGTCTTCTCTCTTCGGGAAA
>JABUBM010000444.1_pt1 | contig 10144 bp, 12 predicted proteins | sample 7240321 | NCBI WGS metagenome assembly JABUBM01 (sample SAMN07256344, study PRJNA390944) | subsurface metagenome | isolation source: Methane hydrate marine sediment | place: Pacific Ocean: Eastern North Pacific, ODP site 1244 | collected 2002
AGCTGGCTGGCCTGCTCGAGGACATGGACTACGACGACAGGACTGCGCTGGTTGATCGTCAACTGAGGTTTTATTTCACCCAAGCTGATAGGTTGCCTAAAGCAGACAGAAATCTAATAATTAGCCTTATTGAGGCGGTAATAGTCTTCCTTGAGACAAGCAAAGTAGAGACTTAGCCACTACATTCCGGTGCGTCTATTATCGTAAAGTCCCGACTCGGCTAGAATATCTGCAGCTTGGGCTCCCCAAAAGAAAGCGATTTGAAGACTTGACATTGTTAGGCATAATCCCCCGTAATAGGAGAAAACACAATAATCCCAATCCCCTCGACTGGTTGGCTGTTAACCGCTAGGGTGTAGGTTCGAGTCCTACTCGCGGAGTCAATTTTATTCTTTAGGAAGGTAATTATATCGCCATCCTGAACTGTGTAGTTCTTACCCTCCAGCTGGAGAAGTCCCTTTTTTCGTGCTTCGGATAGGCTATTACACTTTACTAGGTCATCGTAGCTGATTACCTCTGTCTGAATGAAGCCCCTTTCCACATCGGAGTGGATCCTGCGGCTTTAAGAGCAGAGGAAAGAGTGTCCTGCCGCTGCGAAAAGCGCCTAAATTTCGATTACAGACCATCTCATGCTCTTAACAGGGCCTCGTGCTGCGTAAAACAGTAGTGTCGCGCCCCTCTCCCCTATGCCATTACTTAACAAATCAAGCAAGTGTGCAGTGAACAACCAAGAAAGCTCTGCTTACGTTTGCCCTTAACCTATTGATACATACGTCCCAGGGTCATTGAGAACCCACCTCTTTAGTAAGATTGAGGCATAGCCTAGCCAGGCGGCCTCTCAGGTGGAACCTTTGATGGATATGGAGCACCTTCCGAATACAACCGTACAGCCTCATTGCCGTCTGGGGTAGTATATATAATTCTAACCCTTGTTGGTTTAACCAGCTCAGTAATTTTATCTTTGGCGATACGACTGGCATCATATTCCCAGCTTGCGCTATATGTCTCGCTTTCTCCCGGCTCCAAGTTGACTGGGCCCGGTATGGATGGTTCTGCGTTTATCCAGCTTTCTTCGTCCTCGTCTCTAATAGTCGCCGCATTATGAAGGCTTACCTGCACATTGCTGGCCGCTTCCATTCCGACATTGGTGATGGTAACGCTCAAGCTTATCTGCTGGTGCGCCGGGTCTTCACCGGTTATTTCGGAATCTATCTCGGCATGAAAGTAAGTTTCTGTCGAATGGCTGCCTGCTAGGTGCCATCCCGGCAACAACTCCCCAGATGCTGCCTCTGGAGGCTCAATCTCAATCGGCTCATTAAAGTCATAGAACTTAACAAGCACCACTGCATTACCATGGACTAAGGACTCCATAATCGATTTCATCTGTCGAATCAGGAAGTCGTCTTTGCCTATCCAGAGTTCAACCTCTGTCTCAATGGTACGCAATGCGTCCAGACCCCTCAGCCTTTCCTCGTATCCGGGCTCCTCCGGGTCAAGCCTGGCCTTCTGTTTTTCAATTTCTCCTTCCACATCAGCCTTTCCACGATAATGCAGACAATCCGTGCCTTCAATTTTCTCGTCAGGTAATTTCTGCAAACCGGTGAGCGAATCGAGGATTTCCAGAGTATATTCTTTGCTGGGAGTGAAGGCGGACCAAACACCGATAGATAGTTTGCCCGAGGTGTTATCTGGCGCTCTCACGTATTGCTTATCCCCGATAATGATGAACTCGTAAGTTTCGCTGTCTAAGGTAATCCTACCGTGATAGCGGTCAGGAAAAACAAACTCCCATTCTGAGCTTTGCTCCGAAGTTTCCCCTTCAAAGATGCTGACAAGGGTGCTGGTCATCCGGTACGACTGCAGATTTGACGTTGCTGCGTATGCTTTGGCCATGACGCTCTGTGGGTTGACACCCCATGGCTGAGTTACCAACAAAATGGCAAGGACAATTACTGCCGTTGCAGCCCCAAGTGCCGGGCGTAGCCATTGCCGAGAACGGCTCTTTGTTGTTGCTGCTTTCACCTTTGTCATGGTTGCCTTCGCAAAATCCGACGGTATAGGAGCGTCTTTGAGAAAACTTAGATGCTGCCTGGCTTCCTCGTAGGCGGCAAGAGTACTTCGGCAGCGAGCGCAATGCGATAGATGCTCATCCATGAGTTGCTTTTGTGAAGCCGAAATATCCCCATTTAGGTAGTCCGGAAATAGCTTTTCTAACTCTTCACACCTCATTTTCTATTACCTCCTGCTGGCGGTATGCCTGCCGGAACTGCTCACAACCGCGCACTACCCGCTTGCGTACCGCGTCTTCCGAGATTCCCAGGGCCTCGGCGATTTCCCGGTATTTAAGCCCCTCGACGAAGTGCAGCACTAGGCAGGCTCTTTGTTTCTCGGGTACTTTTAACAGAGCCTCATTGATTGCCATGTTTCCCTCAGCATAGTCATCAGCCGAGAGTGATGACTCCGGCTCCTCTACATGGGCAAAGGGAATAAAGGTAAGTATTTTCTTGCGGCGGTGATGCTGCCGGGCGAGGTTAGTCGCAATCTTGTAGAGCCATGCTTGCAAAGAGAGACTGGTATCGGTCTTCAAAATCCCCTGATATGCTCGCACGAAAGTATCCTGTGCCAGGTCTAAAGCCACCTCGTACTCTCCTGTCAGCCTGTCTAAGTAGCGGATGATGGGTCCTTGGTAGCGTTCGACAATCCCGGTGAAAGCATCGGTATCACCGGCCCGCACCAGATTTATTATCTGAGCTTCGTCCTGCAACCAGTTCTCCTTTCATCCCCTCTACTTAATATAATGCTTGAGGCAGCCAAAACCGGACAGAATTATTGAAATTATTTTTATCGCTGCAAATTCCTGCAACATTATGCCTAACCACGGTACCGCCCTCTAGCCCGAAGATGTATCTTACTCCAATGTTATCAGCATTCTGGCCCAACCCCTCACTATAGGCATCCTTTCCTATAAAGCTAAGCGACAGGATTATCAGGCCGATGACAGCCCGACTCATGGTAAGAAAGTCTGCCAGGTTATCCTTTATTACAGAGGTACCCTGATTCAGGGTTGCCCGGAAAGACCGGCTGTTGCGTACCATGATTGTCATTCAACCACATCGACCCTGGCGGAACACTGCAACATGGTACTTCAATCTGCAATGTGGGTAAAGCAAGCATATCTGGTTGGAGCCAGATATGCTCCGCACCCAAGCCCTAAGTCAGTATAGAAGCAGGCTCTTATCTGCCCTAAGACGTTGCTGCACACTCCGCCCAATCGTGCAATGTTAAGGTCGCTTTGGTTGAATTGAACCTGTTAATTCACCCCCGCTGTGGCAAAGTGCTCCGCGCCTGCTTTTGGCTCGACCAGCTCTCTTGAACTAGCAGAGGAGCTATGAAGGAGCCCTAGGCATCACACCGAGCTGTTGTAGCAATGTGGCCTGATTCCAGTAGTCGCCCTCTCGCCTGATCTTATCCTTCCGCAGCTCGGTGATCGTAGCGCCCCGGACGGAAAAGCTCTTACCGGTGGCTGGTATTCCACCAAGGGCGCCTGTTTGAGTGCCGGTCATGACCCACTCCTGGGCTACCCAGTCGCCAGCGCTGAAAATGGACTTGAGCTCCAACTTAAAGTCGGGAGAAGCGACGAATAAGGCACCAAGCCACGCCTTCAATTCATTCTTGCCGCGGTAGACCGCTCCAGCAGCCACATCCTCGTGGACACCGTCATCCGTGAAGAAGGAAACTATCTTATCCACATCATGGGAATTCCACGCCGCATAATAATCTTTGAACATCCTTTCCATATCAGTCGCCATCTTTATGCCTCCTCTTAATCTTTGGACACCGCCATCAAGGATTGAATAACTTAGTCTATAGGCACCACCTCCCTTAAATTATTTACTCAAGTCAAAATTAAAGAGAGCACCAGCCACCGCCATATTACTTAGCGGTTCCAGTGCCCTTCTGCATCTTCCCCAACTCCCAAACAGCTCTACAATTGTGTTATTTTAAGGTTAGTTTACGTATGTGGACTCTAATTGTACTCCTTTTTACATGGTTGTCAATATCCTTAAGAAAGAAGGTGTCAAGTTAGACATTGCAGAACGAAACAATTGACAGTGAAATTAATTATTGAGTATGCCACAATCTAGAGTTTAAAAAAGTGTATAAATCGCTACAATACAAGATTTTTGTATTTTCAACGCAAAACTGAGGCTAATTATGCTTTTGGAAATTTGGGGGTGCTGTTTTGTAAATGTCGATGACTAATTAGAGATTATATGTTGCAACCTAGTGCTTTGTCTTGTCAGGTGTTCCATAGGTTTGACTTGGCTTTGGAGTAGGAGGAAATGGTTCTCCTTTTACTACTGTTCTCTCTTTGCCAGTATCACCTCCACGAGGTCCTACTATTGGGTATTGCCCAGATTCCTTAGCTATTTCGCCTGGTTTGTGTTTTTCTCCCATTTTTGTTACCTCCTTTTCTTTAAGCGTTTGCTCGGTCCCCTTTGCCATGGTTTTGAAAACAATGAGATCTCCTCAGTATGCCGTTGAGTATATCAAGAAGCTGTTGCTGCTGGCGAAGCTGCTCCCTTGCTAAATCACTTTGGAGCAGCAGGGAATAGCGCCTCGGCCTTCTTTACAGCTTCAATAACGGCTTTCATGGCTTGACCGTAGTCAGCCAGCGGATAGGTTTCGAAATTCAGAAACCCCCTCATCGGGGGTTGAATCTGAGCTAGGTCCTCAGCCGACGGATACTCGGAGATAGCTACCATGCGGTCCCATCCCGCTAGTGAATAAATCTCCAATATTTTGCCTGCTCGCTTTTGCTCCTCTACCCATGCGACCTCTGCTTCAAGAAGCTGCCTCATTACTGTTGGAGGCACCAGGGCACAAGAATCCTTTACGCTTACTATGGTTAGAAACTTCATTTCTTCCTCCTTTTATTGAGCCTGTTGGCCTATTTTGCCTGTAGAATGTAATCACCTCCTTTCTTTAGAATTATTTGAATTTAGGGATTAATGTTTTACTCCTATTCTAGACCCACTAGACCCACCCTTCCGACGGCAACCCAAGCGCACCTAGTGCACAAGAGGGGCAGTCTTTCTGATCTGCGACACTCCCTCCTATTGCTCACTTCATGAATCGCCACTTAAATCAAAAAAGGCACCAGCCACCGCCATATTTTTCAGCGATTCCAGTACCCTACATCACTATCCGGCTTTTCCACCTTGTACAACACCTGCTTCTACTCGTCTTCGTATCGATGAGGAGTAATACCTGGGATGCCAATTGACTCGGCAAGATTTTGCGTTGACGCAATACATCCCTAAGAAATGAAACTATAGGAACTTCCTGTCGGCCTGAAACCAGGTGACTATTTTGCCTGCATAGCTTGAAGAGCCTTCTCAAACTTTGGAAGAGCGACTTCCATCTTCTCAACCGGAATCGTGTCGGTATCCCAGCCAAGCATATTCATTTGTTCCAAAGCGGGCATTCCGTGGGAGGCTGCCGCCTGGCTCTTGGAGCAATATAAGGAATGTGAGAGGCGTACGATGAAGGGCGAGCAGCTATGGCGGTTGACCAATCGCTATCCCATAGGGACTAAGCCACTTGAGCCGATAGAAGGCGGTTGGGTGTTTCTAACAAACAGACAAGCAAAATGGCTCTGGCGGCTCCGCTCTATTGTGCCTGCCCAGGAATTTCCTGACCCATTCCATGAGCTTTGCCATTGGGCAGACCAATATGCACATGCAGAAATAACAGCAGAGTATTTGGATCAGTATTTTGACACACGAACTATAGATGCAGACTTGATGATGTATCGTGATGTGGTCAAGCAAGAATCCGCTACAAATGAAGCGGACAGAAAGCAAAAAACAGGAAAGGAGGAATAAGATATGAAAGGACACATACGAAAACGGGGCAAAGGAAGCTGGTCTCTCTGGGTAGATATTGGGCGCGACCTAGAGACAGGGAAGCGTAAACAGCAAACTCTAACAGTTCGAGGCAGTAAGAAAGATGCAGAGCGGGAACTCAGGGCCATCCTGACACGTATCGAAGGGGGTGCCCATGTGAAGCCGACAAAGCTAACGGTAGGAGAATACCTGGAACAGTGGCTTCAAAGCTATGTTAGCAGCAATACTGGGCCCAGAACTCGTGAGCGTTATGTAGAAATCGTACATGCTCACCTTAACCCGGCGTTGGGTTCGATCCCATTGACAACCTTGCGGCCCCAGCATATACAGGCCTACTATGGCAAGGCTCTCAAATCGGGGAGGAGAGATGGCAATGGAGGGCTGTCGGCACAAACGGTTCAACATCACCACAGGGTTTTATATGAGGCTTTAAAGCACGCTGTTAAACATGGCACATTGATACGGAATGTAGCTGAGGCTGTTGACTCGCCACGCCCGGAGCACAAGGAAATGGTAACCTTGGGACCCGAAGATGTAAATAAGCTGCTAGACGCTGTCCGTGATACTCCTTACTATGACCTCTTCTACACAGCGATATATACCGGGCTTCGGCGCAGCGAGTTATTGGCTCTGCGGTGGTCTCATATAGACCTTGACCTAGCCACTTTGTCAGTAGTTGAGACATTACACCAGCTCCACAATCGAGAATTTGTTTTCAGGCAGCCTAAGAGCAAAAAAGGCCGCCGCCTCATAGCCTTGTCGCCTTCGCTGGCACTCCTGCTAAGAGACCATAAGGCAAAGCAAGAGTTTGATCGGATGCTACTGGGGAAGCCGCTATTTGCAAACGACTTGGTATTCTCAAACCCAGACGGGTCACCGCTCCAGCCTGACAGCATCACAAAAGCCTTTACACGCATAACTCAGTCAATCGGGTTGTATGGTGTTCGCTTCCATGACCTACGACATACCCATGCCACGCTTATGCTATGGCAGGGTATTCATCCCAAGGTCGTGAGTGAAAGGCTCGGCCACAGTAGCATTGCTATTACACTTGACACCTATAGCCATGTTCTACCTGGGCTACAGGAAGCTGCGGCCCAGCGGTTCGAGGAAGGGCTACAAAGAGCTACGGCGGATGTACCGGTAAAAGCAGTTGGTTAGCAAAATGTTAGCAATTGTGGACTTGACGGTAGAAAATAAGGTAAAATCGTATCTAGTGCCAGCGTAGCTCAGGGGGAGAGCAGCGGTTTCGTAAACCGCCGGTCGCAGGTTCAAATCCTGTCGCTGGCTCTATCTGATTCGGGGTCGGTTGCCAACATTTTGCCAACATCTTGCCTCTGTCTCAGCTCTGGCTGTAGCACTTCATCCAGTCGCCTGACAGCGGCTTGTTGCAGGCCTCCAATAACATGGCTATATACGTCTAAGGTAAAGGCTACGCTGGAATGGCCCAACATCTCGCTAACTATCTTGGGGTGGATACCTGCTAGGAGCATTAGACTGGCGAAGGTATGCCTCAGGTCGTGGAAGCGAGTCCCCGGCAAGCCTGCCTTTCGGGCAATCCTAGCGAAGTTATGGGTAAGAGTGCCAGGGTCAATAGGAGTACCATCACCACTGCTGAACACAAGGTTATCCTTGCTCAAGGGCTTCCCCAGCAACAAACGCTCCATTTCCCTATCAGCTCTATATTGCCGGAGGAACAAGGCGATGGAGGGTGAGAGGTCAAGGCGACGACGACTGTGTTCACTCTTAGGCTCCTTAAACTGGCAGATGCCCCGGCGTTTATACAGCACTTGAGTAACAGAAAGTGCTGCTAGATCCAGATCCAAGTCACGCCACCTTAGCCCGAGCAGTTCAGCCTGGCGCAAGCCTGTGTTAACTGCTGTGTAAATTATAGGGTAATAGGGCGTATCTTTGGCGACATTGAGCAACCTTGAAACCTCTTGTGGTATCAGGGGTTTCATTTTTGCCTTTCTGGCTCGCGGAGGGTCTACCAACTCAGCGATATTTCGGACCAATAATCCCTGCCTGACGGCATAATTTAGTGCCTGAAATAGAACCCGGTGAATATGAAGCACGCTTCGGGCAGATAATGCTCCCTTTCTATCAACACGACCCTCTGAGAGAGCGTGGACATAATATTGTTGAATATGCTGGGGTTGGAGTTGAGTTAGTAGTACGTGACCCAAGTTGGGAATAAGATGCCGACTGACAATGGATTGATAGCCATCTAACGTTCGAGGAGAACAGGTGGTTTTAACATAGCCATCGAGCCACTGCTGTAGGTATTCAGCCACGCTTAATCGCTTCGGCTTAATGAAACTCCCCTGCTCAACACTGACCAGCAGCTCAGCCAGCCGTCGTTCCACATCTTTTTTGTTACCTCGGACAGTTTCAAAGTGCTGCTTGCGCCGGCCCGTTAAAGGATCTTTACTGACATCGATGGCAATCTCCCAGCTATTTTTGCCTCTCTTTCTAATGTGTCCTCTCATAGCGTCTCCTTTCTTTAGATTATTTCGTAGTCCTGAATTACACCGGGCAAAGATGGCAGTGCCCAGGGAAAGCACGCATTAGCTCAATGCCATCCAGGGCGGAGTCTATTTTACCACTGATGTCCTTTAGCCTTTTTTGCTTCTCCTCTCCCATTAGTTGTGCAGTAGCAGACTTAAGCGAATCCCATTGAGATTGTTGTTCAGCTTCTTCCAGTATGCCATCCAGGTATTCTTGTAACGCCTGTCTACGGGTACTGTCTGCCTCTCGGGCAACTACTTCCCCTGTTGGGGTTAGTAGGTCTTGCCCCCTACCTTCTAGCCTCTCTTTGTCGACACCGCTCGTTAGAAGGAGAATGTTGCCACAGAGCCACCTTCGGATTTTATCCATGTATTCCGGGTCGATCTTTCGCCATCGCTCAAGCTCTGTCTTGTCCATGACCCATGCAATGAGTTGCCCGCTCGGGGTTTCATAATCAGCCACTTCTTCTCGCCAACTATCCCAGTAAACCCACAAATCCGAATCCTTGGTATGCTCCCTGAGTGCTTGTGTTAGATGATCGACGTTTGGTAGTGGATTGTACATCCGCACCCACTCACTGATTGTATCGAAAGCTGGGCCTCGTCCGGGCAATCCTAATCTTCCTGATAAAGCTATTGGCCCTGGTAAGCGTAGTATATTATACCGTGCACTCCCAGAAGGTGAAGCGTCCAAGCGCCATTTCAAACTGACTGGCACACCCTTAGCCAGCTCTTCAAAGTGACCACGTAGCTCCTCTATTAATACCTGTTTTCTAGCTTCCTCAGCGAGAATATCACCGTGCCTTTCCTTGAGGTGTATTCTAACCGTTTGACGATGGCAGCCTATAGCTTGCGCTATAGCTTTAACCGATTGGCCTTGACGGCGCAAACGGAGCATCTCCTGAACCTGTTCCTCACTGAGCCGCTTCCGCTTTGGAGAACCCTTCTGCCTTGCCATTTTAAGCCTCCTATTTCATTATTTCTTGAAAAAATCTTGCTAGGTTTTTGTATTGGGTTGTGCCATTACATATACATTTAAGCTATGATTTTGAACTTGACACTCAATGTTCAAACGTTTTAAAATGCTTGACACTCCATTATTCATTGTGCTATCATAAACATATTAACATAGTTTGGACGGATTGTCAAGACGGGAGGGCACGAGATGGAAGAAAAAAGACTCACCATCACAGTAGAGCAAGCGGGGCGCATTCTCGGAATCTCCAGGGGTCTAGCGTATCAGATGGCGAGGGAGGGGAGGATACCCACGATACGTTTTGGTAAGCGGCTTGTAGTCCCCAAATGGGCCATTGAACGTCTTCTCCAGGAGCCCCAGCCCTTAAACCCCACACCAGCAAGCGAATAACCGAAAATGAAGAAGTCCCGGTTGCCGGCTGGGGGATTTGAAAGGTAATTGCCATGCAGACCGTAGATGAGTTGCTAGGCTTACTAGGAGGCGTAAAACGAATACGCACAGAGCAATGGATGGCGCTTTGCCCTGGCCACCATGACACCAAATCTAGCCTGAGCATAAAAGAGGCCGATGGCAAAATCCTGCTCAAATGCTTCGCCGGGTGCGAGCTAGCTGACATATTGAAGCCTCTGAAGCTCACCAAAGCCGATTTATTTTTGAAGGGGGGTAAGGCAAAGTTGCCTAAGCCAGAGCGCCGGGAGATTGAAACCATTTACCACTACACCGACGCTAAGGGCAAGCCCTTTGAAGTAGTG
>JABUBM010000445.1_pt1 | contig 10143 bp, 2 predicted proteins | sample 7240321 | NCBI WGS metagenome assembly JABUBM01 (sample SAMN07256344, study PRJNA390944) | subsurface metagenome | isolation source: Methane hydrate marine sediment | place: Pacific Ocean: Eastern North Pacific, ODP site 1244 | collected 2002
GCGGTGCTCGGTTTTAATGTAAACTATGTTGTCATATTTTTGCTGATACTGGCGGACAATCGCATCTTCGTTCTGTTTCGAGCCGCTGTTGACAACGATTATCTCCAGCTTGTCGGCTATTGTTTGTCGCTCAAGGTCATCGAGGCAGCCCCGCAAAAAACGCTCTGAATTGTAAGTTGAAACTATGGCTGAAACAAGGTATCTATTTTCTGAGCAGACTGGCCTGGGTTTAGACTGCTCCAGCTTTCTCTTGGCAGAAGTTGGTATTGGACTTTCTGTGAAGCTCTCGATTACCCATTTGTCTTTATCTGTTGCGAACAGTAACCTGCCCGTGAAATAATCTTTTATTGAACCACTCTCTTTCCCCTGGAAATGTAACGTATTAAATTTAATGGGCTTATCGTAATCAACATGTTTTCCATAAGGTTGATTTTTTATCCAGATGACTTTTTTAAAGCCGTTCTGCATTTCAAAGTTTTCCGATACGTTAAGATGGTGGTCAAATTTTGAGTGGTCCTCTATTTGAGATGCTTCACAGACCTTATCCGGGTGTTTTTCTCGATATTTGCCAAACAGTAACATGTCACTGACCCCGCCAGGCAATCCTTTAGCACTTAGGGCTTTGAAAAGGTCTTCCAGATTTTTCAGTAAGACCGGGTTTGTGTAATGCTGAATAACTAAATCACAAAATTCAGTTAAAGCAGAGACGCTATTGATGAAGTTGCAACTTGGCACTTGACCCTGTGATAATGTGAAGTCACAATCCTTGAATTTTCTTTGATATTGCTGAACGTCGGTGTAAGTCATGACGTCCGAATCGAGGTACAAGCATTTCCCAAAGCCCATGTGTTCTAAAAATTCTCTTAGTATGAACCATCTGAGAAAACAGACAAGTTCAGCATTGTACTTATTGGTGCTAAGATGTTTATAGACATTTGCAAAATCTTGAGCAGCAGTAAAATAATTTTTATAATGGTGGTGTTCAACAAAATCATATTTGTCATTTGTTTCGTCACCGATCAGATAAATAACAGCGTTGGGGTTAGATAATTTTGCCTGAGCTAAAGCGTACTTTAGACTGTCCTGATTACCAAAATTGACAAATACAATTGGAAGCTGCTGGGATTTGACTGTGTCAGTGCTGTTTGGCTTATGTTGGGCAGCCGCTTTTATTGTCTGATGCTGCTGTAACTGCTCATCTATTTGCTGATTTGGGCTGACAGACGCAATTTTTGCTTTAGGTGCCGGCAGCGGGACATCTTGCAATTCCGTAGTAAGTAAAACACGGATTTTGGCCTTTTGTTCCAGTGGTATGGTCAAATTCGGATTATTCAACAAATCCGTATAGAGCTGCTTCAGCTTGTGGTATTGGTTGGTTTGCGTGTAACACTGCGCCAGTTTTTCACACACGCCTAAATAGCATTCACGCATATCAGCTTGATCTTTAAACTCCGAACTGATAAATTCACTACCGCCGCTCATTGCCAAGTTCCGCAACGGTTCGAATATTTTTTCCAGCAGAACGATGGCCTCGTCATATCTGCCAAACGATGTGTACAAAGAGCCAAGAACATAGCAGCCCTTAAACCCGTCAGGTCTTAACGCAACAGCTTTCTCGGCCCATTCTACAGTTTCTTCAGGGAAGTTTTCACGCAGGGATAGAGCTACGTCTATAATCCACGTGTAGTTCTTGTAGTTATCCTCAAATATAGCTTTACGCCTGGGATATAAGCTACGGACAAGCTCCCTGTAACCTAATATATAGTTGTCCTTTCTCAATGCCAATATTTCCATCCATTGTTTCCGCAGTATTTTTTCAGTTTGAGCCGGGCCTTTGGGACGATGGTCGTGATAAACAATTACATCAGGAAAATAGAGTATGCTTTTAACTTTTTCTTTCTGAGCTTTGCATATTCTATACGAAAGCTCCATCCCTTCGGAGCCAAATAGTAACTCATCGAAGCCCCCCCGTTTGAAAGGGAACTAACCTCACAGGCGGTAGTAATAATCTGGTCACCCAAATCGTAATTGACGGGAATATTTTGCAAGTCGGTCTGTGTTTTCGGCAGGACTTTCCCTCTCAGTCCGGAGATTCTATGATTTTCAAAATGCTCCACAATGTTCCTGACCAAGTGCTTGTCGGCAACGGCATCGTCATCAAGAAACGCTATGTACCCGGCTTTAGCAAACTCAGTACCTATGTTTCTTGCGAGTGAAGGGCCAAGATTGAGATTGAGCTCTACTCCACAAAGACCATAATTGAATTCATCTGCACAGTTCTTGAGTTCAGCCAAATCACCGCTGTTATCCACTACTATGACTTCAAAATCCTTGTCGGTTTGGTCGTTCAGCGCGTTAAGATTCTCCAACAGCTCTGTGCGTCTATCGTAAGCAACTATGACAACCGTTAATTTTGGCGTCGGATTGGTTCTGTAATCCCAGGCATTCTTGATATAATCAGTCCGGGACATTTGTTTGCCTGAGAGCTTTGCTTTGGCCCTTTGCTTCCAGATATTTACTTCAGGCCACGTGGAGAATACCGGATGTTTGCTTATTCCCGTTGCACCGACGGTCATCGCTTCCTGCTGCGCATATTCGTAACACTTGCGAACAACCATATTTTCCCAGTTCAGGAAGTCATCATCGGTCCGACAAACAGCCTCGGTACCGAGGAAACGCTCCCCCAATGTGTCGTTCAAGTAGAGAAAATCAAATTTTTGTGTCAGTCTGAACCAGAACTCATAATCTCCTGAGATTCCAAATCCTTCATCAAAATATCCACATACGTCATGCGCTTCTCTTCGCCACATAGGTTGGGAAGCGGGAGGGCATTTGCCTTGAAACAATCGGGCTCGTGAAAATTCTTCAGCTATGTACTCACCCACCGGAACCCTTTGCCCGTTTAGCTCTTTTACCTCTGTGCAGTTAGCATAAACTAAAACTTTGTTCGGATTTTCATCCAAGGCCTTTGCCATTATTTCCAAGGCGTCCTGTCGGCGTCTGTCGTCTGTGTTGGCGTTAGTAATGTATTCTCCGGATGCAGCTTTAATCGCTCTGTTCCAGGCCTTGTAAATAGTTTCTCGCCGTTCGGTTTTGATGTACTTGATGTTGTTATATTTCTTCTGAAACTCCTTTACAATCGCCTCTTCGTTTTGTTGTGAACCGCTGTTGACAACGACTATCTCAAGTCTGTCGGCTATGGTTTGATTTTCCAAATCTTCCAGGCAACCGCGAATGTGCTTTTCTGAATTGTAGGTCGATACGATTGCCGAGACCAGGTACTTGTATTGCTTTTCTCCGGCTGCTGCCGACATTGCCACTTTGTTCTTTGGTAACACATAGTTTTTCTTTTTACCCTGTTCAGCCAATCGCTCGTATAATTTAGCAATCTTTCACGACCGGCAGCGCCAAATTCTTCTCGCTTTGCCCTGTTGGCAATCAGGTGTTCAGTCATTTTGATGAATTCTTCACTGTTTTTTAATTCTGCTATTAGGCCTGTTTTTCCGTGTTCGATTAACTCAGGAACTCCGCCCGTATTAAAAGATACAATTGGGACACTGCAGCCCATAACTTCCAATATCACAAGGGGACAATTGTCCACCAACGTGGGGAACAGAAATATATCAGATGCGCAGTAGAGTTGAACCAGCTTCTCTTCGTCCAACAAAAAGGGAATTTGTAGAAATCTTTCCGTTGGTGCCTTGTCGGAAGTGCCCCCAACGCAAATGAAGAACGCATTAGGATATTTCGCAGTAAAATACTTGTAGGCCTCCAAGATGAAATTGCCACCTTTTCGCTTATCATTTAATCCTCCATGCGCGACGAAACTAATAATGACAGCGTTCGGAGGGATGCTAAACATTTTACGAATTGCGTGCTTGTCCCAGGGTCTATAAATACGTTCGTCAATGCCATTGTATATCAAGTGGACTTTTTTATCTTTGAGTATGCTTTTTTCGACTATGTTTTTCAGCCATTGTGAGGGCACTATCAACTCGAAGTCAGATTCTTTATATATGAGTTTTTTGTCGCGCCACATTTCAGCTGTACGGTCTTTAGTGATAGGCGGATATGCTTCAGGGTATGGGCAGTTTCCGCAGCCGGTCTGCCATTTTTCGCAGTCAATCGCATAAGCACAATGGCCGGTCATACTCTGCATATCATGCAAAGTCCAAACAGAAGGTCCGATTTTCGTCAACTCAGGCAGAGCAAACGGATTGAAGTAATCGCCATGCAAATTGTGGAAATGGAAGATATCCGAAGAGATGAAATCATTATTGCGTGAAAGCAAGAACGTCGAGTTAATATCGTAGTAAAGAAATCCCTTGCTCCTATAGTCATCTCCACCATCAATAACAGGATTCGTAATTCTTTGAACGTCAGAATCTTCAGAGAAGCGTTCCTTGACAAACATCTTTGTCTGAAGCCCCCTGGCTTTGAGTCCCTCTTTCAGCATCCACGCCACCCTTGCGGCCCCACCTTTCCTATCAACAGTGCTTATCTGTGCGATTTTAAGAGGTTTTTCTCGCTGCAAGGACTTTAGGAAATTAATGGCCTTTCGGCTTCGCTCAGCAGTTGATTGGTAATAATTCTTGAAGTTTTCCATAATACGTTCATCAAGGAAAACGTCTTCCGGATAACGTGTAGGCCTTATGTCACTGCAGGGAGAGTCATATTTATCGGTCTTACCACAATGAAGTCCGGTGCTGTCCATTCCTATATTTCTGATATGAGACCTTGTAGGATAGATATAAACACCACCATTGATATACACAGAAAGCACCCAGTTCAAAGTCCAAACATCCTTGAGCTGCCCTTTTAAGAACTTCTCTATAGATATGGGAATGTCGGTGCCGCCCTGTGTTAGATCGGCATTTCTTTCATTAGCAATTTTAACAAGCTTGCGCAAATCCTTCTCATAATGCTGCCAGGCCCTTTTCCACGTGGCCCAGCCCCAACTGCCTATCCGTGGGCAGAAATACAAATCGTATGGGTAGTCGACCAGTATGTGGTCGGGAATTTTGACCGTGTAACCTGATATGCCAAACACTCGTTGATTGTTTTCATACTTTTTGAGACAGGTGTGCATAAAATCAAAGAAATACCGCTGAGGAACACAATCATCCTCCAGCAGAATCAATCTATCGTATTGTTCGAAAACATAATCAACAGCGCTTACAATACTGCGTGCAAGTCCCAAATTTTCCGTGCGCTCTATTATTTTCGGCTTTGTCCAATCAATGCTGTGCACCAAACGCCTCGTTAAAGATACAGCTTCTGTGTCTTCGTGAGATTTGGCAGCATCTGAGAATATGTAAATATTCTTGATGTTATGTTCTTTTAAGGCCTTGAGGACCTCGAGCGTATGCTTGGGCCGATTATAACATACCAATACTACCGGAATATCCTTCTTAAGATACGTCTTAGATTCACATATATTCGTCTCCGTTGTTTTTGTGCTTACATATTTTTGATGCACAAAGGTTACTTCTTTTACAGCTCCGCATCCACTTGTAGAGTGAGCCAGTACATACCCCATCCTTTGCAGGTGCTTAATGCATTTTTCTGTGTCATCAGATGTAAAATCTGTACAAAAGTGATGAAATTCTACACATATCTGTGGTATATCTAATTTACTTATGGAATTGAGAACTTCATACTCGGCGCCTTCGATATCCATTTTGAGCACAGAAACGTTTTTGTAATTGTTCAAAAGGTCCTGTACACTTATTGTTTCAGCTTCGTAAAACTGCGATGGTGTAACGGTATGATGAGATGGTGTGAGCGATTCCGAAACCCAATCGGGATTACTGCTTTTATAGATTTTTATTTTTTTGTTACTCTCAGAATATAAGGCCTTTTGTATAAAATCGATATGTTCATTTTTGTTGTTTTCTACATATCTTCTTGCTTTTTCGGTTGGGTCTATTCCAATGACGTTACAGTTTTTTAAGTTAATCAGACCTAAATCGAATGAAATATCCTCCCCAACACCTGCGGAAATAACAGTACTTCCATAAGGAATGAGGTCTAAATCGACAGTCCAGCCTCCATATTCAGTGCCAATCATTTGCAGTTTCAAATTATCAGCATTTTTTTCTACGTGATGCTGGCGGGGACCTTCCGGCACTGGTTGTTCCGTCCCGGGCAGGCGATGTTTTTCGATTTCGCTGCGAATTCCGAAAATATTTAAATTTGTCGTTCCGCTTACCATATACATATTGGGCTCGCAAATTGACACAGATTCATTTAGCACTTTTTCTATGCGCCCAAGCAGTCTTTTAGCGCCCTCATTTCCCGGTTGCAGCAACAGTTCCATCTCACAGGCTTTTTTTGCCGAATATACATCCCCAAGTTGTGCATACGCCGTAGCGAGCGCAAAGTGAACTTCAGGCATATTGGAGCAGAGGCTTCGCGCCTGATTGAAATAATCCAAGGCCTCTGTGTTGTTCCCGGACCGCAACTGTATTACGCCCTTTCTGAAAAATTCCTGCGCCGAGAAAACACTTACCTTCACACCAACACAACCAGTTTCGGATTCTTTATGGCAGCTAATTAAGTCTCGCTTTCTCCCGAGCTCGGCACATTCAGATTCTGTTCCCTTAAGATAATCTGCATAAAATAAAGGCTGCAATGTATTCAGTCGGTACAAAGAACGTATAATTTTATGGGAGTAGATTAGTTTCTTGGAATTACATCTTTCGGTGAATTCCTGGACCCACTGTTTGACAGCCTCGGGACGAAACAGTGAGTAAGACCGTACAGAATCATCGCTTACTATCGGAAATATATTGTCCAGTCCCCGTTTGTGCATGCATAGAAAATTCATGCAGTGTTTGTATTCCGGCAATTCCGATTCATCCAGCCAAAAGGAGGGAAAATATTTCTGAAAGACCTGCTCCTGGGCCTCGCGATTGAGCAGGAATTTGTAAGGCAGTCCCAATACAGTCTCAATATACTTTCTGTCGGTAAAAGGTGTTATGGCTGCGCCGTATATGTCCGCCAGCGTACATAAATAACTGATATGAGTACGTGCTCTGTTCCGGACAAAATTAAGAATAAACTTTTGATATTCCTGTCCCTCGCATTCCTGCCACAGTTGCTGCCACCTTTTGAAAACCACCTGCAGCAGTGCGTCAACATCATAGTTCAACAAACTCTTAAGTTCCTCTATCTGGAACCCTTCCACATCTACAAACTGGGATTTCCAGAATTTGGTAACCAAGTTGGTATTGCGGACCTGCTCGAAAGCATGCAACTGATGGCCAACGAAAACATCCCCAATATATCCCGACAGGACAGGAATTGGTACCCCCCCGCCACTGAATACCTTGTCATAAAAAGCCAGAGCATACATTCCGTGGAGGTGATGTGATGTGCCGAAAATGTCAAACCATCGCCTGCCGTAGTCAGCGGTAAAATCCGATCCGAGGTCGCACCAGTCCCAATCTTCAATTCCCGCAGCCTCAGTTACCGCCCTGGCACGAGAAACTTCGTAGCCAAACTCAATTGGGTATGCATAATCATAAGTTCTGGCAGTTATCCGCTCCGGTTGCTCAACGCACGCTGCGAGCATACGCGAATCATACCCACCAGAAAGAGGGAGGAAGAACTTTTCGTATCCGTCCGTGTACCGACGAATCGTAGAAACCGTGATCATATAAAGGTCATCAACCGGGTTTTTGGAGTTACGAAAGTGCAAGGGGGCAAGAGGCTGAGTTTCAAATCCCATTCCATTACAATGAAGGAGGGAATTCGCTTTCATTGTAAAAATATGTGGATAAACAGTCTGCTCTCCTGTGAGATGACCCAACAGAAGATATTGAATCAAATTTGTTTTGTCTATCGGCTGCCGGCCGATATTCTGAAGCACCAAGTCCTCTACGGAACTTATACATACATTATCCCGGCCTCTGCCATAGAAAACTTGAAACGAACCAATCATATCGTTTTCAACTTCTACGGTATCCTGGTAAACCCGAATGAATACGCCGCGATTTTCAAGCCGCTCTGTGCCCAACATCTCAAGTTCCTGCTGAGTGTATCCTGCAATAATTGCTGTTGTATTGTCCTGGCGGATAAATGGAGCAAAACTGCCATGTCCCCATAAGTGTACGAACCACGAACCAACCCTCAGTTTCTCAAAACTCAACCATGGAAAGTGCTTTTTAAATGCAAAATCGAAATTAATGTCTTTCTTGGTAATACAGAAACCAATAATTTTATTCAAAGTGCCCGATGAATTACCTGTAGGCAGTTGGGGTACGTCGAGAACGCGTTCATCCGTCGTTTTGATTGTTACCGGATATTGGCCGTTGGAAATGTTTACCTTTCCGGAGGATTCTGAATGACCACAAAGGACGCTTAATTCGGCTTCTTTTTTCACCAGCTCGAAGATAAGCGATGTATAGGTTATGCCGTATTGAGAATAATAAGAACGCATGCCCTCAGGGGTAGAATCACGCAGCAATTTCTGAAGTTCGTTTGACTTTGTAATCCTGCCGTCATAGTACTCACTCGAGCGCATCACCTTGCCGTGAGTATCGTCATTCTGCCATTTGGCTTTGTGGAATCCCTCCTCATCCCACCATTCAAGCAATCTAATATCATACCTGGCCGGGTCAAAGAATTTGTCGATGTTCTTGCACGAGAAAAAGTATTTATGGTCATCTGAGCCAAGATCAAGACCTCCCGGTTTGCACGATTCGTGGTACCAAGCTGAGGGATGAAGTGCATCGGGGACGGCCAGTCGTATTCGCCCGCCGTCGCAGAGATATTCGTATGCAATTTTAAGAAAATGCTTTGCTTCCTCAGGGTGCAGATGTTCAAGCACGTGTTCAGCAAAAATTATTTTAATTTCACCCGGCTCAAACCCTTTTTTCCAGTCATTTAGGTTTGTTACATCCAATTGAGATTTATTTGTTGTTATCCAACCGGGAGTATGTCGTTGGCCACCAACTTCCAGCTTGTAGGGAGCGACAGCTAACTCGCCAAGTGTTTTCACTTGATTGATTATTTTTACACCCTTTAGCGCTAAAATTGGACGATTCAAGTAATCCCGTTCGGGCATTACATCATGAAGTAAAATAACCCCCTCGAACTTTTTTCGGATCAGCATTTCTACAATTTGCTTTCTCACATGACCGTCAACTAACACTACATCGAAGTGGTTGTTATCAAGCAACCGTTCAATTCCTTCCAGATAACCTATAAACTCCTCTGTGAATCCGTAGTCACTCCCCTCTGGAGTATCTCTATTGTTCCACTTTTCCCTCCCGTCGTCGTAGTAAGCACAGGGCTCGGGTGACAAAAGATGCACCTCTACGTTGTCGATTCCGTATTTTCTCAAATAACTCTCAATTTCCTCAAACCAGGGTTTTCGGGCTTCAACCGATACCACTCGTTGAACGAATTGTGAACACCATAAAGTGCTGTACCCCGTGCCTATTTCCAGGCAGCTTTTTTTGTTTTGCAGCACCTTGTGAAGGAACTGCCGTTCCTCAGGGTGCATTTGCATATTTTCCGCGCAAAGGTCATAGAAATCTTGTTTCTGCGTTTTCACTGACATATCTGATATTATCTACCCCAATTTTGCTATAATATTTGATTCCTCAAGAGGAAAGTTTGTTTGTTCACAGCTTTGGGGTTCCCCAATTTTTTGCGACAGCGCGGTCTGCACCAGATTCCGATGAGCATCGCAGCGTAGATAATGCAATAGTAACGCCGCATCTTCACGGCTTGTTGTTGATAATCTGGGATACCAGCTTTCATAAACTTCGGCTGCTATTTGATTATACAGCGCCGAATAATTACCAGATTGAATCAGGCTGCAAAGCCTCGAAAATTCTTCCTCGTATCGGCCGCTACCATCAATATCAACTATATTGTTCCCATCGCTCCGGACAGGTATCGTCTGAATCTTGTTGTTCGGAATATCTACGCTTACCGCAATCGACCAATGCGCGTTGGCATAATCCCGAAACGAGTCGTTATTAAAGAAAGCAAAATTGCCCAGCGAATAAAATATCGGTTTGTTTTTATACAGCTCAAACCCCTGCACGACGTGCGGATGGTTTCCAACAATCAGATCGGCGCCGTATTCAATCCACAATTTACATCTTTGGCGTAAATACGGAGGAGGAA
>JABUBM010000446.1_pt1 | contig 10143 bp, 9 predicted proteins | sample 7240321 | NCBI WGS metagenome assembly JABUBM01 (sample SAMN07256344, study PRJNA390944) | subsurface metagenome | isolation source: Methane hydrate marine sediment | place: Pacific Ocean: Eastern North Pacific, ODP site 1244 | collected 2002
GGAGTGAGAGTTGTTCCATAGCCCATGCCCAGTGAAGAATCGACATACTCACAAAGAAAAGCTAAAATGATGATTAAAACGGAAAATTCAAATAGATCCATAAATCCTCCTGAATTCTTTCAATCTAAATAACCTAACTTCTTTAATTGGCTTTGGATTAATTTAGGATCTTCGGGCATTAACTCTGATAGAGTTCTTTTTTTGTTATCCTGAAAAATCTTTAACAAGAAAATAATTTCCATTTATAACCTAATGGTAGCCTATATGTAATACAATTAGAGTGTATTGTCAACAATTTTTTAAAAATTTTCAAATAATTGGAATCACCTTTTTCAGTTTACAGCTCATTCAATACTAACTGAGGGATCGCTAGTCTATCATTGGTGGCTCGTAATGACCTTTTAGCTTTGAAACTAGCTCAAAAATCAATACAGAACCTTCTGGTTACAAGGAGAAAATGGTAAATTTAAAGCAGAATTTATCGAGAGGGAGGAAGCTTAGAAATACCCCAGGCTTTTAAGCCTTTGCCTGATGGCTTCTATTTCCTCAGCAGATAGCTCTTTCTTGTCCAGGGCTTTTGCCGATAGGAGGTCCCGTAGTACATAGACTACAAATTCGTTGACACTGCTGAACCCGCTTCCCTCGATGACTGTCTTGATCTTGTCATAAAGGGGACGGGGAATTTTCAATGAAACCTTATCTCTTCCCATTTGTTTAATTCTAAATATGATATTCTCTAAAGTCAAATTTTAACGTGTGTCAGTAAGCATCTCCAAATGATAATCTTTTCATCAAAAAATAAGCAATTTTGAGCATACCCTTTTTATGCCTTAGGCAACAGAACAGTAAAGTTGCTTCCTTTTCCCAACTCACTTGAAACCCGAATTGAACCGCCATGGGCCTCCACTATTTTTTTAGCGATGGAAAGTCCTAATCCCGTTCCTTTTACCTTTTGGCCTTCACCTCTTTTCACCCGGTAGAATTGATCGAAAATAAAAGCAAGATGCTCTTCGGCTATTCCTATTCCTGTATCTTTAACTTCTGCGGAAATAAAATCCTTGTTTTCTTTGATGGTTATCACAACCCTCCCTTTTTGCTTGTTATATCTGATCGCATTGGTGATAAGGTTGGAAAAGACTTGTTCCAAGGTCTCCTTATCACCTTGGACAAGGTCATTTTCAGAACAAGATCCGAGTTCCAGAGAAATGTTATCATCTTGAGTCAAAGGCCTCATATCTTCTATTATCTTTTTTATGACTTTTTTCAACGATAAAGGCTCGATGCTGTCGACAATTTGTCCGCTGTCCAACCTGGCAACATCCAACCAGTCGTTGATTAAATTCAGAAGGCCTTCCAACCGGTTCCTGGACCTTAAGATCATTTCCTTTGGCTTTTCTTGAACCTCACCTACCATCCCGGCTAGAATAACTTCAAAGTATTGCTGGATTGCGACTAAAGGGCTTCGTAGCTGATGGGAAACCATTGTGATGAAATTTTCCTCGATGAGTTTCTTTTCTTTTTGGAGCGACTCCGTTTCAAGGATGAGTTTTCGTCTCTCCAGCCCGCGTCTTATGATGATCCGCAATTCCTCTGGAGAAAAAGGTTTGGGAAGGAAGTCGTAAGCCCCTCTTTTCATGGCTTCTACAGCTGACTCGACTGTGGAATAACCTGTGATAACGACAGGAATAATATTAGGGTCGATTTCCTTGATTTTTTCCAATACTTCCATGCCACTGATGCCGGGCATCTTTAGGTCAATGAGAACCAAGTCAGGCTTGTTCTTTTCTATTTTTTCTAAACCAGCAGAGCCATCCTTGGCTGTATCGGCGAGAAAACCGTCTTTTTTAAGGATTTTAGAGCAAGCGTCTCGCATAGACTCTTCATCATCAACAACAAGAATAAAAGGGGTTTTTTCTAACATATTCCTTTCCTTTTTAATACCAAAGAATTCCTCTTGATATATTAACCTTCCCAAAAATTTCCTACTTCAAAATCCCCTCTATTTCAGCAAAAATCTTTTTATCGGAGAAGCGTTTGGCTGTGGCTGATTGATATTGAAACGCCTGGAATTTTTGCTGTGCGTATCTCTTCTTTCATTTCTTTAGGAACTTTTCAATACGAGCAAGGAGGTCATTGGGTTTGACAGGTTTATCAATGTAGTCGTCAGGACCAATCATTCCTTGTTCTTCACCTCTAAATGCAAATCTTGAACCTGTCTTCTCTTTCACAGCAGAAACAAAAATAATCGGTGTGTCCTTGAACTCCTTGTATTCCTTTGAGGTTTTGATTGCGTGGCATAGAGAAAAGCCGTCAAAGAGACTATCCATCATTATGTCGAGAAGAATGAGATCAGGTTTTTCCGAGAAGATTTTTTCCTTCCCTTCCCCAGGATTTGAAGCAGCCACAACATCGTAAAGGGCTGATTCTAAAATAGGAGTCACAGCGTCTATGAAATCCGGATCATCATCGATGACCAAAATCTTCGCCTTATGTTTTTCCATTTTTTCCTCCTTTATTTACTAATTGCATTAGTGACCGCCAATTTTAATTCTTCTTTGTCAAAAGATTTTATGAAGTAAAAAAAGATGTCTTGTTCCCTGACCTTGGCTTCCAGGTTTTTCGTGTTTCTCTTTGCCGTCATGATGATCTTTATTTTAGGGTCGATACTTTTTAAGATAGACACAGCTTCATACCCTTTCATTTCGGGTAGCTCAACATCCATGATTAAGCAGCTAAAACAACCTTCAGATATTTTCTTCACAGCATCTGCAAGCCCTCTTCCAGTTTCAACATGAAAATTTTCACTTTCTAAAAAAGAAGCCATAACTGTTTTTTCTGGAATATTAGGGTCAATGATAAGAATTCCTTTTTTTTCTGTATCGATCATTTTCAACTATCTTACACTTAATTTATTGCAACTAATGTGCCAATCAGCCTTTTGAAAATAATGTGAAAGCAAAATTTTAACTTACTTATATTAAATAAATTAGGCAAAACGTTAAAAGGACGAATTAATTCGGTGAGGATATTGATAAACTAAGGTGGGGAAATATTCCCTAGTTTTGTTGAACAGATGTGCACGCATTTTCAGTGACTCAGTGACACCGTAACTCATCACTCATAATTCATCACTATCTTTTCAGTTTTTTATCTCCTTGAGTACCTTTAGAATTGCTTGGCGTACTGGCCGGCTGATTTTTGTCCCTTCCTCGATCGATTCTGGTTGAATGCCAAGCATATAAGCATTCTTTAAATGCTTATACCTCATCTGCATGGAGATAAAAGGTAAAATTTTGTGACTTAACCTCGTTTTGTCTATGACGTAGTTTAGAGGCAGGAGAGTCACTTTGCCAGGGGCTTCTTTGAAATCAACGGCATCAAAGAGGATAAGAGGCCGGAGGTCCTTATATTCCCAAAGAATTTTGTGCTTTTCTAATTCTGACTCAAGATAGACATCACACACTCCCAGCTTTTTGAGTTCTAGTGCTAATTCGACACCTGCTCCATCATCAGAACGATTTCTATTCCCAACTCCTACAAACATTGGTGAGGCTTTCTCCTTGATCTCGGCTAATTTAGCTTTCCAGTCTTCTGCAGGGGCTTTTCTAACCTCAGCCATATGGGCAGAACAACTGATGCAGGGATCATAAGCCCGAACGACCAAATCCATTCTATCCTTAATTTTGTCCTCATCACCCGCTTCAAGGAGTTTCTGGGCAGCAATATAACAATACCTTTCAATATCTTCTGCATTTTGAGCAGTAGGCGTAATAAGGTCGGTGTAAGAGACAAGTCCGTCCGATATTTCATAAGAGTGGATAAGAAGCCCGCGTGGAGCTTCGACAATTCCTGTCCCCTTACCTTCCTTTTTAGTATATTCTGCGATTGGTGAACCAGAGAGTCTGAGCATTTTATCCACACTTTTGGGTATTCTTTCGAAAGCATAGAGAATTTCTAAAGCTTGAGCCGCATTGTTAAAAAGAGGATTTCTCCTCCAGCGAGGATTAAAATATTTTTTATACATCTTTCCAGCTTGACCTTTTAGCTTCTCACCCAGGTTATTGACTCTGGCTAAAGCACCAACTGAATAAGGTTTTTCTCTATAGCGGCTGTGCTTTGCATACGAATGAGAGACCACAAATTCGTTTGTCAGACTTTTGTAATCATCTTTATTTATTATTTCTCCTGTAGAAAGCATAATTTCATCTCCGACAAGACCGTATTTATTCTGGTCCGGATGACAGCAGGCATAAACAGTATCCTCCTCAGGACAATCGGGATAATCGAGCTCACAGAAGAGGCTCACTGTTTTTAAAATAAAAGGCATGAATTGGATCGCTCTGCTCTTTATCCAGATCAGTTCTTCCCTTGTTGGAAATTTGCCAAATCCCCCGATAACCGGATTTTCTCCGTGGATATAACGACCACTTGCTGTTTTCATGATGTGGTTGCCAAACTCCTTCATTTCAAGTGCGACCTTAACTTCAAGCTCGAATTTGGAAGCCATGGCAATGGCATTCGGAAATCCGACATAATCAGGAAGAGTAAGGTAATATATGTGAAGAGAATGACTTTCTATCATTTCACCCAGATGCATGAGGTCTCTAAGGAGAGAAACCTTGGTGGAAACTTTTATGGACAGAGCATTTTCCATGGCGCGGAGGGCTGCGTATTTGTGGGAAATGGAGCAAATCGCGCAGATTCTGGGCACAATATTGACAACTTCCTCAGGAGTTTTGCCTACGGTTAACCTTTCGACAAGGCGAGGCCCTTCGTATATTGAAAATTTCACATCTGTCACGACTTTACCGTCAATGGTAGCGGAAATTCCTCCGCTTCCCTCTACCCTGGCCAGATGGTCAACCGATATTTTTTTCATCTCTTCTCTCCTTTGAGCTCACCTAAAAAATCGGCAATTCCTGTGCCACTGAAATTGGCCATTTTCTTCTTGATAAAATCATAATCAAATCCTTTCTCCCGTAAGAGTTGAAATTCAGAAGTGAGGTTAGCATTCTCCACTGGGCCCCAGCAGCCAACACAAGGAAGGTTATGGTTGATACAGATTGAACCGCATCCTGCACGAGTTACGGGTCCTAAACAAAGAATGTCTTTATTAAGAAGGCAGTCGTTCTCGTTCCATTTGCATTCGACACAGACAGGAAACCGGTAGAGCTCGGGAGGATTCCCTCTCAGGATTCGGTTGAAAGTTGATAAAAACTGTTCTTTGTCTATGGGGCAGCCAGGTAGACAATAATCGACTTTAATGTAGGCATCGATGGGCTTTGATTGGAGAGGTTTGGTATGGGTCATCTTGTTGTCCCCATAGACTTTTTTAAAGTTCTTTTCCCAATCTTTTTTATCCAGGAAGGCTGCCTGAATTCCCCCAAAACAGGCACAAATACCGATAGCGACCACTGTTTTTGCTCTTTTTCTAATATCCAAGAGTTCCTTTTTTTCTCTTTCTGTTGAAACAGAGCCTTCCACAAAGGCAACATCCAGTTCTCCATCGATATTGTCACTTTTGGCCATCAGAAAGGACTGAATATCGGCTGCTTTGAATATATCAACAAGCTCTTTTTCACAATCAAGGATAAGGAGGGCATCACCCGCACAGCCTGTCAATTCGTATATGCCTATTTTCAATTTATCTTTTATTTTTTTCTCCATCTTTTTCTCCTTAAATGAGTTCCCTCATGTGGATAACATCCCAGTAAGTGAATACAGGTCCATCCAGACAGGTATAGATATAATCAATAGCACAGTGACCACATTTCCCAACCCCGCATTTCATCCTTCTCTCCAGTGTCATCAAAATTTGGTCCTTTGGAATGTTTAATTTGACAAGCTCTTTGATAACAAATTTATACATGATAGGAGGGCCACAGACGAGTGCGTAGGTGTTTACTGGATCGATCTCTTTGAGTAATGAGAACAGAGTAGTCACAACCCCGATGTTTTCTGTCCAGGTTCCCGTATCGTCCTCATCAACAACCAAATGGCATTCGAGATCTTCCCTTTGTTTTAGGGCAAAAAACTCTTCGCGGAAGATCATTTCAGCAGGTTTTTTTGCCCCATGAAGCAGGGAAATCCTCCGGAATTGGTCGCGGTTATCAAGACTATAGAGCAAAACAGACCGAAGAGGAGCTGCGCCAAGCCCCCCCACCACGATAATGATATCCTTATCTTTCATTTTTTCTATCGGGACGCCGTTACCATAGGGTCCCCTGAATCCGATCAAATCATTTTCTTTCATCCGGAAAAGGGCGTTAGTAACGGCTCCTGCTTTTCGGATGCAAAATTCCAACAATCCTGGACGCGACGGCGTGGACGATATGGAGAAGGGAGCCTCACCTGCACCTACAACAGAAATCATGGCAAACTGGCCCGGACGATAATTAAATGAGTGGGCTTTTTCCATATCCACAATCCGAACCTGAAAAAACTTGACGTCTTCTGTGAGATAATATGTGCGGACAATCCTTGCGGGCTCAGGGAGAAAAGGATTGTCGTGAGTTAAATGTTTATTTTCTCCGTTCATTTTGTCACCTCCATGTTGAGTCTAACCCAGAAGGCATCCTCTTCTTCTCCAAGGAGAGCTTTTCCCACTGTCCGGACGTTGATATCTACCGGACAAGTGGCAATACAGCGACCGCATCCCACACAGCTTGGTTTTCCGTATTTGGAGATATATGCCTGTAATTTGTGCGTGTACCAGAGCTTCAGCCTGTCTGATCTTTTTTTCCTGAAGTTCTCTCCGCCGGCTACTTCTGAATATTCCTCAAGCGTGCAGGCATCCCAGTGGCGGATCATTTTTCCGTCTTTTCCTCCCAAGAACTGTTTATCCATAATGTTATAACAATTGCAGGTCGGACAGACATTGGTGCAGGAACCACAGGCTAAGCAGGAATTACCTAATTTCTCCCAGAGGGGATCCATGTATTTGAGCTCGATCAGGTCAGGCAAAACAGTGAAATTTATACTCCACTTGTAAGCTTTATCTCTCTCAGTATGCCAGTTTATATAGGTCTGGATGTCTTTATCCGTTAATTTTTCATCAAAGAGCTCTGGCTTGAGACGAATAAGATCATCTCCCTTGCTTGAGCCGATCCAGACGAGAAAGAAATCTTTGAGATCGGTAAAGAAAAGATCGAACCCTTCTTCGATGATATGGGTGTTGGTAGATTTGGCAAAACAATATTCATCAGGCCAGCAAGAGAGCCCCAGAATCAGAGTATTCTTTCTGGCTTCAAGGTAGTAAGGATCAAGGTAGGCTTGCTTGAATAAATTATCCAGGGTAAGCAATCCATGGATATCGCAGGGATGGATACCAAAAAGGATTCTTTTTGTGACGTGGGATAAGTCTTCTTTGTAGCCTTTTTCAGAAATATTGAACATGCTAAAGGTAGGTGGGAGAAAAATTTTCCGAGGTGGAAGGATTGTTCTTGTAGTGTTCAATTCGACCTTCGAAAAATCATCGACAACTTTAAAAACGTGCTTGTCTCCTTTCTGTACAGGTGCCCAAAGATCAGCCTCCACGGAAATAATTTCCAGGAAGGGAAACAAATTATCCTTTTTTAATTTGATTATCCTCATTTTCGTTTCCTCTTTTATTTTTTAAATATTTTCTTTTGTTCAATAACATTGAGGTAGTATTAAGAAGTTTCATCTGTAAAAGTATAATAAGCAAAAAACATGCCTTTTTTAGGACAAAGAGCGAAAATTATTATACTGATATAAGTTATTGAATCAGAAAGAAAAAGAATAGGCTTGATCCAAAAAGTCCGGTTTAAATAGAAAAAGGGGGAACAAGACTGGGGCATTTTTCCCCCACAACTGTGGAATTTTTCTACTGTTTCTGGCAAGTGTCAAACTCTAATCTTCTCATTTGCATATAATTACAACAAGAAATGATCTGGCATATATTTTGCTCTTTATTGATACAGAAGATGGAGCGGGCAAGATGATGCTTCATAAAAGTATTTATGGGGAAGTGCAAAATGGTAGTCTTATTAGTACTTATTACATTTTTTATTTTTATTTTAGTGAATCTCATTATCCAGAAAGTAAAACATTAACAAGAAGAAAAACAACTTGACTCAAACAAATTACAATTAAGAGTTTATAAACCCTTTTGGAAATTAGTTTATGCTAGAGAATTTATTTTCGCAAAAGGACTGTTTTTCTCTAATGACATATCATGAGTAGGATCCTGCCTCAGGGAGAAGTAAAAATTGGCATAGATGATTTTCCGATTACGCTTCTGGGAAAAATAAATGAAATCAAGCTTCATAACCCTGGAGAACGAGTAAACAAAAAAGGAAAGACGTGCGTGATTCAATAAGGATGAGCAATAAAAAATACAAATAGATGTAAATTGTGTACTGCTTAGAGTTTGAGATTGAAATGTTATCTTTTTTAAAGGTTGTATTTTTTGATTTTTGCCCAGAGGGTTTTACGATCAATGCCTAAAATTCCAGCTGTTTTGCTTTTATTTCCGGATTGAGCTTGAAAGACAGCTTTAATATACTCCTTTTCTATTTCTTCTAATGTTCTAAACTTGCCTCCAGTCGGATTCCACAATTCGGAGCTAACACTTATTCCGTGATACACCAGGTTTTCTATTTCTATTTCCTTGCCTTTTGAAAGCACCACTGCCCTCTCTATAGTATTTTCTAGTTCTCTTATGTTTCCAGGCCAATGATATTCCATCATCGCTTTTTTAACTGGAGGAGATATGGAGATAATGCTTCTTTTAACCCTCTTGTTGTATTTTTGTAAAAAATGTGCAACGAGGAGAGGAATATCCTGCTTTCTTTCCCTTAAGGGAGGAAGATGGATGGGGACCACACTCAAACGGTAGAAGAGGTCTTCTCTAAATTTTCCTTCCCTGACAGAATCTGCCAGATTTTCGTTTGTGGCTGCAAGAATACGAATATCTACTTTTATAGGCTTCGAGCTTCCAATTCGAGTAACCTCTCGTTCCTGGATGACTCTTAAGAGATTAGCCTGGATGTTGAGACTAACATTGCTGATTTCATCGAAGAAGATAGTTCCTCCGTTGGCCACTTCAAAACGGCCGTGCTTTGTCTCATAAGCTCCTGTGAATGATCCTTTTACATGGCCAAATAGTTCGCTTTCAAAGAGAGTTTCCACTAGTGCCCCGCAATCGACGGCGACAAAGGGACCGTTGCGCCTTAGGCTATGATTGTGTAGTTCGCGGGCAATAAGTTCTTTTCCTGTTCCGCTTTCCCCGGTTATAAGAACTGTGCTTTCGGTGGGGCTTACGCGCCTAACAACGCTTAAAACTTTCTCCATGGCCTTGCTTTTCCCGACAACCATATCAAATTCACTTTTTGCTTCTAGTTCTTTACGGAGATAAATATTTTCGAGGAGAATTTTTCGGCTTCCTAAAGCTTTTTTTGTAATAACACGCAGCCCCTCGGGACTAAACGGCTTAGCCAAATAGTCAAAGGCCCCTCGCTTCATAGCTTCAACCGCTGATTCTACAGAGGCGTAACCGGTTATGATTATGACCGGCGTTTCAGGTGTTTCTTCTTTAATCTTGATTAAAATCTCCATTCCATTTAGGCCGGGCAATTTCAAATCGAGGAGGACAACATGGAAGAATTCTTTCTTGAAAAACTTTAGACCTTCCCTTCCATCCTTGGCCCCCTTGACTGTATATCCTTCTTTTTTAAGGACTTGACTGCAAGAATCTAAGATGGCTTCCTCGTCATCGATGATTAGAATATTGGCTTTTTCATTCATGTTCTCGTTCCTCCGTGAGAGGAAGCTTTACGGTAAAGGTGGAACCCTTCCCAAGTTCACTCTTGACTTCAATTGTTCCGTGATGTTTTTGAATGATGCTGTAACTTATGGCTAGTCCTAAGCCAGTGCCCTTTCCGACTTCTTTAGTTGTAAAGAAAGGCTCAAAAAGTCTTTTTTTGTCTTCTTCCATTATGCCATGACCTGTATCTGAAAATTTAACCTCTATACACGTCCCATCCCTACTCAGAGATGTGCTGAGGGCGAGGATTCCATTTCCTTCCATGGCTTCTGCGGCATTGATGATAACATTCATGAACACTTGTTGAAGCTGCGCACTGTCTGCTACAATTTTGGGCAGGTTAGATGTGTATGTTT
>JABUBM010000447.1_pt1 | contig 10142 bp, 8 predicted proteins | sample 7240321 | NCBI WGS metagenome assembly JABUBM01 (sample SAMN07256344, study PRJNA390944) | subsurface metagenome | isolation source: Methane hydrate marine sediment | place: Pacific Ocean: Eastern North Pacific, ODP site 1244 | collected 2002
ACCTTACCTATACAAACTAAAGCTGTTCTACAAGCAATTTTCATTGGAGAAGGAAACCCAAATGAAATAACGACTGGAGATGTTTATGAAATTTATTCTAATCTCTGTAAAATTGTTAGACTAGATCAGTTGACAGCGCGACGTGTTGGTGATTTAATAAATGAACTTGATATGTTGGGTATTGTTACAGCTCAAGTTATAAGCAAAGGAAGATATGGTCGCTCAAAGCGTATTCACCTAACAGTATCTCTTGGTCAAGTCAAAGAAGTTTTGGAGAATGATTTTAGACTTTCGAAGGTTTTTGAACATGAAATGTGAATTTCGTTCAATTATTAAGACACTTTTTTTTCTTACTCTAATATCTAAGAAAACTTTTTCTTTATCTTTTCCTAACTAACTTTAATGAATGAAATCTTTCTGCGATGCAAATATATTATATCTGGTGAGAAGTGTAACAAAATCATAAAAGATGGTTCTATACTGATTGAGGATAACAAAATCATTGCTGTTGGTAAATATGAAAAAGTAAAAACTCTTCTTTCTGGACATGATCAAATTAACAGATTACAGCATGTAGCAATCCCCTCACTGGTAAATTCACATACCCACCTTCCTGAAACATTGTTAAGAGGTATTTGTGATAATCAAAAATTGAAAAACTGGCTTTATGATTTCATTTGGCCTTTTGAAGCAAAACTATCAAAAACTGACACCTATTTTGGTGCTTTACTTGGTTGCCTTGAACTTATTGAATCTGGTATAAGTGGTTTCATTGATCAATATTTTTATGCTTCCAGTATTGAGAATGCTGTGGAAGAGGCTGGAATTCGTGCGCTTATTTGTCCTTCAGTTTTTGATAATACTCCTGAATCAGGAGATTTAGATAAGACTTGGAAATCTGTTCAGAAGTTTCTTTTAAGCAAGAGAAATTCTAAAAACGGTCTGATAAAATATGGTATTGGACCACATGCACCTTATTCTGTTCCCAAAGAGTATCTTCTGGATATTATTGATTTTGCTTCCAGACATTCTTTACCCGTTCATATTCACCTTTCGGAAACCCTGCATGAGGTAAAGGAATCATTAATAAAATATGATCTTTCCCCAATCGAATATATCCATAAAATTGGTTTAACTGATTTGAAAATTTTAGGAGCACATTGTGTCCATACCAATGAAAAAGATTGTAAGATAATGCAGACTACCGATTTTACTGTTTTACATAATCCTCAGTCAAACCTTAAAATGGCTAGCGGAATAGCTCCAATTCACAAATATGCAAAAACGGGGATTAAAATTGCTCTTGGAACGGATGGAAGTGCTTCAAATAATGATCTTGGTATACTCGAAGAAATGAATATTGCAGCTGTTCTCCAGAAATATTTAGCTAATGATCCTACAGTAATGAATAACGCCTATACACTATCACTTGGTACTATCAGTGGTATGAGAACATTGGGAGTTAACACAGTTGGGTTATCAGAAGGCTCTCCAGCTGATATTACTATACTTTCACTTGAAAATAGCCATTCTTGGCCTCAAAATAACCCTTTGTCCAATATTATCTATTCATCATCTAGCTCTGACACTAGTGATTTGATAGTCAATGGCAAGTTTGTCTACTTCAATAAGAAACATCAAACACTTGATAAACACAAAATTCTTGATAAATGTTCTTCTATTTCACAAAGCATTCTTTCAGAAATGGGAAAGTAAAAATACTTGCAAGAGGGGAGTATAATGGCAATGAAGAATCTAGCCCTTTACTGAATTTAATGTTGAAGATCTTGAGTTCTGAGCCATTTCCAATTATAAAAAACTGTTATTTTTTTCTTTCATATCCTTTAAGTTGGAACTGCCAAAACGCATATCCTTCTGAAGCAGAACGAAGTTCTGTTGCAATTCTCAGGGAAGATTCCACACTTATTTTACCTTCTATTATTGTTCTTGTTGCCAAATGTTGCGTATCTTTTATTTCACAATCAAATTTTTGCGTTATTTTGAGTACTTGTCCTAAATAATGCATGGGGGTTGTTATAGTAAAACTATATATTGGTTCATAAACACCGATATCCGCTTTTTGAATTGCTTCGTAAATTGCCGTTCTCACTAACGGAACAAGAATTTCGTATCTTAAAGCGTTTTTTTCTAATTCTTTGATTTCACTGATAATCACTGTTATATTGCGTATTGGTTTATTATTTACTGGTCCTTTTAATATGGCATTTTTGAACCCTATGATTAATATTTCCTCAATACCTTGGTTTATTTCTTCAATTTCAACAATTAAAATATTATTTCTCGAATCTTTGTAAATTATTTCTGATTCTGACTCTGATTCTGTTGGCTTACACGTCACTGAAATTTCCACAAATTCTAATGTGTCAATTTTTGTGATACTCTCTTCTTTTTCTATTTGTTCAACAAGCGAAACTTCGGGCTCAGACACCTCAACTTTTATTCCTAGTTCTTCTATTTCTCCTATAATTATTTCAAGTTGTAGCTCCCCAATGCCATAAATCTTTATCTCACCTGTATTTTCGTCATAACTGTAACTAAAATTTGGTTTAATTAAGGTTAAGATTTCTAGATTTTTCTGTAATTTGGGTATATCAGCTATTTTTCGTGGTTCAACTCTTCTTGAGATTACAGGCTCTTGAATATAAGATATTGGTGAAAACAATAATTTTGGAATGTGCCCTTTAGTTTCTATAAAGGTATCTCCAATGATTCCATCTTTTATTCCAATGATTGCAGCTATATTTCCAGCTGTTACTGAATCTATCGTTACTAAAGATTGACCTTTGTATATGCATACTTGATGAACCTTACCAATCTCTCCCGTTCTTACATTTTTTACAAGTGTTCCTGATTTAACTTTTCCTGAAAAAACCCTCATTATCGAAATTGTTCCTCTATTGTCATCATGCATCAATTTACCGATACAAAGAACTACTTTTTCATTATCATCACACTTACTTAGATAATTTTCAGCATCTTTATCCAATTCTTTCGTAATTAATCTCATACGATTAATCTGAGAGTCAACAGGGTTTGAAATATTTTTTATTACACTCGGCAGAACAGCTTCAATGAGAGGGTAATTCTCTCTTATTTCTTCTATTTGTTTTTCTGAGTAAAAATCAATAATATCTTCAAATTTCGGTTCGTTCACAGAATATTTTGAAATACCCCATCCATGAAGAGCAGATCCCATAATAACTGTACCAACATCAACCCTTACTTTCCATTCTTTTCTGAATTGACTTGGTACATACTGATTAATTAGGTCATTAGTCATTTGTATGATGTTACTAATGCGAATTTTGATATCTTTTTTTGTTAATTTTAGTTCATTAATCAATCTGTCTATTTTGTTAATAAATAATAAGGGTTTTAATCCTTCTTTCATTGCTTGTCTAATTACTGTCTCTGTTTGGGCCATAACTTGTTCCACGGCATCTATTACAATAATTACCCCATCAACTAAGCGTAAAGCTTGGGATACCATACCAGAAAAATCTACATGACCTGGTGTATCCACTAAATTAACTAGAAATGACTCCCCATTGAATTTATAGATGAAGGATATATTAGCTGTTTTAATTGTTATACCTCTCTTTTGTTCTTCATCTAAGTAGTCTAGAACTCTTGCGCTTCCTGCCATTATTCGGGAAATTAACCCTCCTGCTTGGAGTAAGTGATCAGATAGGGTCGTTTTTCCGTGGTCTACATGACTTATGATACTGATATTTCTAATATTTTGCTTATTAGTCATTGCTAGAAGTATTTCTCTGGTATAATGACTCATTATTATGTTTGGGTATGTTTGTTAGTTTAAAGGTTTATCTACAATATATTTCTCATTAATTAAATGAAAATACATCTTTGCCAATCCGTTAATGTTTTAAATTTAAAAAATGATACTATATTCAAAGTTATTTAGACGGATAGTGAAAATATAACAAAGTTATAAATTTCGATAACTTAGTTAATCAATAACGTGAGGTTAAAACCATGTATGAAGCAAAGATTCCAGGAACTAGGTATGTGTGTGCTTTGACAAATGTAAAGGGTCAATGGATGATTCAAATTAAACTTGATGATGTTGTTGAGGGGGAAGCAGTTGTCAAGGAGGTTAGTGAAAGGGGAATGAGAGATAACATAAAAGCTGTCCTTTCAGAGGTAAATATGTATCTTAACGATTTTATGGTAGATCAAATAACAAAAGACATAACCACACAAGCTCAAATTTTGTTTCGAGATGTCTCCGCTACTGAAGTACAAACTAATCAAACCAATGTTTCAGCCATAGATGATTCAATGAAAGATGTACTTGAACGCATTACAATGCTCGAAGAAAGAATAAAGCGAATTGAATTTATCCTTGAACATCGTGAATAATGAAATTATCCTTTACATCCTTCTCACCATTTTTTACTCTTCTAAATAATCTAGTAACGAAATATTCTTAAAACACTCCAGAATTCTACTATCAAAAGGTGATTTATTGAGTCAACGAGCTAGGATCCGGTTAATTGGTAACGATCCTCAATCTTTACAAAAAATCTGCAACCAAATCCAAAAGATAGCTGAAAGAACAGGACTACGAATTAGAGGACCTATTCCACTCCCCTCAAAGCGTATGGTTTTACCTGTTAGAAAGTCACCCTGTGGCAACGGCACAGCAACTTATGATCATTTAGAGATGAAACTTCATAAGAGAATTATAGATATGGATGCGGAAGAGAAAAGCATGAGATTATTAATGCGTATTCACGTTCCTGAAGATGTCCATATTGAAATTGCCATTGAGAGAAAATAATTTATTCTCTTTTTGTAACAATTCTTTCTGTTTATTTTTAAATAAATTAATACGTTATTATCTTTACAATTAAACATACTATTTCATTTCAATTGGAGGATAAACATACTTTAAAAATATAATAAAATCATCCAGTTCATTGAACATCTCATTCTTCTCAAGCTTTTTCTTAATGAAAAGGAATAAACCTTCAAAATATTGATCTATTTGTTCACTGGAAATTAACACTTGAGCAGGGTAATTTTTGTTGGCAAATACTTTTTCATGTAAAACCTCTTTGAGGAATACCAATGATGATTTTAAAATCTCACTTCCAAAATTGAACAACAATTGCTTGAATGTTTCATAATGTTGATTTACAAGGTTTGATTTCTTTCGAAACAAATATAAGAAAGTTGAAATCTCTTTTAGATTTCCATCACGAATTGTTAGAAATTTATACCAAAAGTGCTCTTTATGTAGAACCTCTATGGAATCAATTGATTGTATTTTATTAACACTATTCACACTTTTTACTCTAATTATGCTTCCTGGGTACAATTCTTGTAGATTTAGTGCATCATTTGGACCAAATATACTAACAGATTCATTTAACTCAACCATTGAATCGATGAGTATTGTTATTTCATTTACATCACTTTGTATTTCTCTCAATATCCCTGTTATTATCTTTCCTCCTTCTACGAATTCTTCTTGAGAATAATAGCGATTAAGGTTTATATCAAATTCTACTTCCCCAAATTTTCCCTCTGTTATTACAGCTTCTCCCTGTTCCCCCTTAATACAAAAACCATTTCTTACTATTAAGTCCATACCTATTTCCATTTGCTTCTTTAATTCAGGATCCTTCAACTTATATTTGTACTCTTTCACATCTACCCTTATTTTTCCAATAATTCCCCATTGATATATTCCAATAGATATGATTTCTCCCGCAAAGAAACTAATAGGCTTTCCTGTAATTAACAAAGAATTGGATTCATTCATTTCGTTCTTCACCTAATATACTTAATTTAAATAGAGTATAAAAAATCACTAATAAAAAATCGCGACATCCCCGATTTCTATCCACTACTCTATTGTCTTTAAATCTTCTATTCTCTCCAATTTCTTGACTCTTTGTACACCATTTTTAATTGCTATTTCTATCCTAGTTAATATGTTCTCAGGAACTTCTTCTTTATCCATATTGAAAACCACTAATTCTTCATATTTCTTTGCTTTCAAGAATTTTAATGCTTCTGAAATGGCTTTTTCAATTATCTCTTCTGACAAAAGCGAAGAAAAGACTGATTGTGAAAAAGGGTAAGTTTCAACTAATTCTACGGGAATAAGACCAATAAATGGGAGAAACATAACTATATCATAATGATTGATAGCTTTTTCTAATTGTTCATAAACATCTCTTCGATGAATGAGCATTTCAATTGGGTTTGTTTTACCTGATGAAATTAAAATAAGCAATTTCCTTTGTTGTGCTCGGTAGTTTCTCAGAATTCTACCTCTTATCCTTGTAAATTCTGGTCTATGAAAAGAGTCTGTATTGAATATTTTCAAACCTACTGATTTTGTTATAGGTGTTCCAAATTCCCAGTATTTACTATCTATAATCTTTAAAATGTGCTTATAAGCACGATATAGTAGTGGATGTGAAAGCGCCTTCTGCTCTAATAATTCCCATAATCTTCCTTCTCTTATTGCAACACGAATTTGTTTGATTTCTGCAACTGATACATATAAATTATGAAGAGCTAAATTACGAATCCTGGTTCTGTTTTCGGTTTGAATTAATTCTTTTGGTGACCATTTAGAACATATTTCACAACTACAAGGGAATTCAGTTAAATTGGCTAGTTGGTATGTTCTTGTAGCTCCCATATAACGATTCTCTTTAGCGAACAAGATATAAGCTGCGCTATCGAATGTGTCGCAACCTAAAGCAACAATAAAAGGGAAAATCATTGGATGACCGGCTCCAAAGAGATGGAGAGGTATATTGTGGGTTAATAATTTCCTTGCTTCATATATCATAGAAAAGAGTGATTGATAGTCATACTGGGACATAATTGGAGCAACGCTACCAAGTGCATAAAAATTGAAGTGTTTTAGGAGGTCTTCTTTATTGAGTTTTTGTATAAACTCTCTTATTAAAGAAGTGTTCTTTCCTCCTTGAATTGGCGCTGTCCAAATGGTTTCAGGATGATTTTTAATTTTTTCAACAGACAATTTTATTCTTTTGATTGTTTCATAGATTTTAAGTTGGGCACTTTCATAAGTGTCTGTTGGCGGGATTGGGACATCTAAAATCACTCCTACATCAGGACTTAGATTCGATTGAATGTCTAAAGATTGTAATGGATCTATGTCAACATCTCCATATGCCAAAATTTGGTATGCTCCACTGTCCATCATTATATTCCCTTGAAACATCAAAGTCTCATGTATTGTTTTTGTTTTGTTTGGCATTCCATACCTTTTGTAGTAAAGATAAGCACTTGTAATTACAAAATTGAATCCGAATTTACTGAGCATTTCTTCTGCAGTAATGATGTTTTCTTTAGGATCAATAACAGGTAATAATGTAGGCGTTATTACTTTCCCATGGGGAAGTGAAAAAGAACCTATTCGACTGTGTAAATCCGAATTAATTATTTCTTCCAACGGTAACACCTAAAAACAATAAAAAGGGAGCGCAGGTTCGCGGACCTTACTCCGATTCTGCTTGAGCTTTGTATTTGTCGAAAATTTTCTGTATTCTCTCAGCTATAGGTCCAGTCCCTTTTACTCCTTCTTCACTGACAGTAAATCTGTCAAAAACTTGTATAATCCCAGCTTCTTCCAAGATTTTGATATTTTGGGGTTGGAACATAGATGCTAGTTCGCTTGCTAGTCCTGATAAGTTAAATGGCTCTTCTGCAAGGGTAATTTCAACAATGTTGGAACCAGTTATAAAAACTCTAAAATAGTTTACTCCTGCGCTCTCTGCTTCAGATAAAGCTACGTTAAATGAAGTATCTTGAATACCTCTCAAAACACCAGTGTATATTTTGTCACTGCTTAACAGTATTTTGACACGCTTATTTACTAAGGTGCTCAACTCTAATAGAAATTCACGATTCGGATTCGATGGCATAATTATCAAACCAAACTCAGAGTCTTTATAGAAAAATGTTATGATATTAGATTTAACTTTGGTTAATATCTTTCAAAGAGCAAATTTTTTTGTAAACTTCAATTAAAAGTAATTTAGGTGCTTCTTATTTCACTTCATTCTATCGCCTTTTTCTGTTATTTTGTTATAACTTTCACTCATACTTAGATTAATACAATTAAAAGTGATGAATTATGTTTGGCCCAGAGCTTGGAGACAATACCCTTCTTCCCCTGAATAGTATCCTCGTGTAGGAAGCCTATTCTCTTTTTACTTCTTCTAATAAATACAAGGAGTTACCTTTTAAAATTGAACATTAACTCGTTTATTGCTCATCTAAATATTCTATAACCATTTTCTTTGATTGTTCATTGAATACGTCCATAAAAGCAGTTTGTTGGAACCTATCTTCAAATTTTTTAATTGTTCGAGAGGATGAGATTAATTTCTGATATAACTTTATCTCCTCTGCCATTTTCCTGAAATTTTTTTGAGAACATTTTATTTCTAATTTCTTAAGCTCTTCAAGGATTTTGAGATCACTAGGCTCCTCTAAATATTCGGACAACAAAGTAAAAAAGTCACTCCAAATCTGTAGAATTGGTGCTTTTTCATCTGTTGTTTTTTTTCTAACATTTTCAGCTGTTTTTTTGAATTCTGTAAAGTTTCCCATCGCTAAATGTATCTTTCCCAGTAAAATATCTGCGTATAATGGATCAAAAGTATAATTTTTGATTTTATTTATTGCATCTGCAGTCTTTTTAGTAGCTGTGTATGGTTTGTGTGTAATGAGAAGTTGATGCAGAGTTATGTAAACCTCTTCTCTAGATTTGTCTGTTTCATCATTTAACAGCAATTTCGTGCCTTCTTCATCTGAATACGAATCTAAAAGTAAATCCTTTGATAAACGTGATTCTGAAATAAGCGATTTAGTATATTCATAAATTTGCCTTAATTTTTCATCTTGTACGTTTGAAATGTCCAAATCCAGTTGTACAAAAATGAATAGAATAGTATAGTATGAACTTGAATAAACAAATTTAATTCCTCTAGAGAAATAATTTGTTCTTACAAAATCACTTTCCATGAAAGAGATTAATTCAACAAGAAGGTTATATGAGTGTTGAAATTGACCTTGATAAGCATAACAACGGCTTAAGAATCTTATGATTTCAACATGTTCATACATAACTTCATTTTGTAAATTCTTCCTTTTTATTCTAATATATACTTTAGACAGGTAATCTACTGCTTCATCAAGTTTATTTCTAATAGTTGACATAGTTCCAACTGAGCTATATAACCAAATATAATGTGAGTCAATTATTCTTTCTTGTATCCTTTCCTTTACGAACGTCCAACGAAGCAATTCTTCTACATTATCATCTTGTCCTAGAAAGATGTAGAATCTTAATAATAATGCAATTGTTTTAACCAGTCCGAATGAATTATAGCTCTTGCAATAATAAGTAAGACAATTTTTCATCTTTTTTGTAGCTTCAGTCCATTCATGGTTTCTCATCCATATAAAAAGTGTGTGAGTGTATAATATTTGGTAATATGTGTCTGGGCTTTTATCTTTCAAAGGTGAGATTAGCTCTATCGCACTAGAGATTTTTTGTTCCGCTTTAATGACGTTTCCTTTTAATTGATGAAAAAGAGATTCAGCTAAAAACACGATTGACGTTTGTTCTATTTTGTTGTTTTTTTGAATAATATTTCTCATTTTTTTCAATAGTTTTTCTGTTTGAGTTGATTTTTGCACGTAATAATATGTTTGGAGGTAGTTCTGCCAGTAAATCCTAAATAATAAATTATTGTTATTCAGATGTTCTGCTGTTTTTGTCATTCGTTGAAGCAAAAAACACAATTCTGATGATTTCTCATTCGCACAAACAAGTTCTAAATCAGAAACATACTTTTGAAGCTTTGCAACAGTGCTTATTTTGTTTTTATATTTTAACAATCTCTTCTTAGCTTTATGGAATTCCTCTATGTCTAACATTCTATTTTCTCCTTTCCCTATGTAAAATTCTATTAACATGCCTTTGGAAATATGTTAATTCTGTTAATTTGAGAGTAAATGAAAGATTTTTTTGATACAAGCTATATTCACCGAACACCCAATAATCAATAGTGAAAAGAATATAAAAACCTCTTCGTTGA
>JABUBM010000448.1_pt1 | contig 10136 bp, 9 predicted proteins | sample 7240321 | NCBI WGS metagenome assembly JABUBM01 (sample SAMN07256344, study PRJNA390944) | subsurface metagenome | isolation source: Methane hydrate marine sediment | place: Pacific Ocean: Eastern North Pacific, ODP site 1244 | collected 2002
ATTTTTATTCTAAGAAAGGACGAGGTGTAATGGAAAGACAAGAAGAATCCAAAGGACTTGGCATCTGGGAAAAATATTTAACCTTATGGGTATTTTTATGTATAATTGTTGGCATTGGACTGGGCAGGCTATTCCCCGGGTTCAGTGTAACCTTGAGCAAATTAGAGGTAGCCAATGTATCAATACCAATAGCGGTCTGCCTTTTCTGGATGATTTATCCGATTATGGTTCAGATAGATTTTCGCAGGGTGGCAATTGCCAGCAGAACACCCAAGCCCATAGCTGCAACACTGATTGTCAACTGGGGGATCAAGCCCTTTACCATGGCATTCTTCGCCTGGCTTTTTCTTGGTGTTGTTTTCAAGGGGCTTATACCTGAAGAGACTGCTTTACAATATCGTGCCGGTATGATATTGCTTGGTGTTGCTCCCTGTACTGCAATGGTATTGATGTGGAGTTATCTTGCAAAAGGCAATATGGCGCATACCCTGGTCATGTGCGCAGTCAATTCTCTCACCATGGTTTTCTTGTATGCGCCGATGGCTGGTTTGCTTTTAGGTATTTCCGGCATTTCGATACCATGGGCAACAATTGCCTTTTCAGTATTGATTTACATCTGTATCCCTTTAGCTACTGGCTACTTTACGCGTACAATAAGCATAAAAAGAAAAGGGCTTGGTTGGTTCAATGAACGCATTGTTGCACCTTTGAAAATCGTGGCGGTTATTGCGTTATTAGCGACCTTAGTTCTTGTTTTTATATTACAGGGATATGTCATTGTAAACTTGCCTGGTGCAATTGGCATGATAACAATTGGCATATTTGCCAACATCATACTGGTGTTTACATTGTCCTATGTAGTGGCAAGAATACTTGGTCTTGGTTATGAAGATGCGGCACCTACGGCAATTATTGCGGGTAGCAATCACTTTGAGGTTGCCATTGCTGTTGCAACTACACTTTTCGGCGTGAAATCGGGTGCAGCATTGGCAACGGTGGTTGGCGTTTTGACGCAAGTGCCGATTATGTTATTTTTGGTCTGGTTCTGCAAGAAAACAAAAGGGTTTTTTAGGTATTGAGAGAAATAGGCTGGGAACAAAAGGAAAGATAGGAAAGTCAAGCAATAAGAAAAAGGAGATCGATAATGAAGAAAAATCAAAGCGCTCTATTTTATAAAATTGGCGTAATTATAGTATTGGTGTTGGTGGTTGTGATCGTAATAGTGCTGAAGTCTGGAAGCACAAGGAACGAGGTAACTGAAGATTCAGGGAAAACCGAAGATTCTTTTACATGGCATGGTTTAGAAAAGGAGACCATTGAGAACGAAAGTCTGACCGTCAAGCCAAAACCAGTTGATAGTCTTACGGAAAACAAGGTTGGAGAAGAGACCGAAACCGTTGAAAGTAAATCTTTTATAAACGAGGACGTTCTGGCGGTTGTTAATGGAGAAGAGATTACACGCAGGGCACTTAACCAGCAATTTGAAACACTGCCACAACAGTATAAGGAATATTTCAAAGACGATAAAACAGGATTTCTTGAAGAACTTGTCACCAGGCAATTATTACTCCAGGCGGCAAGGCGAGAGAATATCCAGAAGCAGCCCGAGTACAAAACAGCTGTTGCTCAAAATCCTGGTCAGGAAGAGCAAGTTGTGATTAATCTACTACTCAAGAATATCGTTGTTGATGTCTCAATTACCGAATCAGAATTAAGAGAATTTTTTGACCAGTATAAAGACCAACTTCCAGTCAAGGATTACGATGCAGTCAAGGAGCAGTTGCGTCCAATGGCGTTGGAGGAGAAGCAGCGGCTGGCAATAGAAGAATACATTAACAATCTTAAGTCAACAGCAAAAATTATCAGGAATGAAAAATGGATAGAAACCCAGGAAGCTCTTACTGTAGATAATCCCTTGAACAATGCGCTCAAACTCGGACAGCCGGTGGTGGCTGATTTTGGCAGGGGAACATGTATGCCCTGCAAGATGATGGAACCGATTCTTAAGAAGCTGGAGAAGGAATACCAGGGCAGGGCGTCAATTCTCATTCTTGATGTAGACGAGTATCGTTCTTTATCAAGAAAATATCGGGTTATGATGATTCCAACGCAGGTCTTTTTTGACTCGAACGGAAAAGAGGTATACCGGCATCAAGGGTTTATGTCTGAGGCAGATATTATCGCAAAACTAAAGGAACTGGGAGTGGAGTAAATGATAATAGAACTTTTTTCCTGGTTGACCAGGGCGATTGAAGGGAATCCTTATATTGCCCTTATCGCAGCATTTATCTGGGGGATACTCAGTATACTCTTGAGTCCCTGTCACCTTGCCAGTATTCCATTAATTATCGGCTACATTGACGAGCAGGGTCGAATATCAATTAAAAGAGCATTCTGGATATCAGTGCTCTTTGCCCTTGGTATCCTTGTAACTATTGGACTGGTCGGTGTGATAACTGCGTTGGTAGGTCGCATGCTGGGCGATATCGGAGCTTATGGCAATTATATTGTTGCGGTGATTTTCTTTGTTATAGGACTGCACCTTCTGGATATTATTCCGCTGCCCTGGTCAGGACCTGCCGGCAAGAAAACAAAAAGAAGAGGATTGATAGGTGCGTTTATTATTGGACTTATTTTTGGTCTTGCCTTAGGTCCCTGCACATTTGCTTATATGGCACCGATGTTAGGCGTTGTCTTCAAGGTTGCTGCAGAAAGAATGTATTACGCAATTGGTCTACTACTTGCATATGGTATCGGACATTGTTCAGTGATAGTTCTTGCCGGTTCCCTGACTGAAACTGTGAGCCGTTATCTACACTGGACCCAGAAATCGAAGGGCGCAGTTATTGTCAAACGGATATGCGGTATACTCGTAATTCTCGGCGGGATCTATTTGATAGCAACATCATGAATAAAACCTTTCGCTAGAAAGGTAGGAGGACATTATGAAGATAAGAATACTCGGTCCTGGTTGTCCGAGATGCCGGGAAGTTGAAAAGAGGACAATTGATATCCTTGCTGAAATGAACGTCGCAGCAGATGTTCAAAAGGTCACTGATATAAAAGAGATAATGGGGTATAATATTCTTGCGACACCGGGCTTGGTCATTAATGATAAGGTAAAATGTTCAGGTAGGATTCCTTCCAAAGAAGAGATTAAAAAGTGGATTGAGGAGGAAAATTGCCAGGTAAGTAATTAAGCGATTAATTGATCATATTCTCCGCCGCGGGAATACTCTTGTAATTTTTTCTGAGAATGGCACCACTATCCTTACCCGAAACGAATAGATTGAAAAATACCCATATGAAGTCGACAATTGTTAAAACAAGAGTGATTCTATGCCTGTCCTTGCGAAATCCGTCAATTATTTCATCATGATTTAACCGCAACTTACAATTTGCTTAATGTTTTTAACTGCGGTTTCTTTCAGCCAAAAGAATGATGTTCCTTAGTTCCTCTTTATTTCTTGCTTCTATCCATTTTTTGTCGAATTCAGGATTCTGCGTAATTTGAGCAATAGCAGCTAAATCTTTTAAATGTAAACTCCGTTCGCCAGAAGAACCTACAAGAACAAATGCAATATGAACCAATTTATCATCAGGGAAGATAACTCCTGTTTTTGCTCTCACGAGAACGATTTTGAAATAATCTTTTTTCGGAACAATAATATGAGGAATAGCCAACCCATCCCTTACAACTGTACTTGTTAGTTTTTCTCTTTCAACAAATTTCTTGAATAACTCCTCAGACCTTAAATTCAAATCTTTACTCAAGATATCCGAAATTTCCTTAAAAAAATCTTCCATCTTAAGGGGCTCTTCTATATCTAAAAGCATACTTTCCTCAATCAGTCTATGGAACCTATCAACCTCAATCTCATCTCGTTGAATAACAATATCCTTTAATTCTGTGAGAAGACTATCAGATGTTAAATCTTTATCGCGAGCAACTAATTTTTCTAAAACATATATAAGAGCAGAATCCTGAGCCGCTCTTTTCTGTGCATAGATTCTATACCAGAGAAGTCCTAATAAGAGAAAAATCAGAGTCATGAAAACAATTAATGTTCCCATTTCTATCAAAAGAAAAAATCCTCCTAAAATGCCTAAAATTTGCAGATAAGGATAGAACGGAGCACGAAATTTCGGCTTGTAGCTAAGGATTTTACTTTCCCTGAACAAAATCAAGGTTAGATTGGCAAAAATATATAATAAAATTAGCACACTGGAAGCCATTTTAACCAACAATTCCAGCCTTAAGAACAAAATGGCTGAAATCATAAAAACACCAGTAAAAAGGATAGAAACATAAGGGGTCTGAAACTTAGAACTTATTTTTTTAAACTTGGCAGGTAAAAGTTTATCTCTGCTCATTCCCAAAGGGTACCGGGATGCAGTCATAATTCCTGCATTGGCAGTTGAAATAAAGGCTAAAAATGCACCTATGCTTATCACTACTTTTAAAAGATCGCCTCCAAAAACTCCAGCACCATCAGATATAGGAGTAAGGGTTTGTGTTAGGTTTGTAGGATTTAAAACCCCTATTGTGACAAAGATCACTGCAGTATATAAAATGGCAGTCACGACGATAGATAGAATCATACCTAAGGGTAAGTTTTTACCAGGATTTTTTGTTTCTTCAGCCAATGCCGCGACTTTAGTCAAACCACCGTAAGAAATAAACACAAAGCTTGCAGTAGCAAACATAGAGCCTAATCCTTTAGAAAAGAATGGCGTGAAATTCAATGAATTAACTGTCTTTGAACCCCAGATTATATAGACCAAAAGTATACCTATGAGTCCTAAAACCAAAAAAACCTGTAATCTACCCGCTTCTTTTACACCTATTAAATTCAAGATGATAAAAAATAGACAACAAATCAGGGCAATGATATGTAAGGGCATATTAGTGATTATGCTTAAATAAGCTCCCATACCTATTAGGGCAAATGCTCCCTTTAGACTCAATGAAAACCAGGTAGAAAATCCTGCTACTGTTCCTAAGAGAGGACCAAATCCTCGCATAATGTAGAAATAGTCACCACCAGCTTTAGGCATTGCCGTAGTTAATTCTGCCATACTTAAAAGAGTAGGAATACAAAACAATCCTGCTATTACATATGAGAGTATAACGGCTGGGCCTGCTTTAGCAAAAGCTAATCCGGGAAGAATAAATAATCCAGAACTTATCATTGCTCCGGTAGCAACACAGAAAACATCCAGAAAATTCAGATCTTTCTTTAGTTCTTTTTTCATTTAAATATTGCTTGTATGAATATTGCCACTGCGATTACCGTGGTCGACAAGGCATATTTATTACCTTTCGCTGATTAACATATATGTTTGGTGATTTATTTAATCAGAACTACTTTTTCGACTTGAGTGGCTTCGTTTGTTTCAATTCTTACAAAGTAGACTCCGGTCGGAAGTTTCTGATCAAAGTTATCCTTGCCATACCAAACAACGTGATTAAATGGTTGATCGGTTAAATGGTTAAATTGTTTAACACAATGACCTGTAGCATTGTAGATAGCAATGAATGGATCATGTCCATTAAAGACAATTGTGAATTGTGAACCGTGTACCGTGGGATAGATACTCAATTTTGAACCTGCAAATTTAACATTAGAAACTTCGTCAATACTTGTAGTGTAAGGTACTGCCATTATAGAAAGAGCTGCAACTTCTGCCTTTATTACCTCTGTGCAGAAGTCATTATTATTATAGCCAGCGCCAATTGTGTCGCCTGGTGTGTGATAATATGGATTTACTGGCCACATATCTTCAATATTACAAAGCGCAACGTATCCGTTGTCCCAGAACGGAGCATGATCAGAATAGGGTGCTGAATTAACCATTCGTTTATTTGTAAGCAATGTCGTATATGTATCAGCAACTGCGATGAAATAATCAGCCAGGGGTTCACAGGAAGGATTTGATATTTTGGCAATTACCTCAAGGCTTTCTGGTTGAGCATCGACATAAGCAATCATATCACCATTTAAAACACCAAGGATATTGTCACCCTGTGAACAAGCCATAGATGCATAATACTCACTTCCATAAAGACCGAATTCTTCACCGGAAAAGGCGATATATCTAATAGAATATTCAAATTCATAATCTTTCATAACTCGTGTTGCTTCAAGCACACTTGCAGTACCGCTTGCATTGTCATCAGCCCCTGGAGCGATTTCAGGTGCTAGATATGAGGTGGCATCAAAATGTCCACAGATTACTGCATAGATAGAATCAGGATGTATTACACCTCTTTTTACACCGATAACATTAGGTGCATGACCTGATGTGTGGTTTTGAAAAAAGATTGAATCACATCCATAGTCATTAAACTTGCTGGCAATATAATTTGCTGCTGCAAAACACGAGTCATATGTTGAGTACCTTGAAATAAAATCCTGTAAGCGCTGCACATAACTTAATACCGTGTCTGCGTTAACCAGATCAACAATTTCCTGGACAGTGGTATCAAATAAAAATCGCGGGGGCGAAGTTTCGCTTCTAAAAATAAATGGTTTAAAGGACAAGCGTTTAAGCATCACTTTTTCTTTTATCAATTCTTCGAGCATTCCTTTTTTAATTCTGATTAAGTAATCACCATTATCTATCATGAGAATCTCACCATATTTATTCAAATCAATCATAGAATCCAGAGGACGAACAAAATAGTATTTTCCTTGTTGTGATTTCTGATCAAGGATTTGGTATGAATAAGATGAAATTTTGTTAAACTCCGAATTGTCTATAAGAATTATTGCGCACTTTTCAAGTTCGCCTACAATCTTTAGGTCTTTATCAATGAGCGGAGTCAATCTATGTTCAGTTAAATCGACCTTCACAAGATATTCATCTGCAAAACTTACAATAAATAAAGTCAATAAAATTAAAACTACGTTCCTCATAATTTTCACCTCTGTTTTTTGACAATAATCTTAGGCAAAATTTATACCTTTAACTTAATAAATTTTATTTCATCTGCTAAATCTTTGGGCAAGGAAAATCCTACGATTGCACAGCGGTCAAATTTCCGTGAATCCAGAACTTTTGTAATTTTAACCTCACACCTTTCCTTACCTTTGTGGTCCAGACCAATTGCAGTATCGTTTTTTTTTGGCCTGGGAAGCATTTCATAAGGAATATAGACTATGGAATGGTCTTCTGGTGTTTCATCGAGGACAAATATTGCAAGTCCCGGACATCTGGGTATACATACGAGGCATCCTGTGCACTTTTCATAATCAATCTCAGGCAATTCAATCATTGAACCGGGTATGGAAATTGCTCCCTGGGGGCATGCGTCAACACAGGGGTCACAGGGAATTTTCTCCGGGCATTCAATAACAATATATGCTCCCTTTTTTCTTCGCTCGTCTGATGGTTTTGTACTCATGCCTATATAATATTCAAAAAAAACTTAGAGTCAATAATATAAAGATGGAAAATAGGTTTGGGTTTGGATGCGGGAATTTTTTGCGAAACCAAATGTTCTAAAATTAAGAATTTGGAACTTAGTTCATGGAAAATATGTTTGGGTTTGGATGCGGGAATTTATGATAAGCGTTTTTTCCTTTTTAATTTACTAAAGGCTATAAGTATAACGCAGATTATTAATGGTAATACCATACTGTTGGCGAATCCTAAATACCAATACTCGTCTTGAAATTTATGGTATTCAGTGTCGTCTGGAGATTGATAGATTGAAATATCCGATGACATATCAGAGGGGCTTGCGTACTCTCTTTTTAGTTTTGTAATATAACTACCTTCTTTAATATATTCGTAAAGAATTGGATACTCTCGCTCAATACCATGCAGTTCTTTTTGAGAAATTTTGTTAGCATACTCAAGTTCAGCATCATCAAAGAACATTTTGTGCTCGCCAATAACATAAAGATAGAGCGTGTTAGAACCTAATGACGAAATCGAAGAGATTTTCATCGGATAAACAAGTGTGTCTGATGGAAATTTGAACCTGATGCCGACATTCTCATAAGACCCTTGCCAGGTTGTGTCAGCACGGGCAATAAAGAAATAGTTCCAGCTGCGATTAATATAATCCTCAAACATTGCCTCAGCACCAGCAATTACTACATAATCGTTGTCATTTAACCAGGTGGTCAAAGTCGCAGCAGTATTAGTATGGATGAGGACTGTACCTAAAAATCCTATGGTGTCATAACTAACCACATTATAATAGTCTTGTCCATATTTATCTCCCAAGCCGTCTCCTGTACTAAATGGTCCACTACATCCTCCTTCAGCATAAAGCGGTGCAGTGAGATGTGCTAAATTAGTGAAGAGTTCTACATCTACTTCACTAACCTGGGGTTGGGAAGGTAAAGGGATAACCCAGGCAAAGCCATTATAATCATTAACATAATGTGCTTTTACCAAAATTGAAAGTTCTTCTGAATCTGGTAAAATTTTTATAATGGCAACCTGGTCTGAGCTGTAAATTTCATAATCTCCCTGGGGTGGCATTATGCCACCGTCCGCCCAGATAAGGTTTATAAAGATTACAAGTAACGACAATTTTTTCATTTTTCCCCCTAATTTAAACCAACTATTATACCCAATCCTAAGCTGTTCAATAATGCATAGTCTAAGTACGGTGGTTGATTTTCTAACCATGGATCTCTTTTTTCCGCTCCGAAAGGAATGAGATTTACATACAGTTTTAATCCGATTCTGAACATACCTACATCATTGAGCAAATTTACTGCAGCACTGGTCCCGAGAGATCTGCGCCGCTCACTCTTTCTCGTAACTACGCCGCTATCTTTGACAACTGGATACAAAAATTCGCCGAAATAATACCCAAGATTAAAAGCAAATTCAACATTTTGTGTTGCATTCACTTTTAATTGCAGTCCGCCACCGCCCGCCCTCAAAGTTAATGGTAAGCCTGAGTTAGTGGAATTATAATGCATGTATTCATCTTTGTAGAAAAAATCGATGAATATTCCAGGAGCGATCAATTTTTTGGTGAAACTATTTTCAAATTCAAGGTGGTAGAAATAGTTGAAACGTATTTCCGTATCATTGTCAGGCAGTAATATGCCAAGAGAAAGTGACGGGTTGAATGACTGTATTACAAATAATATTAGTAACATTTTATTTGCTCCCTGCACGCGCGCCAATTACAATGCCACAGGTAATACAAATACTAAAAAGTGGTATTGTGATTTTTGAGTCATCTAAATCAGCGAGTGTTTTTATTGATAAGGCAGCCATTCCACCAATTATGCCGCCCAAAAGTCCGAATGCTGCAGAATTATCTCTTTTTATTAATTCTTCTTTTGAACGTTCTACTCTTAAAATATCATCTATTGCAAATTTCGCAATCTGTTCTGTTTCATAATTTATTGTAACAAGCGAGTCTTTTTCTGCGGTTAGTACTTTACAATTAACCTTTTCGCCATTCTTGAGTATGATGACATCTGCCCATAATCCACTGAGGATTAAAATGAGCAGTATGAATTTTAATATCTTCATTCATTCCTCCTGAATAATTCTAATGAAAATTGAGTTTTTGTCAATAGTAGATTGCAAACGTTAACAGACATTGTTGGTGGAGTGGGAATACATTGGTATGGGTGTTAATCGCTTGACTTAGGTGTAATTTCGGGTAGAATTGGGCATGAAAATAATCTGCCGCTGTGAAGATGTGACTGAACAAGAAATTATTGAGAAAATACGTGAAGGTTATCATTCAATGGATGATCTTAAGCGAATTATTCGCGTCACAATGGGACTTTGTCAGGGTAAAGGCTGTAGACGACACATTGCTAAAATTATCTCAAAGGAACTTGGTATTCCCATAGAAAAGGTTAAACAACCAACATACCGGCCGCCAACAAAACCTATTCCACTCAGTGCCACAATAAACAAATGAATTTAATCTCTGTGGTCACCACAATTCTGTAGTTGTCCGATTTATCGGACAGTGAATAGTAGTCGCTCGATTTACCCACGTCCATCATGGATAAGCGGGGTTTATCGAGCATCAAAATTAGTGTAAGCCTTGGACAATAATAATTTACGTGCTAAATTGAATGTCATAGACTTAGGACAAAAAGATTACAAAGAAGTTTGGGATCTTCAAAAGATCATTCATC
>JABUBM010000449.1_pt1 | contig 10119 bp, 13 predicted proteins | sample 7240321 | NCBI WGS metagenome assembly JABUBM01 (sample SAMN07256344, study PRJNA390944) | subsurface metagenome | isolation source: Methane hydrate marine sediment | place: Pacific Ocean: Eastern North Pacific, ODP site 1244 | collected 2002
CACATTAAGAAGGCAAGATATGTATTATTCCCGGGCCCCCCGTGTCCCCTCTCGAGTTTCCCTTTACCCTTTACCACTTTCACTTTATCCCCCCCACTGATTCCTTGAACATCTGTCGCTGCCGCTTGGCTCTCTCGGCGTCGGCCTTCTTTAATACTGCCATCTCTGAATACTTGCAGTACTCGGCTTTATTTTTACCAGGGAAAAAGTACCTACAATCGGAATTCAAACACCAACCACTTTTCATATATTTAAAAATAGGGCACTTACCATTCATTATTTATAACCACCTATGTATGCTTTAAATGTGACGTGTGACACATGGTGACGCTTTTTTCCGTAAACTTCCTATATATCTCTCTCATGTAGGACTTTCCTATAAAATACGTCACGTTACGTCACACGTCACATCTTCCGTCACACATCACGCTCATCTATCATTCCTATACCTATCCAATAGTGCCCTTCTCTTAACTTATGCGTAAAAAACTCCCTTTCTCTAAGTTTTCTGCTAAATGCTTTCTGGCTTATTCTACTACCCATCAATTCACACCATCTACCATGTAATGTTGAAGCTTTTATAAATGGTATTTTATTATCATTAAGAAAATATTTATCAATTTTTTCTTTCTCGATTTCATCTATTCTTTCAGGCTCCCATACAATACAGTAATCATCTAAGAAGTTATTCAGATCGTCCATCTCTTCCTTATAGTTCTCCGTAGCTTTCTTTATTTCTCCCGGAACTTTTAAGCCTTCAAACTGCCATAATGAAAATCCTTCAATCATCCAGTTTAGAATTCCTGCAGCTTCCTCCTTAAATAGTACTTTCCAGTAATCCTTGATACATCTTTCTTCTTCTATCGTTACAGTAAATGGTATCAGCCGAACCCTCCGCCAGGTTGCAAGATCGGTCCCGGTAATTTCTGGTTTGTGATTTGTGGAGAACCATATTTTAAAATTTGGAGTATAGTCGAAGTATTCACCATATAGAAAACGTGCGGAAATTGTGTCCCCGCCCGTCATTTGTTTAATGATTGCTTCGTTAAGCTTCCTTCCCTCAGAAGATTCAAATGCCGTTACAAATCTTGCGCTCTTTAACCTGGCTATATCATTACTGATTTGTTCACCGTGTTTTACCATAAAGGTCTCAGTTGGTGTGTTCATGGCGTAATCATTCAGCACCATCCGGATGGTATTCAAAAAAGTAGATTTGCCATTAGCGCCAGCTCCGTATAGTAGGAACCAGACTTGTTCTGAGGTGTCACCACTTATCGAATATCCGATAGCTTTTTGCAGGAACTTTATAAGTGAATCGTCACCCTTCGTAACTATTTCAAGGAAGTCCAACCATTTAGGACACTCACTATTCATATCGTAATCAACATTTGTAGACTTGGTGATAAAATCATCACGGTTGTGGTCTAATAATTTTCCTGTCTTTAGATCGATTGTTCCGTTATTTGTCTTAAGCAGATAGTGGTCTCTATCAAGATTTTCTGGAAGAACCGGAATTCCATATTCAGATTTTGCAAGCTCAATCATGTCGGTGATTTTTCTGCGATTTTCCGATCTCAAGGCGTGTTGGATTATACTTTTCCTTTTGCCATTATCTTCTTCTAAGCTTGCTTTTATGTAGAATTGACGGATTGTTTTTTTTGCCAGCTGGTATATTTTATCTGTTTGATCAATTTCCCATCTTTTCTCATTCCAGAGCAGCCATTTATTCCAGACAAAGCAATATCGAATATTATATCCATTTTCTTCTGCAAATAATTCAGCATTTCCGACATCGGTAAATTGTCTCTTACCTTGGTAAAGCTCAACTTCATTCAATCCGGCCTCGAGATCTTCCGGTCGAAATCCTTCCTGCTTTTCTTCCTCTGCCCTGTTTTCTTCTTGCATTCGCTTAGCTCCTCATAAAATGATAAAGCCCCCAGGTCAGGGTATATCCGGGGGCTTTTTTCATCATAGCTTTAGGCAAGCGATGTTTTTTTTATTGCATTTTTTTTAAGTGCCTGTTATTATCTTGTTTGAGAGCATAAGCTTTGCCTAAAAGCTATTTTTGTAAAGCCCAGGTGGTTAGTCCCTGCCTGGGTTTTTATATTTATTCCATTCTAACTTCAATTCCCTAATAAGTAAATCAAAACTCGCCCACAAAAAAAAGAGACATGAATTCACTTGTTAAAGCGAATCCGCGCCTCCTTAAGGTTAAGCGGTTTTACTTATTTCTGTCTCATATAAAGGCCCGGCAAACTACCGGAACCCTCCTTTTATATACAATAAAAACTTCGACCTTAATACAATTTTACTTCCTTTTTTATTAAAAGTCAACATTTGATTTCCTTTACTTTGTCTTGAACGTAAACCGGAAATTGTATAAAGCCTTACCTCTATGTTTCAAAAGTGACTAGATATTTTGCGTATACCCTCTAGTCTATAATCCTTCTTCCTCTAAACATCTTTTTATTATCATTCGCGCCCCCTGGCTCAGTTTAAGCCCCCTGCTCTGACAATATATTTCTAATCTCTTTCGATCCATTTCATTCAGTCGAATAATCAAAGGTTTTAAAGGTCCTATATTCTTCATGTGTAGACCTGTGCCTTGAGTTTGACCGCGGGCCCTGGCTGCCATGTCGTCCTTTTTTAATGCCATTCTCAAGCCTCCACTATCGCTGCAGTAAGTTTCTTTATCTCAGATATCGTCTTGCTCTCAGGGAAATAATCAAAGATGGATTGATTGTATATCTGCGCTTCTGCAAGTTTTGAATCTTGACCTATTGTGAATAAATCATAATCCAGTTTTCGGAATTGCTTATAATAAACGTTGTGTCTCTTAAAGGACCTGTTGATATTGTTGGCTACTACTTTCTTGTGCTGGACATTCCTTCGATATGCTTTATTAATCTTCTTGAGCTCGTTGTTGAATATTGAAATACCATCAATACTGAAAAACTCCGGAGTAAGCGGGGTGATAACTTCATCCATTGCCAGGAGAACACATTTTTCAAGCCTGGACATACCAGGTGATAAATCGAATATAGCAACCTTAAAACTTAACTTTTCAAGCTCATTACAGAGATCCTCAAAAATAAAAGGTTCATCGTTAAGCTGTGTCTCGGCATATTGTTTTAAAGTTCCGTTAAGTCCGAAGGTAGGCAGGATATAAAAGTTTTCTGATATTTTAACGAGGGCATCCGCGGCCGCTGCGTTTCCCTTTAGAACATCTGAGAGCTCATATTGTGGGGATCCCGTAATAAACCAGGAAGAGCTGTTACCCTGGGGATCACAGTCAATAAGGACCGTCTTTCTGGATTGTCCGGAGTGGAAAGCAACGTTGCCGCTCAATGTAGTCTTGCCTGTACCTCCTTTTTGAATTGCAAAAGCTACTTTTTTCATGCCTTTTTCCAGTTAACCGATGTCGTTTAGATATCGTTTCGATGTCGTTTAGATATTACTGCGATATCGCTAAGATATCAATGAGTTATCGGTTCGATATCGTTTACCTCAAAAAACAGCTTCATATCTTCACGTCATAAGGTTTAAATAGGGTAGGTGGTATAGAACCCCATCCCTTTTTACCTCAGTTTACCATCCTCATCCCTGTACTGCTGGAAAATCTTATCCGCTAGGTCATCAGCACATATCTGCTCAAGGCCTCTTTCAAACTCATGACTTGCATTAAAAATTCCAGTAGTGTGTTGCTCCCATTTATTAACTCCCATCAACACATCTTTGATGAATTCCAGCTCTGCACAAGTAAGCTCAATCTTATACTTCTTCTTTCCGTTCTTTTCTAGTTCCATTTGGTATGATAACTCTTCACTGCTCATTGTTTCAGCTGTTAATTCTTCCATCTTGCTCCCCTCCCTTAAAGTTTTTTTATAGGGGATCGCTACAAGATATTATATTTAAAATAGTGGTTTGGCTGCACTATCCTGTAGCCATCCCTCAAGCCCGCGGTTATCGCAAGTAATCGCGGGTTTTTTACATACTTATATTTTTACAAGTTTTTCTATCCGTTGCCGGGGATAGACTTTGAATTGTTCTAACCATTCTTCAAGTTCGTTTTCTTTTATCCGAATACCTCTGACTTTACCCATCAAATAATAAGGTAGAGGGTCATTTTCCCTGTGGATCCAACCATAGATACTGACTACACACACACCTGTCTTTTCTTTAACTTGCCTAACTGTTAAATATTGCATTGTTCCCCTCCCAGGTAATATTTCGGTTATTCCCTCAACCCTCATACTCGATGGTTTAATGTTTTAACTATTGTATCCCTGCCATAGTGCTACTTGAGATTATCTTACCCTATAAATTAAGACATTCTACTGGCGGTAATAGATATGATATTGGAATTTGTTCTCATCAAGTTCAGTAGGAAAGCCTCCTGGTAATGCAATATATTCCCAAACCTTTCCGGAATTACTAAACTTGTCAAGCTCGTAATGCCCTGGCTTACCTACCACCATAACTCCCTTCCATGTATGCGACTTATACCAAATATTACCTTCAGGGTCAGTCCACTTTTCAATTATGACAATATGGCCGGTACCCGCTTTTCCTGTATCTGATGTTCTATAATACAAATCAATTGTGCCATCACGGCGTATGACAAATTTTGCAAGGTGGGGATGTGAATTATATTCCTCATTAATCCATGTACCTGCAACAAACCTATAATCTCTCTTAGTAACTTTCTTTTCAGTTGCAAAACCTTCAGCGATAATCAGTACAGCTAAAACCAGAGTTAAAATTGATACTACCGTTCTGGTTTTCATTTCACTGCCTCCTTATTTTTACTTTAGCTAATTAAGATTTAACTATTGTTTACTCTTCCTCTTGGATTCAATCTATTGTACCGCTTCAATGCTTCACTCAATTTCTGTCTCTGTTCCGGAGTGAATGTCCTACCCTTTTTTGCTTCTGACATCTTCTGTTTTGTTTCATCTGATAATTTATGACCTTTCGTTATTCTGCTGATTTTATCTTTTGTCGCCTGGCTACGTTCAAGCCCTCTGTGCGCCTCCGCGATCCTCCGCTTATGCTGCTCTGTAAGACATTTTCTCATTCTTTCCTTCTGATTTTTACCTCAATTCATACTCTATGTATTACAACTTTACTTATTGTATCCGGTGACTTAAATGAGCCACCGGTAAACTCTATTTTTTAGAATATTACTTCCGATTCGATTTATTGCCGATACCCTCAACCCTATTTCCGAAATTCGTTAATATTCCCTGTCTCCTGGTATCTCTTTCCCTGCTTTAAACGGCTTTCATAATCCCTCTTGAATTGTTCCCTGTCATCATTCATACAATCCTCACAGAGGGCCCACAGGATACCTCCCTCGGAATATGATCCTTTTGTCTCTTTACCACATCTTGGACAATTCATTTTATTTTCTGTTAGTTCCATTTAAGCGACTCCTTTCATCTTTGATTGGAGATAAGAGGCAAATTATCCAATCAAGCAAGCATCTTATCCAGGTAACTTTTAGCCGGCTCATCATTGCTCAAATAATGCTTCGCTAGAGTCTCAAGGTTTGAATGACGAGTCTTTTTCTGGATCGAGCTGACGGGCATCCCCAGCTTTTCTAGTGCGCTTGCATAGGATCTGCGGAAGAGGTGCGGAGAGAATACCAGGTCTCTCTTAATAATTCCCGCTTCCTTTGCTTCAATACCGATATTCTTTATCCTTGTCCACAACGTTTGATGATTCTTTAACGGCCTTCTCTCATCACCCGGGAATCTCGGTGTTGTCCAAAATAGAGCGTCCTCCTGCCTGGGATCCCTCCGGAATACTTTCCGGTAGTATCTTATACATGCACTCACCGCCAGGCCATAGAGCTCCTGTTCTGCCTCTTTTCCACCCTTCCCGATGAAATACGCCATCCATTGCCCTTCAACCATTTCAATGTTTTTCCATTTCAACTGTAAAAGTTCTGCGGACCTCAACCCGGATGATACAAGCATAAATATTGTCGAATAGTTAGCAAGTCCATACTCCGATGTATCCTTTTCAAGCCAGGTCAGTAAACTTTTTACTTCTTGTGTAGTTAAAGCCTTCTTTTTACGACCTTTCTTAGTCTTTTTTAGCTTTTTTTGTAACTTCTCTGTCATTATCTCAAAAGGACTGGTGTATATCGGGATCACGCTTCTTATACCTTGGAAAAACTTTTTCAATCCGGCTATCCGGAGACACGCTGTACTACGATCGATCTTTTTCATCAGGTCATCATAAAAGCTCTCAATATGAGCCGGTGTAACCTGGAGAGGATTTAAATGCTCTGTAAACTCATAGAGCTGCTTAACCGCTGTCAAGTATGATCTGTAAGTATGGGGGGAAAGACCGTTTCCTTTAAGGAATACCCGTTCAATATCCTTAAAGCTCTTGATTGAATCAAAAACGGATTGCGCTCTTTTCAGGCCTTCAACGATGGTGGGACAAGACTTCTGAAAACTGTCTCTTAAAATTAAATCGTTCATAGTGCACCTCCGTAAAGTGCTCCGTGTTATGAGTGTCAGGGAAACGCCCACGGTAGACGCTTATCGGGTATATATCCCTATCCCTGACAATCTTATTATGCACGCTTCTTGTCCTCCTTTTCCACTTCTTTCTCAACAAGTTTGATAAGATAATTATTCATTGTGATTTTCTTTTTTACACAAAGCAGCTTAAACTTTAAATGTAACTCGTCGGGTACTTCTCTTATTCTCATGTCTTTCATACTATTATATTACAACTTTCCCACAATGTTGTCAAGTCTTTTCTTCTAACTCAGGAAAAAAGTTGATAAAAGTATCAGGATAATGGGTATTTAATCATAAAGGCTGGGGTGTGGTTTTAAACACCCCTGAATTCGTATTTTTTATACGTAGCAAATCGTTTTAAATCGTCAAGACATACCTGAACACCACCTGTTTTATGCTTAAAGGAAACTGCCTTTAAATCTCTTTTTAACTCTTGTAATGCTAGTTGTCCAACATGTAGGATTGAGAGGACGTTTGTGACAGGGTGTGTCACTTTTGTCACATCCTTTTCTTTCATTTCTTTCAAGGTTGAAAGTTTTGAAAGGTCCTGAGAGCTGAGTCTTTTTAGGCTGCCAGGATCAACCGGTACAGAAGGGGACAGGCTTTACACTTTTGTCCCCTTTGAGTCGACATTAGTGGTCAACCTTTGATCACCCGTAGGGTTTTCTCGACATGAGTTAGATAATATCTACCTCACACATCGATGAGTTAATTAATACTTAACCCACCCGTCCAGTTTTATGGATATGGGGTGTAGATGCTTTCTACATCCTTGTGAGCTGCAGCCGGCACTATGTCTATTAAACATAGTGGAATCCTTTGACCTAGTACGTATAATGTACGTTCCAGCTTTCCCTCATTTCAAATGAGTGTATTATAAACATTATTAACATGTTTGTTAGAAACGTTAGTGAAGTGTACTGACATTTCTGACATGACCCGTCAGTTTTGTCAGACAGGCCATAAGAGGCAGTAAGCTCTTTACGTGTGTGGAGGGGCAGGGGGTGTATTGCGCACACCCCCTTTTACCACCCGTGGAGTTTTGCCGACTCGTGGCATAGATAATATTTACCTCAAAGGGTGTGACACGAATACACACCCCTGAAAGTGATTTGAGGGTAGTGGTGATTTATCGTGTCTCTTTAGAGATAAAAAACCCCGGACAAATGTAGTATAATTATTATAGTGTTTATATAGGGAAGACATTTGCTAAAGTTAAAAAGGGGGAGGAATGAATATTAATCCAGAAATATTCCAATATGAAATATTTAGAGATTTGCTTTATATCATTCTCGCTTTTGCAGCAGTTATAATAGGTGCGATTAGCTTTTTTGCATACAAATTAATTGAGAAAAGAATTGCTAATCAAATAAAAATATTAGTCAATGAAACATATTTAAAGACAATAGCTGCTACATTAACTCATGTTGGTTTAATGTGTTGGAGAAACTATAAGGTAGAACACATTGATGAGATAAAAAAGCGTCATTTAGAGCATTCATTAGAATTTACTAATTATGCTTATCAAAAATATGCGATAAATTTGAAGGAAAATAAGAAAGAAAATGCAGAACTAATATGTGTTATTAAAAATAATTTGGCTTTTTACTTAACTGAAGGCTGTCGTTTAGGACTATATGATAGAGAGGAAAGAGAATTAAATTGTAAATTAGCAATTGATTATGCAGAATATGTTTATAAAAGAAAAAGCAAATTTCCAGAACGAGCTAAAAGATGGATACATACATATAATTTTGTATTATTTCATTGTAAGGATTGCATAGGATTAAAAAAAATAGGGAAATTAGAAGAATAAAAAAATATTTTATTATGGTTTTTCAGGGCCCATATTGTTGCTCCTATTCTCAAGAGTCCTTATATATAAACATATCGTGCTATCAATAAGATTGCAATACTTTTTTTTAGTTAACGTATGACCTGAGGGAATCAACAAAATATTGCCCTGTTTTCTACTTAAAAAAATGAAGTAATTAGAGGGCACGATAGCGATAGTCCTTTCCTGCCTCAGCCTGCCGGCATTATGCAAAGTAAGTTTAAAAGGACCCGGGTAATCGCAACTTCGCGGGAAACGGCGTTTTCCCCTGCCGCCCCCACACCCCAGGCACACCCCTTTCAATAAGGTACCTCTTCGGCGCGGTTAGGTTCGCGGGTAATTCCAGTGCCTTAAACCGTGGGGCGCTCTCAGGGGCACACACCTAATCCTTTTCGTCATCACTCGTCGGCATCCTGGCTGTAAGGTTCGAAGGTAATTCCATCCTCCTCATTCTTCCTCGAGCATTTTCCCGCTCCGTGTGGTTAGAATAGAGGGTAAAGGTATTGCTCCATAAAGAGCAGGTAAAAGTACCAAAGGTCAGGTTTAACGGCCTGCCTAGCATCCGTCTGGGGCAGTGACGGCAGGCCTTATCAGTAAATCAGCATTATCCCGCTTTTTCATCTCGTCTTGTTAATGTTCGGGTGCTGTGCGCTGGCTGTCTGCCGGTGATACTGCCGCGCTTACAATGCTCATCTCCTCCGTTACCTTTTAAGGGATTGTTTTTCTATATTTATTGGCCCTACATGTGTGCTACCTTCCTAAACGCTTCAATTAGCCTTTCCTTTGAAAGCTGCTTAATTTGCTTAATTTGTTGTTCTTTTATCTGCACTTGTGGCGGTTCGTAAGACCTCTCTCCTCCTGATGCTACTTTCCTTAACTTGGGTAGTTGTTTAGTCATTTTGCGTAGTTGCTGTGTTTCGGCATCAAAGCCTAAATCACTTCTAACACGCCGGGTTGCTTCTCTCATGGCACTACTCGGCTGTACTTTTGGCTGCACTCTTGGCTGCACCCTTGGCGGTTCGTAAGGTGTTGCTTTGCCTGGCCTGGGACTTACAGGTGCTTTCCTTATAGGCTGTATACTTGCTTGTGGCGGTTCGTAAGGTTTCTCTTCTCCTGATACTCCCTTCCAAAAAGGTGATGTTTCTCCAAGTGTACCCCGGCGCTGGGTGCCAGGGGTAAGACCACCGGTTGCGCGCCTGCCCATGGCCCCCGTTTCTCCGCCTTCGCCGGGTGACCAGGGCCTGGCCTTTTGCGGTTTATTTATACTCTTTCCTAAGTTTGACCCGCCCATTTTTATGCTCCTTCAAGATTTAATGGTATAAACATTCCTTATAGTCCTTTATATAGTACCGATTGACTTTACTTACACACATATTTTGGAAACCTCTTTTTTTCAACCTTTTTATCGTTATACTTTTTGCTCCTTTATAACCAATCTTTTCTTTTTCCCCTTCTTTTACACGTAAAATTCTATAATCGTTTCATCTCTTAACTTATTTCATGCTTATAATAATTACGATCTTTTCTCAATAAACTGCTTAAATTCTTTATCATATATACCTATTTCATACATATCTCATACATTTTCATACAAGTTTCATACAAGTTTCTAATCTGTTTCTATATAATGCCATTTTGTAAATTCATTGCACATTAAGAAGGCAAGATATGTATTATTCCCGGGCCCCCCGTGTCCCCTCTCGAGTTTCCCTTTACCCTTTACCACTTTCACTTTATCCCCCCTCC
>JABUBM010000450.1_pt1 | contig 10096 bp, 7 predicted proteins | sample 7240321 | NCBI WGS metagenome assembly JABUBM01 (sample SAMN07256344, study PRJNA390944) | subsurface metagenome | isolation source: Methane hydrate marine sediment | place: Pacific Ocean: Eastern North Pacific, ODP site 1244 | collected 2002
AATCTCTTTGATTTTATCGATATCGCTTTGAATTTTTTTTTCGTCAAAAATTGCATTAATTTGGTTAATAGTTTTATCTTTTACTTCAGATTTAAGATTTAGCTTATTTTCCTCTAAAATATGACGTAATTGGATAAGCAAACTTGAAAATTTTGGTAGGTCCCTGCTTTCCTTAACTAACGTATTTATTGGGTTTTTTAAAAAATCTCTTAGAAAAAAAGTGTTAATGTTAGGAATATGAATAGTTTCTTTTTCTAATTCAAATTTTAACTTTTTTAAAGCTTTTTTAAAACCAAATTTGTTGTTTATTTTCATCCTCAACTTGGCTAAGTTATCTTCTTGTTTGTCTTGTTCTCCAAACAGTTCGTTTTTTTCTACAATTGATAGCTTTTGGATTAAATCTTCTTGTTCTTTCTGTCTCTCTTCTAAATCCCTTTCAAACACATCTAAATCAGACTTGGCATGTTCGATGTTATCTCTTAAAGAAAATAACTTTGGCAGCTTTTTAAGTAAATATTCTGCCTCCTTTAGATCAGTGTATTTTTTCCTTAGAAACTCATCCAAACCTTTTTGTTTAGTGCCTAATTTCCGCGTAATATAACTTAATTCTTTTATTTCTGGTTGTACTTGTTTCTGGAATCTTGGTAAAGATTTTTTTGCTATATCATTGATGCTTGTAAAGAGTTTCTTGATTGAGTTTAATAAACTATGCATGTTGTCGTAAGTAATATCTTCTTCAGGTATTTCAACTTCATCAATTTCTTTTTTAATTCTGTCAGAAAAGAAATGTAACGATTTAACCGCTTTCTCATCTATATTTCCTTTTCCAGCATCAATAAAATGATCTGTACAAACCTTTATTTCAATTAGGTTATCTCGAACGTCAGAAATTTGCTTTTTAACAGCTTTTTTAACTTTATAAAATTGAGAATCAAGCTTTTCCTTATAAAAAACTTCGAATTCTTCTAATGAAATTTCAATCATTATTAATTTTTAGACAAATTTTATTTTATGAGTTTAATAATTTTTTACCATTCATATATTTTTGAAGAACTTTCGGGATCGAAACTGAACGATCCTTGTTTTGATAATTCTCTAAAATACAACAAATTGTACGTTCAGTAGCGACCGCAGTGGAATTTAGTGTGTGTGCGATTTCTTTCTTTTGAGTAGAACCTACTTTTCCGACTCTTATTTTTAATTTTCTTGCTTGATAATCTAAACAATTACTGCACGAGACTAATTCTCGATATTTTTCCGAAGCAGGAAACCAAGCTTCAAGATCGTACTTTTTAGCGGCATTATCGTTTAATTCGCCAGAGGCGATATTAACAATTCGATAAGGGATATTTAATTCTTTATAAATCTCTTCTGCATTTGTTATTAATTCTTCAAAGATATTCCACGAATTATCAGGTTTACAAAAAACATATTGTTCCACTTTTTCAAATTGATGTACTCGAAATATTCCCAGAGTGTCTTTTCCATGTGAACCTGCCTCTCTCCTAAAACAAGACGATACTCCCGCATATTTTAGTGGAAACAAATTAGGATCAATGATCTCATTGTAATGATAAGCAGCTAAAGTCTGTTCTGATGTGGCAATCATAAAGAGATCTTCGTCTTGTATTTTATATAATTGTTCCTCAAAATCTGCCAATTCTGCGGCTGCTTTCATAACTTCATGCTTTATAAAGAAGGGGGTCCATAAAGGAGTATAACCTTTGCTAATCAACTTATCTAAAGCAAATCTAATGAGAGCTAAATTAAGTAGCACCATATCCCCTTTTAAGTAATAAAACCTCGACCCCACCACTTCAGATGCCTTCTTTGTATCTGCTCCATTAATTTCATCAATTAGATCTACATGTGATAAAGGTTTAAAATCAAATTTAGGCAAATCTCCAATGGTTCTTACTATTTCGTTGCTCTCTTCCGTTTCACCAATAGGAACCGATTCGTGTAGTTCGTTTCCCACATAATATCGATATTTTTCTCTTTTATTGATAAATTCGATTCTCTTCTTTTCCAACTCGTCAATTTTTTCCTTAATTTGCTTTGATTCCTTTATCGCTTTCTCGGCTTTTATGTTATCGCCCGATTTCTTGTAAGTGCTAATCTTACTAGAAATTTCGTTTCTTTGTTTTCTTAAGTCTTGAATTTCTTGTAGGACGCTTTTCCACTTTTGATCGTATTCAAGTACTCTTTCTGCATTAACAGGATTATTAAATCTCTTCTTCTCTGTTTCAACGATTTTTTTAAAATTTCTTCTAAAATCTTCAATATCTCGCAAGTTTTAATCCCATTAAAATTTAAAATTTCTAATTTCTATTATAAATAATCATTAAATTAATTTATGAAAATTATAAATATTTGTAAGAATAATCAAAAATCTCATTCATGCTGAACTCTTTCAGTTATTGTTGAGCGTAGAAAGGCAACTCTTATTTTTCTATTGTCGTATCCAACTTTATCTATAATGTTCATGATTTTTATTCTCTTAGCTTTACCTTTTAAGCCTTCTTCTGCCATAAATTGCTTAGCAAAATCTTCTTTTTTCCCTTCCTCTTGCTCCACCATATTAGAAAATAATGAATTTATCGTAAAAAAGTTAATGAGATTTGCATTTTGAATGCAAATTCACAGATAGTTACTTAAAACAATAATAACACGTAAAAAGTTTTCCTATAATACTGTTAAGGCATAAAAAATGTGTTCTCTTTTGATCAATAACAATCTAAATGGAATTATAGGTTGCTTAAAAAAATGCTTAAAAATATATTAATTCAAAAATTCCTAAACCAAAGGGACTTCTATTAAAATTTTAAGAAGTAAGTATAAACAATAACTATTTTCGGTGATGTTTCAACTAAAGGTGAATTAAATGTCTGATAAACAGACCATTGATAAACTAAGAATAGGAGTTTACGTTTGTAGATGAGGCGTTAATATAGGAGCTCACGTTGATTGCGATGCTTTAAGAGACTTTGTTGAGCCTTTACCTAATGTAGTCATAGCAAGAGTTAATAATTTCACTTGTAGCGATCCGGGGCAACAAATTATTAAAAGCGATATATTAGAATTAGATTTAAATAGAGTAGTGGTCGCAGCATGCACTCCTAAGATTCACGAACCCACATACCGAACTGTATTACAGGAAGCAGGGTTAAGTCCCTACTATTTTGAAATGGTAAATATCAGAGAACACTGCTCCTTTGTTCATCAAGACGATAAAGAAAAAGCGACAGAAAAAGCAAAAAGGTTAATATTAGCAGGAATAAATCGGGCTCGAGAATTAGAAGCTGTTCCACGAAAAGAAATACCTGTAACTAAAGCAGCTTTAGTAATTGGTGCTGGAATTGCGGGGATGAATGCTGCATTAGATTTAGCCAGTCAAGGAATATCTGTTTATTTGGTTGAAAAAGAGCCAACCATAGGCGGAAAAATGGCACAGCTCGATAGGATTTTCCCTACTGACGATTGTGGAATATGAGTTTTGGCCCCAATAATGGTAAATGCTTCTAAACATCCCAATATAACTTTACTGACCTATAGCGATGTTATAGAGTTTAGTGGCATAACTGGAAATTTCAAGATAAAAATCAGAAAAAATCCTCGATATGTTGACGAAAAAAAGTGTACAGGATGCGGTTTATGCACGATAAAATGTCCAATTACGATCGCTAATGAGTTTGATCGAGGATTTGGAGAAAGAAGAGCAGTTTATATTCCTTTTCCGCAAGCAGTGCCAAAGTATGCCGTAATCGATATGGATGTGTGTATAGACTGTAAAAATTGTGAAAGAACTTGCCCTAGTGAAGCGGTTGATTTTGATCAAGAACCTGAAATTCTCGATATTACGGTAGGCGCTGTTATTGTCGCAACTGGATGGGACGAATACAACATTTTAAAAAGTAAAGAGTATATGTATGGAATTTATCCTGATGTCATTACACAAATCGAATTAGAAAGGCTGTTAAGTCCAATTGGCCCAACCGAGGGGCATGTATATAGAATATCCGATGGAAAATCGCCTAAAAAAGTAGCTATGATCCAATGTGTTGGGTCCCGAACGTTAAGAGGAAATAATTATTGTTCTGCTGTCTGTTGTAGCGTTTCTTTGAAGAACGCTCAATTGTTAAAGCAAGAATACCCCGATATGGAAATAACGATATTCTATATAGATATTAGAACCACAGATAAAGGAAACGAACAATATTATAGAAATATAAGAGAACAGAACGTAATGTTCATAAGGGGAAAACCGGGCGATATAAAGCTGAACGAGGATGGAACTATGAAACTCTTTTACGACAATTCTTTAGAGGGAGACGTTTCTTACTTGGATTTTGATTTAGTAGTGTGTTCAACAGGGATGATACCTTCAAAAGGTACAGATAAAATAATTGATGTAATGGGGCTTAGTAAAGGTCCCAATGGATTCCTTTCAGAAATTCACGGGTGTTTAAAACCTCAAGAAACTAAGGGATTAGGGATTTACATATGTGGATGTGCTGCGGGACCAAAAAACATCCCATATTCCGTTTCTACAGCATTAGCCGCTGCAAGTAAAGCTGCTACATTGCTTTCTTACGATACTATCGTTCAAGAGTTAATTATAGCTGAAGTTGACGAACTCCTCTGCGTGGGATGCCATAGATGCGAAAAATTATGCGAATATCAAGCAATAATCGTAGCTGAAGATGGCATTGCCGTTGTTGACGAGTTAAAATGTAAAGGTTGTGGAGTGTGCGTTTCTTCGTGTCCAGCAAGAGCTATCGATTTAAAGTATTTCAGAGATAAGCAATTTGAGGTAGAAATTAAAGGAATCGCGGGCAGTGAAATCGAAGTTATGAAGAAAATATCAACCAAAATTGAAAATTAAAGAGATTATAGGCGAGAATAAATGTCAAATAGCGTAAAAGAAAGAAATATTATTGCTTTTGGATGTGAAAAGTGAGGGTATTCCGTAGCAGATTTAACAGGTACTATGAGAAAATCGTATTCTAGCACTTTCCATTTAATAAGAGTTAGATGTACTGGTAGAATTGGAATTCATTTAATAATGGAATGCTTTTTGAACGGAGCCGATGGAGTAGCTATTATTTCCTGAAAAGAAGGCGAATGTGAGTTTGGAAAAGGAAACTTGAATACATACGAACATGTCAAATTTTTAAAGAGGTTGTTTAAACACATAGGCCTTTCTGAAGATAGGATTCAACAATATTTCTGCTCTGCAGCCGAAGTTGAAAATTTCCTTAACTCAGTAGAAGACATCACCAACAAAATCGAAGCTCTTCCTCATCTACCAAAACTAAAAATTAACCCGAAATAGAATGACCCTTCTAAAAAAAAAGGAGTTAGAAGGTAACTAACTCACAGCATGAGTTTTCGGAATTATGATATATAAAACATATAATAAAAAACATAAATTGTAAAGAATAAATTAGTAAAAAAAAAATGAGCTCTGAGTCTAACATTTCATGGGAAACCTTAAAAGATGTAGCTGTTACTTTAGACTCATATAGGATCCGCGCGTTAATTGACGCTAAGCAGGAAATCTTAGATGCGGGCATCTATAGCGAAGAACAATACTATAAACTGTTGTTCAAAATGTTCGATGAAGAGCATTTGAAATATAGACTTTTCAATTATTTAAATCAACACAATTCTAATAATTTTGATTCTATAAAACAATTTTCCAAAAAAAACTCCATAGATATCAGAAAAACTCTTAGTTTATTAGAATTATTGAAGAATGAAAACCTTGTAGTAGTCAATAAAATCAACGATACCATAGAAGGGAATAATAACCCGATTAAGGCTACAGTTTTTAAGGATTTCGATATTCAAAGCCGTTTTGTTAAACCCTCAGAAGTAAAATCAATTTACGAACCAGTTAAGGCAGTGTTTGAATCAAATATCTGCTCTGGGTGCGGTTTATGCGCCGGCGTTTGTCCGGTAAATTGTTTAAATATTTATAATGGTTTTGGTAAATTAGACGAAGATGTGTGTATCAAATGTGGAATGTGCTATTTTGTATGCCCTCGTACGTATTTACCCATAGATATCTTGAACATGACTCAAGAAAACTCTTCAGAAATTAAAAGCGTTTCTACAATTGGACATTACATAGAAGTTTATTCCGCAAGAACTAAAATTGAAAGTATTGCTAAAGTATGTCAGGATGGTGGAATTACCAGTACTTGCTTACATTACCTTTTTGACACAAACCAAATCGATCTAGCACTAGGCGCAAAAATGAGTGGAACTCCGTGGAGGCCTGAACCGATAGTAATTCAAAATAAAGACGATATTCTTTTAACTACCGGGACAAAATACGTAAATAACCCAACCTTAAGTGTGTTAAAAGATTTAAACAAAAATCCAACCAAATTAGCAGTTGTAGGAGTTCCTTGCATGATGCAAGGGCTATTAAAATCAAAAATTTATAATATCGATATACCCGCGTTAAACCAAATCAAATTTCGTATTGGCATCTTCTGTATGGAGTCTTTCTCGTACGAATCCTTTTTAAAAATCTGCGAGGTTTTGAAAGTTAACGTAAAGGACGTAAGAAAAACCGATATAAATAAGGGGAAATTTTTTATTTATACTAATTCGGGGGATGAATTAACGGTCCCTATTAAAGAGATTTCACACTTAGCAAGAGAAGATTGCGAGGTCTGCTTTGATCTGACCTCAGAAGCAGCGGATATTTCTATTGGTTCTATTGGTTCCCCCTCAGGGTGGAATACGGTTCTTATAAGAACCCAAATAGGAAAAGAGTTATATAGCGGGCTAATCGAAAACGATTTAATTGAGTCCAAAAAGATTAAAGATGTTAAACCCGGATTACCCCTTCTCGAAAAGACTGCCAAATCCAAAAGAAACAAATGTACTAAACATATCGATAAAAAGAAAAAAGAGAAAAATAAAAGGTTTCCAATTTATTAAATTCCTCATCATCTTTGTTCTTCAGTATAATTAAATGAAATTAAAAATGAAATAATCTTAATAATTAGTAAATATCCTTAAAAGGTAGTTTTATGAATTTAAATCATGCGTTATTGATTGTAGATGCTCAAATAAATATGTTTAATGAAGATATTTCTGTTTTTCAAGCAAATCAGTTGATTAAAACATTGCAGAAATTAGTAAAGCAAGCTCGTTTAAGAGGTGTTCCAGTAATCTGGGTAAGAAACAATGGAGGAAAAGGAGACCCAAACGAACCTGGAACACATGGTTGGGAAATTAATCCTATACTAGAACCTAATAAAGCCGAAATAGTGATTGATAAGCACAAACCTAGTGCTTTTAAAGGTACAAATCTGATGTTGGAATTAGAGCAAAAAGAAATAACCCACTTGGTAATAGCAGGAATGCAAACAGAGATTTGCATAAATTCAACTGCTCGACAGGCTGTGGAGTTGGGATTCAAGGTGATTATAGTTGAGGATGGACATAGCACCTTTGATTCTAAAGAAATGAGAGCTCCAGATGTTATAGAAAAGTATAATAAAGAATTAAATGATGTTGCAAGAATTGAAAAAGCTGAGAATATTTTATTTCAAAAAAATAATTTCTAGCAATTATGTTTTCTAATTTTTTTCCGTTACCTCTTCTCAAAATGATTGCCAAATCCAAAAGAAACAAATGTACTAAACATATCGATAAAAAGAAAATACTTCTCAAGAATTTCAATTGCTAATAATTTTTTTAAAAAAGGATGAATTTGAAAATTAAATGCTCAACGGAATTTTGATTTAGTTAAAAAAAAAAAAAATTTAAAAAGAACTTCTCAATAGTTCATTAGCTTTTCTTTCTAGGATTCTAAGTTCTTCTTGAGATTTTGAATCAACATTATGATATGGATATTTTTTAAGACACTCCAACAAATCCTGATATCTTCCAAGCTCAAAATATGTATTAATTGTAAAAAGGATCTTCTGTATTTTAGTAGGTTTTAATTGACCTTTATACCAATCTCTAAATTTAAGAGGGGATTTATAAAATGGTGTAATAATAATTGAAATTGGGCAAGGGGATTTTCGAGATTTAAAATAATTTGTTCGCTCAAAATCTTCTATTACTTTTTCGGTTTTCCCGTTAATTTTAAATACTTTAGTTGAACTATCTGCCAATTTTAGATTTACTAAAAAAGCATCAAGATGATTTTCTTGGAAAGTTGACGGTTTTTCCACCATTTCGAAGACTAAATACGAATCATAACTTCCATCATGGTTAATCCAACAAATTTTTTTATTTTTTAGATGTATTTTTAAAGCAGGGATCAAATCAAAGTAATCAGTTCCGGAATATCCCATAAAAATAACAATGTCAGTGTTTAATAATTCTCGAAGGACTTTATCCTTAAAACTCTCTAATCCGGATTTTTGTTGTAATTGAGTATCTTCGATAATAACTGAATCAAGAGTCTTTTTACCTGTTATGATATTTTTAAAAGATCCATGAAATTTATAAATCGCCAATTTCCCACTATTAAAAACTTGCTTCGGTGGACAATATGTATTGAAATCTTTTTGAGTAATAACTGGTGTTATATTTGAATGATATTTAAGGTCAATAGATTCCATTAATGCGATTTCTAATAAATAATCAAAATTTAAGGTGATAACATGATTTCCGAATAATACATTTTTAGCAATGAAATAATGATGATGATTTGGATATCTCATTTTCTCAAAATATTCCATCCATCCTTGGGAAGGGTCAATATTTTTTTTTATAAGTCTAACAACAGTTTCAAACTTTAGCAATGAAGATCTCTTTAATTTTTTTTTTTCTGATTGCAACAAAAAGAAATCATTAAATGTATCAATAAATTCTGTTGCACTAGGAATATTACTGGGAGAATCAATTGAAATTCCTGCTCCACAAATAATCATACAATTCTCATGTTCTTGAAAAATATCAATTAAATCATAATAAGTTTCTTTATAAATCAGATTATTCGCCATAATTTTTTTGATTAATTTTTTAATACTAGTAATTAAGTTATAAAAGTTATCTTTACGAGACAACTAAATTTAAAGTACTAATGTAATCTTTCATTGAATTTATCAATAGATTATTAAATCCTAAAATTATTGCACTAACCTTAAAAGGAAATATCAACGTTGGTATTCATCTTTATAAAATATTTAAAATATATATAATTAGTTGAAATTTATCCAATAGTATAGAATTTTAAAAGTTATCTTTTTAAATAAAGGTGAAATCAAATTACATTAGATCGTTATCATGAATTGAAAATAGCTCACAGAAAAGATCCAAATAACAATGAAAAAATAATAGATTTTGCCAGAGAATGTTTCAGATTAAAAAAATTTGATGAAGCTCAAGTATTATTTTCCAAAATTCTAAAGAGTGAAAGTAAATTTAATTCTTTTGAAGAATTAAATCAGGAAATATTAAAATTTGCTAAAGCAAATACCGCTTCAAATCTTAGCTACAATCTACGTTTAGCTCTTTTATATATTGGATTAATTCATCATGAACATGGAAATGATAAAATTGCAAATGATTATCTATTAGATGCTGCTTATAAATGCAAGGATCCTCGAATTTTGATGGTTACTGGAAAATATTATCTTGAAATATATGATGCTGAAGTTAATACCGCACTTGGATATTTCAAACTAGCCTGCGATTTGGATAAATCCTTTTTTAGTAAATGTAATGCACTTTGGAAAGACTTCTTAGATCGAAAACTTGTTATGTATCCTTATGGCTCTTTAGATTTCTACATTAAAAAATGGGAGGAACTTTCTCGATTGTACCAATAATTAAATTGAATGAGAAGATACATATGAAACAAAATGAGGAAAAAGTTGTTTTTAATAGAAAACAATATATCCATAACTTAACACATCAATTTTATTCATGTAATAGTCTTTATCATGGTCAAAAGTGGTTAAGAAATAATATTCCACAAGATGCTGGAATATTAAATATAGTTATGTGTGAAGAAGGTACATGGGGGGTTGATCATAAAGGTCCTTTTGAATTTCAGGAAAAAATCAGGGAACGTAAAAGTTTTAATTCTGGAAAATCATGTTATATCAGGAACTTT
>JABUBM010000451.1_pt1 | contig 10094 bp, 11 predicted proteins | sample 7240321 | NCBI WGS metagenome assembly JABUBM01 (sample SAMN07256344, study PRJNA390944) | subsurface metagenome | isolation source: Methane hydrate marine sediment | place: Pacific Ocean: Eastern North Pacific, ODP site 1244 | collected 2002
AACTTTGACGCTTGCACCTGAAACAGGAAGTGAAGATTTAAGATTTGCTATAAATAAAAGAATGAGTAATGACCAATTCTTTACAGCTATAAATAACGCGTGGAAAGTAGGTTTTCGAAAACTTAAATTGTATTTGCTTTATGGATTTCCATGTGAGGGGGAGGAGATAAATAATGAAAACATTGAATTTCTGAGAAAAATCAGAAAAGATTATTTTCCAAAGGGGAGAATTTCTGTTTCATTAAATCAAATGGTTACAAAATCTCAAACACCATTTCAATTTGCTCCAATGATGGATATCAAATCCTCAAAAGCAGTACAAAAATGGTATAGGCACAACATCTATAAAATGAAGAATATTACGCTATCCACCTCTGCTCCTGAATGGGGAGTAATTCAAAGAATTTTATCACTTAGAGATCAGAGGTATTTTGATACTATTATTAATATAGCAAAGAATCAAAATACAATTGGTAATTGGAAGAAGATTCTAAAAGAGAAGAATAAATCTCTTGAAGATGAAGGACAGTGGTATTATAATATAAACGATTCATTGCCTTGGGATCCATTGCACAGTGTTCTTAAGAAAAAAGACCTTATTCAAGCTTATAAGAAATATATCAAAATTCAAAATTGTGTAAAATTCTAGATAGACCGATAAATCGAAATTCTCATTTATATTAAATCCAAATAGATACTTATAATTATTATCCGTTTTACCGAAGGCATTACTGGAATTACATATTTACAGCAATAAACTAAACCCTAATATTTTCTATAATAATGGTGTATTTCATGCAATAGTAGGTTATTAGCGCTAATCAAAAGTTATTAACGAATGTAAGTTTCTTAATAAGTAAGGCAAAATGGATACAATCTTACAAATATTACAAGAAATACATCTGGTTCAATAGACGTAATTATACCTCTTTATGCAGTAATAGTCTGTTACAGGGATTACATGCAAGTTTTTAAACTGTGCGAATTATAAAATGGTTTTATTGTATATTTTTCTTGTATTTAGATAACAGTATGGTGGAAAAAAGTTAAACAAGGAGTAAGTAACTAGTTTATAAATAGATTTTAAGCACATTTAAAAACGAATGGTACGGTTGTTGATTTAGTAGCTGAAGGAATTGGTCCTATTGGCAGCAATAGCGGTTGAACATACTTCTATAAAACAAGTTTCATTGGAGGGGTTACCACCCTCAGCTGTTAAGATTTTCAAAATTGTGCGTGGCACGGGTCCCATCACGAGCAGAGAAATTGTCGATATGTGCGATTTAGCTCCTCGTACAGTCCGTCATGGGCTGAAACTACTTGTAAGATCTAGCTTAATACTAAAGTTACCTCACTTACTTGATATGCGTTCAAGTAAGTTTTATGTTGAATAAAATTACAAGAAGGAAATATGCACTATTTTCATATTTCTGCTTTTTCTCCATTTAATGCGGGTTTAAAAAGGGAAAAGAAAGAAAAAAACTATACTTCAACATCATCGCTAGCAAACAAAACATCACGATTTATTGCATTTTTGAATAGTTGGAGTAAAAGTTCATTAGTTGTACGGATACCAATTGGTACTTCATCCGTGGTTAGGAACGCAAATACCGCTTCATTATTTGAATCAAGTATTCCACAATAGACATCTTTTTTAGGATAGTGTTTCACTTTCATCCCTGTGAAACGTTCAGCTAAAGGGCGTAATATTGTTTGGTGCTTTCAAATATCATAGTTCGAAACTAGAGTTATTCTATGAGCTTTTGTGTATTGCATCATTTCTTTTAAAAGATCTTCATCTACTTCAGGAGTTACAATCAAGAGAGAGGTTTTTGCTCTCATCGCGATATCGGTAATACTGGCATTAATAGCTTCTTCTCCAACAATAATCGAAGTATTGTGCTGTCCTTCGAAATTATATGAGGATGCTGCTTTATCAATCTGCTTAAGCTCATCTTCTCTATTATTTACAACTTGATAATAAGCCATTGCTTTTTCCAACAGGGAATCCATTTGTTTTAGTAAAACTTCATCAACGTCTTTTACAACGTTTGCAACTTGAGATACAACAGTATTAATTTGCATTTCCTCAGCTTCATTAACCTGTGCTATTAAATCTGTTTTTGAGTTTTCTTTATGTTTTTCAAGATCACTTTTCAGACTACTAACTTCACTTGAATAAGCTTGTTGCATCTCTTCAACTACTTTATCGAATTGTTCAATATACTTCTGAATCTTGGATTTAGTTGCATTGCCCATCTTCTCGGTATCTTGTCTCGATTTTTACATTTGCTTGTAGTTTAATAATAACGTCTGTATGATTTTTTGTGAAATCTTTGATTTGCTCGTTTGTACTGTCTTCATTTTCTGTAAGTTTTTTCTCAATTGTTTCCTTCAATTTATCTGTAACTTGGTTACAAGATTCAAAAGCAGACGATGCATATTTCTCTATTTCGTTTTGTACAGCATTCAAAACATCATTTGGTAGAAGGTTCATTTTTTCTACACCATTATCTGCAATTTGTTTTTTCTTTGTTCTTATATTTGTATCTCCACTTATTAGGAAGTGATCCAACTCAGTTTTTAGTTGATCACGTACTTCATTTAAACCAATAACATGTTGGTCAATTAGCTGTAAACCACCTTCATTAAGATCATTTGCAAGGTCTCTAACAGTATTTCTAGAAATAACAAGCAAATCTTCTGCTTCTTTTTTTGTTTTTCCAATATTTATACGAGAAGAAGATTCTACAGTTTTTAGAGTTTCTGCGATTTTTGTTGTAAGGAAGTTTATTTTTCTATCTATTTGTTCAACATTTCGCCTTAATTGCTGTGTCTGTTTTATCTGATTAGTAAATAGGTCATTGATATTACGGCTTAATTCTTCAACCATCGTCCTTGTTTCATTTGTCCATGATGAATAAGCTTGATTCCAAACTTGGTTATATTGTTCAATAAAGGAATCTTGCAGATCATCTATTTGTTTTATCTGTTCTTTCAGAACACCATCTAATTCCACAGGAACCCTTTCTAAACTCTCTTTGTGATTACTAGTATGAGCATCAAGACTATTTATTATAAATTGCTTCAAATTGGTTGAGGTTTCTTCAGTATTTTTTAAAACTGAATCTAGGAGCTGACTCCCTTTTTGGCCTGCAGAGTGATGGAATTGTTTAATAAAAGCGTTAAGTTCTTTGATAAAGGAGGATGCTCTACAACAGCAGACAAATGTCTTACTACATCTCTCTGAATGTCTTTCAGAAACGTTGCTGCGGCATTTTCTACGTAATCAGTACTTGTAACAAATCTATCATAAAGACCATCCAAAAGTTGTTTAACTAAACCTGACACGATATGAATATCGAAAATATGTGTGTCACCTTTAATATCTAGAGAACCACCAAATTTCTCCTTTTCTTGATGATATGATTCTTTAACATTTTTCAAAGCTGTGACGATTCCATCAACCGAATAAAGAGTATCACGCTCAATGATAATATACTCTTTTAGAAAAGGCAACAATGCAAAATATTGTGGAGTGTTTCCAGATATTTTTTTAAGAAAACCTAACTCCTCTAGATTCTTTGCAGATTGGATAAGTGTTAATGGATCCAGTTTCGTAACAACTAATAGTTCACCGATAGTAACCTTACCTAAACATAAGGTCGCGGTATATACTTTAATATCAGTCTCATTAAAACCGATGCGAGTTAAAAGTGGAGGTAAAATATCTATTGATTTAGACATCTAATTTCAGCCTATCAGTTTTATCCAATACTTCCTTAATAATTTGTCGCATTAGGACACTTTGAAAAACAGGTAATTTCTTGTAGGTTAAAGATGAACAATGTATCAGAAAATGTATTTTCTATTCTTAGCACTTCAGCAATAATCTTTTTACTCTATCCCACTTGTAAAACATCTTCCTTGCTACTCTTGCGTGGTGACTAATCTTGGTGGCTGACCAGTTACTTTTCATTGCCTTTTTAATTATACTTTCTTATAAATTCGGTATTACAGTCGGGATTCATTGTAATTACAGCCCAGTGTTGCCTTTTTCTTAACTGTTACCTAGGTTGGTTAACAGAATAGAAGTGCTAATTCTCTAAAAAAATTTTTAAGTTAATATCTACATTTCTAATATGGTAAAAATGAAAACAAAAGCACTTACTACATCAATAGGTTTGACAGTCATAACCTTACTTATATTATCGCTTTTTAATGCTATAAGCGTCATTGGTTATGATTGGAATATAACAAATACGCAGATTCTCAATGAAGACGATAATATTGGCTATGGTCTATTCAATGGTACTCATGGGATTGAAAGTCAATTAGTCCAAGTTGATTATGAAACAGACATTAGGTATGTAAAGGAAGGAATAGGAGCAGAAACAGATTCTTATGGCAATAATTCCTATGACTGGCAACGTTCTTCTGGTTATTATGATAGTTTCTACACTTTCTCATTTGAAGATAGAGAATGGGTAAACTTGCCTACTTACATACAAGCATTCAACAATACAGGATTTGGACCTAATGTTACTATTACAAGTGGGGTTGTTAACTTAGGAATTCTAAATTTGGATGAAAAAACAGTCTTAGAAATCGAAAAAGAAATGATTTATGTCTATGCTGTTGATCTTAAGGCGGGTGAATTATACGATCTTAACTTTTTAGCCACAGATAAAGATTTAACTTACATGGTTTATTACGAAGGTATCGATGTTAGCGGTGAAAAACTAAAAGTAGGATTTAATAGAAATATTTCACCCCTCTATGCAGTTGAAAGCGGTAATTATGGAACCTAGGAAACTTGCAGTCTCTGAAAGTTCAGTAGGGACAACTTTGTCAGATACATTTGTTAACAACGATGGACAATTTTGGAACGAAACAAGAATGGATTGGCAAGATACTAAAAGTAAGGAAAATGTTCATTCATACTTTTACGAGATTTCAGAAGGTGACTACCGATTCAAATATGTGCCTTTTGATAATCCTGAAGATACGTATGCGATTTTCGTTTCTAGTACTAAATCATATTCTGATTCCTTCACTCATTCTTATTCAGTTTTTGGACTAGGAGATCCAGGAGAGGATTTTATCGATTTCTATGTTGCAGAAGATACAAACATTTTAGTTCTCATTTTTAGTGACTTGGGAACAGGTGTTGAATTTGACTATCTACTTTCACTTAAATCTGAATCTTTCCCAATTCTAACGGAAGGAGAAGTCTATAATTACCAAGGAGATCTAGTTACTTTTGGAATTAATATAGAAGAAACTCTGCTTGTATACCTAAACTCAACAGACACACTATCAGATCCATTGACGGTGGCTAGATATGAAGAAAACAAGGAAGTATACATCTTCTCTTACGGACTTGAGAATTTAGGGGTTGATTCAATGAAAATTATATTGGAACCAGGCTACTACGTGTTCTATCTTATGGAAGAGGACACATATGACTTTGAAATTCAATTGAATGTTGTTTCCATCGATTCCTTTAATTATCAAATAAATCCAGATTACACATTCGACCTTGAACAAGCAGATGGTAGTCCATCCAACTATAAAGTTTTCAATATTTCAACAAACTTGTGGGATTTTACAAACTTCAATTTCACATTTCTCACTCAAGAGAATTATACTGTTGACTTAACACATTTGCTTTATTTCGGAAAATCGCAATACGTCTTTACAGGAGGCACAACTACACTGGGGAACCAGCAAGATATAAATGGAACCTACCAAGCTTACTTTACTAATAACACACAAAGAATAACCTTCCTTGGCCAAAAAGAAACAAATGACAGATACATACTCCTCTATGTCAGTGAATTATATGATAATACAAACTATACAGTAAATGATGAAGGAGATGTTGTTGTGAACCAAACTTTAGTTAGTTTTCAAATCAAGCACGACCCTGGTTATCCTGATGAATTTGACGAAATCGGTGTTGATGAAATAGACTTTACTCTAGATAGTATTGGAAGGGGTGAGATTTCTAAAGAATTTGACTATGTCACAAGTTCAACTTATTTGTATATCTTGAAAGGAAAACTACCTCTGTACACATGGTATAATTTGAACATAACTATCATTAATGGAACAATAGATTCAGCAAATTATGAAATGAACAATCCTGAACCTAATCGTAATTATGAGCTGGAAGATGGTGTTTTATTACTCAACAGATACTATCAAAATTACCCAGGTTCCCCTACATTTTATTATAGCTATGTTCAGCCAAACGCTTCCATTCCACTACTTGTGTTCGATACACAATTTGGTGTTCTCTCTGAAGACTTTCTATTCATGTTCTGCATAGAGTATTACGAACTTAATGGTACAGTTACTTTTGAGTTTATCCCACATAATTGCACATCACTATCACCGCTTGAATATGGTGAATTTGAAGGTTTGAAAAAACTTTCAACAGGTGCAATAGTGGCGATTTCGGTTACAGCAGGAGTTTTAGGAGTTGGAGCTACAGCTTTTGTAGTTTTGAGAACGGTGAAAAAACCTAAAATATAACCATATCTCTTTTTTTCTTTTTATTTTTTTAAATCTTTAATTACACCTATTCGAGGACAAATTGTAGATAAAAAACATTCATTACATAGAGGTTCTTGAGCTCTACATATTTTCCTTCCATGGTCTATTAGAAGATGCGTTATTTTCCCCATTTTCCCTCTGGAATTATTAACTTCAAATCTTCTTCAATTTTATTAGGGTTAGAGTTTTCTGTCAATTCCAATCTATAAGAAATTCTCTTAACATGTGTATCAACAGCTATTCCTTCATGAATCCCAAACCAATCATTTAGTAGAACATTTGCAGTTTTTCTTCCAACACCAGGAAGTTTTATGAGTTCCTTTATGGTAGTAGGGACATTTGAATTATACTTTTCAGTTAAATGGGAAGCCATATTTTTGAGAAATTTAGCTTTGTTTTTGTAAAGACCAACACTTGAAATTAGGGACTCAATCTCTTCTATTGTTGCATGTGAGAGAAGTATCGGATTAGGAAAACGCTCAAATAATTTCGGGGTAACAGCATTTACTTGCTTATCCGTACTTTGCGCACTGAGAATAGCTGCTGTTAACAGCTGAAAAGGTGAGGAGAAATTTATTAGGCTCCCCGTACTATTAGGATAATTCTTCTCTAAAAGTGAAAGTATCTGTTCCACTCGTTGTGATACAGAAATAGTCATTATTAATAAAGAAAATAAATCCTTTATAAAATATATTCTGCTTGGTTTTTCAATTAATAATATCAATACATAGGAAAAAAACTAAACAAGAAATTAACAAAAACGTTTTATAATAATGTGTATAATACTTTTTATAGTGATTAAGTCGTAAAAATTGGGCGATAAACAATGGGGATAGGTCAACAAAGGAAAATATTCAAAGTAACACTTTTAGGGGACGGTGCAGTAGGCAAAACAAGTCTCAGAAAGACATATCTAGGAGAAGGTTTCGAATCGGGGTATTCTATGACTATAGGCGCTGATTTCGCTGTTAAACGCTTGAAGATTGATAATAATGATTTTGTTGCACAAATTTGGGATCTTGCTGGACAACAAAGATTTTCAGCTGTTCGTGAAGTCTATTATCGAGGAACATCTGGTTGTTTATTAGTATTTGATATCACAAGAAGGGCAAGTTTTGAGAACATTCCCTCATGGATTGCTGAACTTCTTAAAAACAACTACAATCGTGTTGTTCCTATTGTTCTATTGGGTAACAAATCAGATCTTCGTTCTTCTGCCAAAGATCCTGTATTGCGAGAACAAGCTGAAGAGTACGGACGATCTCTTTCTGAATGGTCAGGCTTTTCTGTTCCATACATTGAAACTTCTGCAAAAACAGGAGAAAACGTTGACGAGTCTTTCAAAACATTGCTAAAAAATATTGTTGTATTTTATGAACGCCTTTACAACAAATAAGCCCTTTTATTTTTCCTTATTTTGTATTGCTTTGATGATATTCATCGTATTTTCATTAAATTCTGGATGTAGAAAAACTGTATCATCTTCGTTGACCTTTATAATTTCTATTTCTTCCAATTCTCTAATATATTTCTTAGTTTGGGCTAATGATACCCCTAAAACAAAAGAGAGTTGAACAGGAGCTATTATCTTCGTTCTCCTTAAGAGATCAATTATGTTGTATCGTCTATCAGTAATTATTAATTTAGCTATAACTTTTTGCTGTTCTGACCACTCCAGTTTTTCTTTGTCCATTTTTTCGATTTTCCTTGTTAATTCTTCCTTTTCTAATTCAATGTTCACTAATTGATCCGTTAACTCATAAATCAACCTTTCACGCTCTTCAACCATATCTGAAAACAGCAGTAGTTTTTTTTCTAAAGACTGTGATTCGTCAATAGTATCACCAGAGTCTTCACTTTTCTTTATTGCCTTAATCATATCCTTAGTACCAGTGTAGAACATCTTTGATGGAGGGTCAGATATAAAATTGAATAATTTGTAAAATTCAGCTTTCATTTCATGGAGAATTGTCTGAGTAGCATTATTAATCAATTTTGGAACATCTAAAGGGTCAAAATCTAAAGCTATTAGTTTATCTGTACCTGTTTTTCCTTTTTTTTCCTTATTTTTACGGGATTCCCGTACTTTTTTATCTATCTTTGAAACTTCGTCTGTTAAATTTTTAATTGAAAAAGAATCCTCAGAATTTTCGTTTTCCATGGTTATTCTTGTCCTATATTTTGGCTGTTGATTCTATCTTAAATCCTTCCGATTCTGATGGAGTTACCTCCAAAGTTTCGCTAATATATGAAATCCCCATAAGTTTGGTTATCGCAAAATTGTCTTTAAGTTTACTTCCAACTGTTCTTCTTGAGAAATAAAAGATTCCTTGAGCAGCATTCATTATTATTCTTTCTGCAACAGGTTCAAGAATATTTTGTGGTAATAAAAAGAAATGAACTCCGCCAATTCTTGTGAAAGATCCGATTACTTCTTTCAGGAACACAATTAGAGCATTTGAATCTTCATCCAGTCTATCTTCCTTCATCCAAAGTAAGTCATCGAAAATGCTAAAGCATTGTTTGTTTTGATCTTCTTTTACATGAATCATTCGATCAATGATTTTTTTTACATAAGTTTTTCTTTTAACCTCAATACGACCAAATTTAAGACTTGAAGTCATAGAGGCACTAGATAAATTATACATATCCTCAAAGAATAAGCTTTTACCTTCAAGGGGGGTTACATCCCAATCATAAGCTTGAAAAGAGCGTTTAACGAGGTTATATGGTTTCTCACTGTGAATATAAAAAACAAGATTATTTTCCATGTCTTGAGCCCAATTCAAGAGGATTCTTTGAATAAAAAGTTTAGGAATTGATGTATCGCTAGGGTAACTAGCTAGAACTAAAGATCCATCTGGAATACCTCTTCTAGATGAAAGTTCCATACCCAATTTTTGATCTAACGTACGGATCCCTGTAAGAATAAGTTCCCCTCTAGTATCTACTGGTTGAGAACGCTTTCCAATCCGTTCGATATTATTTTTTGAATCGAACCCCAAATAAAACACCAACTATAACGCTAGAATTGTTCCAATTCCCTGAGAGCTAGTTCCAAATCAGAAATGAACTCATCTTGTACTTTTTCTTCAACAGTAGTGGCAACAGGTTGAACAGGTTGTATTTCCTGTTGAGGTGGAGGTACTGGTTTAGCCTCAACATCTAAAATGTTGCGAATTTTCTCTGCCGCTAATTTCATTGTTCGTCTAATTAAGCCAAGTTGAACACCAGTATCGGTTATCAAACACAATACAGTGCTACCACAACTAGCAACTAGAACTAAACCATCAGTGAATTCTGAAATAATAATGTCTAACTCTTTCAAACCAACGTTCTGACCTTGCTGTTCACTTGCCAAATAAACGGCACTAGCTATTGCTCCTAAAGCTTCAGTTTCAAACTCATCAAAGGCAAATCGAGAAGAATAAGCAAGAGTCAAACCAGTTTTATCTGCAAGGATAACATGGTTAATATTAGGGTCACTGACTATAGTCTCATGTAAAATTGCGTTTATCTGATCTGCACCAAAC
>JABUBM010000452.1_pt1 | contig 10083 bp, 10 predicted proteins | sample 7240321 | NCBI WGS metagenome assembly JABUBM01 (sample SAMN07256344, study PRJNA390944) | subsurface metagenome | isolation source: Methane hydrate marine sediment | place: Pacific Ocean: Eastern North Pacific, ODP site 1244 | collected 2002
ATGAATATGCTTGATAAAATCTGGAAAAAAGGAAAGGAATTTATTGGTGTGAAATACCCGATTATATCGGGTGGTATGACCTGGATAAGTGATCATAAATTGGTAAAAGCAGTAGGTGATAATGGTGCATTCCCTGTTTTAGCGGGTGGAAATATGCCTCCTGATCTTTTTGCAAAGGAAGTTGATAAATGCATAAGTGATCTAAAACACGCTTTTGGAGTAAATCTAATAACAATTGCACCAAATTACCGGGAGCAATATAATTTAGTATTGAAAAAAGATGTTCCTTTTGTAGTTTTTGCCGGTAGTTTTCCTAAAAAGCAAGACATTCAGCTTATGAAAAAAGCCGGGAAGAAAACAATTTCCTTTGCATCCACAAAATCGATTGCACAAAGGCAAATTGAATACGGTGTTGATGCACTTATTCTTGAAGGAAGTGAGGCAGGTGGACATATCGGTTATGTATCACTTATTATTCTTTTGCAACAGGTACTATTTCAGATACGGGATTTCCCTATATTTGTGGCTGGTGGATTGGCAACCGGCAAGATAATGGCGCATCTTTTAATAATGGGCGCTTATGGTTGTCAATTTGGGACTCTGTTTGTTATGAGTAAAGAATGCACAGCCCACCCTAATTTTAAAAACGCTTTTATGAAAGCACGGGCAAGAGAGGCAATTGCAACACCTCGATATGACTCAAGATTGCCTGTTGTAGCAGTTCGTGCAATTAAGAATAAAGCAATGCAGGATTTTGGAAAGTTGCAACTAAAACTCTTAGAACAGTTGAATGATGGAAAAATTACAAAAGAAAAAGCACAATATGAAGTTGAAAAATTCTGGATGGGTTCTTTAAAAAATGCTGTTGTTGATGGAAAAATTGAGCACGGTTCTTTAATGGCAGGTCAGAGTGTGGGTCTTATACAGGATATAAAACCGATTAAAGAAATTATTAATCAACTCATTCATGATGCCGAAGAAGAATTGCAGAGGATAAAATCATTAATACTATCCTAAACATAGATATTTTGCTTTTGCGCAAAAGTGGAAAGTTAATTGCAGATTTTGTTTTTATGTAATTGTTTAATTTCAGTGAAATTGTAGTGGCAGAGTTTACTCTGCTGAATTTTGAACAATTACGTTTTTTCCTTGACAGTGATGATGTCTTAACTATACTTGAAAAATGAAGATATTAATTCTTGGTGGCACGAGATTTCTCGGTCGTAGTCTTGTAGAAATTGCCCTGGCAAAAGGTCATGAGATAACACTTTTCAATCGTGGAAAATCTAATCCTGAGTTGTTTTCTGAGGTAGAATTCTTAACGGGTGACCGGGATAGTGATCTTAAGCCATTACAAGGTCGAAAATGGGATGTTGTGGTTGATACGTGCGGCTATGTGCCGCGTATCGTGAAAAAATCTGTTGAACTACTTGCTGATGCTGTAGAGCACTATACCTTTATTTCAAGTATCAGTGCCTATGCAGATTTCAGCAAACCTGGCATAGATGAAAATTCTTTGCTTGCTACTATTGAGGATGAAACAGTAGAGCAAGTAACAAATGAGACCTATGGTCCACTCAAGGTACTCTGTGAAAAAGCAGCTGAACAAGCTATGCCTGGCAGAATACTTGTGCTTCGTCCTGGATTGATTGTAGGACCATATGACCCGTCTGACCGATTCACATATTGGCCTGTTCGAATAAATTCAGGAGGCGAAGTTATAGTTCCCTCTCCCCGACTTCAGCAGATTCAGTTTATTGATGTCCGTGATCTTGTAGAATTTATTCTGATTATGGTTGATATAAGACAAACAGGTATATACAATACTACAGGTCCAGATTATATGCTTACAACGCAACAATTTTTAGAAGAGTGTAACAAAATCATTGGAAGTAAAGCCAAATTTGCCTGGGTTAGTGAAAAATTCATCATAGAGAATGAAATCAATATGCCGGTGTGGGTGCCAAAAGAATGGGCAGGAATAAATCAGGTGAACTGTAAAAAAGCGATTGGTGACGGTTTAAATTTTAGACCTTTGGCTGACACTATCCGCGATACACTTTCCTGGCATGCTACACGTCCATCTGATTATAAATTAAGAACCGGATTAAAACCAAGACGTGAGAGAGAATTTCTAAAACTTTGGTTTGGAAGGAGATAAAGTAATACAAATAAATCCTTGCCAGGCACGAAATCTTTTTTTAAAAAAACAATTATTAATTAATCCTAAATTGCCTGAGGGCAAAGCCGGAGCCCTGAATGAATTTGCTTGTTTCCACAAGTGTGAAAAAATTGAATTGAGTAAAAACATACCTTCAAACATAAAAAGAAAAATTACAATATAGTCAAATTTCTACACCATATATACCTTTTCCTATATTCTACAAACAAACCCATCCTATAATTGTATAATGATAACATTATATCATTATAACATTATATAATATTCGAATGGCTTTCTACTACCAATATTGATATATGCACATATATGGATATGAAGTTGCAGCTGGGTCTTTTTCTCTGTTATTTCATTGTTCGAACAAAGTACTTGAGCATTATGCGTGAATCATCAACTCGTTCTACTGAAAATAATGACGCCAGTATTTTTTCAAATGCTGATCTTGATTTGGGAATATTTGGCCTGGCCAGGTATTCTTCCAATTTAAACATAGTATTAACGTGCGGGTGTTCCAAGTTAGGGATATCCAAAACCATCTTTGATTGAATCTTTAAAACCCGATTCAACTCAGAGAGCGCAGCCTTGGTGTATCCAAAGCTGCAATATTCAAGAACACCGATGACAGCAGCAATGTCGAGAAAGCAATCATCGAATGGCAATCTCGTAATCTCTGCTACATATAGGCCACCTATAGATATTTGGTTATGTTTGACAAAACCTTTCATAGCATTAATTAATGCTGGGGCTATATCCACGCCGTAATACGTAGAACCCTACTTGTCAAGACGATAGTTTGCCAAGTTAGCACAGCAACCTGCATCAAGGAACCGCATTCCAGACTTTGGAGCAAGATACTCTTTATATTCCGGAACACCACTGCCAGTTAACAATGGGCCTGTACCCTCTAAAAAAGCCTTAAAATCCGGTGTATTTTTGAAATTTTTCGGAACATTTGTAAAGGAATCGAATCCTTTATTGTATTGCTCCACAGTTAAATTGTAAGCCTTACGGATTCTTTCTAATTGCTTAACCATGTTTTCTTCTGTCATTAGTCCTTTCTTCCTGGGTATTATAAGAAGATGATGAACCAAATATAGATTTTGATTGATAAAGATAATTTTTTCATAATTTCCTTGCTTCGAGAATGTAGTAATGCCAGGTAATTGCAATACCTTGTTCTTCTGTGTACTTCTCCACAAGTTCATTTATTTTTTCGCTGTACTTTTCTCTATTAAAATCTTTGAGAAGTGGAACCATCTCAATAAGATCCATTATTTCTTCTTTATCTTCGTAATAGTCTTTACACTTATAATCCTCAATCTTTATATTACAAAATGCTAATTCATTAATTTTTTCAGTCACTTCTTTTTTCCAATTAACTGGATCTTCAGGAAAAAAGAAACTTTCTTCTTCGCATCGGTCAGGAAAAAACTCTACAATTTCCCGGTCAGAATCCGGTCCTAAGCCATATTCAATAAAATACCCACCTTTTTTAAGTATTCTGTGGATATCAGCAGGTGAATAATCTGCAAGTCTATTGATTACAATGTCAAATTTAGAACTCTGAAAAGGCAATTCTAATCCGTCACCTTGAACCAGTTCAATATTTATCAACCCCTGTGTATTATTTCTCGCCAAATTTATCATTGCTTCAGAGATATCGAGTCCTGTAAACAATGCATTCTCATATTTCCTTGCTAATTTTTCGATAATATGTGCTGTTCCGCAGCCAATATCAACGAGTTTTGATTTTGGTTTTAGCTTGGCAAGTATTTTTTGAATATAAACATTAGCTTCATCCTCTCCTTGTTTAATCAATTTGTCTCTTAAAAAAGCTTGTTTTTCAGTATCACCTTTTGTCATAATCATTTTAAATATTATAAGGACGTATTTTTCATTGTCAATATATATAGTGCCAGTTCGATGGTTGCACAATTGTACAATTGTACAATTGTGCAATTGTGCAATTAGTCTTTATGCTTCTTTCTTATTCTAATTAATGCGGCTTCGAGTTTTATAAACTTCACTGTCTTATGGTTGAATTTATCAAGGTCGATTTTGTGTTTTCTTGCAACTTTTTTTACAATGGGCAATGGTTCTGGATCTGCTTTTTCCCAGACAGTTCGGAGTTCTCTCAAAAAAATATTTGCGGTTACTGGACCAATGCCCTTAAATGATTGTAGAGTTGATTCTAATTCCTTTTTGTCCTTTGCAATTTTATGAATCTTTGTTAGTGGATTTTTACCATATTTATCCAAAATGCCTTTGCTTATCTCAAGCAATTTTGTTGCAGTACTGAAATCGTATCTGACATATCCACCTGCATCGAGCACTTGAACAAGCTTGTCCCATCCAGCCCTAAGAATCTCGTTTGGGCATAGAATACCTGCTTTCTCAAATTCTCGATATGTTTTTATTGCAATATTCTCACTGATTCTTTTTCCAAAAAGAATGGATGCCAAAAACCATTTGAATATCTCTTTTTCATTTTTGGTTTTGACATTTATACTAAGCTCTGTGGAATAGAGACAACCAAATTGAGAAATCAATTTTTTAATATCCATCTTTATCCTCTGCATATTATTTGTCCTCCCCTATTCATACTATTTATTATAAAAATGTATTTCCCTATGTCAATATCTAAAACATCATAAATATTTCTCTTCCCATTCCATTGTTTACAATAGGTTTATCTATTGATTTTTGTGAAAATTTGAATATATTATTTGGTGATGCAAGATCGAAATAGGAAATTCGCTAGGTATAGATGTTAACGGGATTTAGGTATTTACCCAAGCCCGTTGCAAACGGGCTGGGTTTAGGTTTTTAAATTATTCAAGGAGGTAACATGGAAAAAATGATTGCATATTGCGGGCTTGAATGCTCAAAATGTCCTGCATTGATTGCCAAGAAAGAAAATAATGATGAATTGAGGAAAAAAACTGCTGATGAGTGGTCAAAGCAATTCAACGCGGAAATGAAACCAGAGGATATAAACTGCGATGGCTGTTTATCCACAGGAGTACTCATTGGTTATTGTAATATATGTGAAATAAGAAAATGTGGTATTGAAAAGAAAGTAGAAAATTGTGCTTATTGCGATGATTATATCTGCGAAAAACTTGAAAAATGGTTCAAAAACGTACCTGATGCAAAAAATAGATTGGAGGAAATAAGAAAGAATAAATGACATAGTCGTACAGTATTAATACCAGTGCCGTTTTAAATTACAAATGTTCGATTTCTTACTTTTGTAGTGGTCGAGCCTATTCCGAGTGAAATCGAGAGGTTTGCTCGACTCTTTTTATATGCAGAGTATCATGCCTAAGGCAGATCCGCCTCAGGCGGAAACTCTGCCACTACAGATAATTTTTAATTGGCAGACTAAGACTTTGATGAGCTCCGTCGAATCGGACTGCCTTTTAATGTTTGTGCAAGAAATAAAACACGAAGTATGAGAGATTGTTTCGCTCACTTCGTTCGCTCGCAATGACAATGGGAATAAATGACATAGTCGTACAGTTTACCCCGTTAGAATGATTTGTAACTTATTTTACTCGAAGATAATCGTTCCCATTTCTACTTAATCTTGGTGCAGATGGCTGAAGTGGATTTTCTAATGGGGTTTTATTAAGAGAATAGTTTAATCAGTTCAGCGGTATTATCTGGCTGAACAGTGAAGTCAGCCACCTTATTCACTTTCTTCTTGCCGCATTTCAAACATTCGTAGATTATCTGAAACCCCTTTTTAGTATGATATTTTAGACCCGCAGGTTTCATTAATCCATGACATTGACATTGTCTGTCTCCAGGTTTTATATCCATGTGTTTGGAATAAAGACAGAATGGGCAGTGATTTCGATAACTCCCATTTGTTGTCGGTAAAACCCTTTGACCATAAACCAGGAAACAAAATGAGCACGGTTTTCTGAGGTATTGCGTAAATTTCTAGCTTTTAGCCAATTTTCTAATTCCGAAAATTTTATTTCCAAATCTACAATCTCTATTCCTCTACTTTTAAATATTGTTCGCAATTCATTCCGTTTCTCAATCCATTCGTGATAAGTATTGAGTCCATCATCATCTTCTGCTGCTGCCTTATACTTTTTCCATTCTACCTCAGTATATAAAATCATGCCAACCCTAACCTTATTTTTGTCTAAATGTTTCATAATTTTCGATGAAAGTGCGGGATGTGGTTATCAATCATTGACACCGCAAGCGGTGTCACTCCTAAGTTTTTCATAATGATTATAGTCTATGCTTCTCAAATTCATTTTTCAAAAGACCATAGGATATGATGTCAAAATATTTACCATCAGCATAGTGTGCCCCACGTAATACACCTTCTTTTTTAAAACCCATTTTCTCAAAAAACTTAAGAGCGCGTTTGTTTGTTGCATAAGTTTCAAGTGTAATACGGTGAATATTTTGTTCATAAAACAACCATTTTAAAACTGACTTCAATGCCTCGCTTGCATAGCTTTTGCCCCATGCTTTTTTATCACCGATAATCATACGCAACCAGACATTTTTACTGATTGAGTCGATGTAATTAAATCTAATAAACCCGATTGCCTTATTATTTTCCTTTTTAACAACCATTAGATATGCCTCGTCTTTTGAATTGCACGCAGATTTTATATCTTGTTCCTCTTTTTCTCGTGTAACTGGCAAGCCGCTACCACTTCCTAATCTCCTTAATTCAGGGTCATTATGCCATTTTTGAATTAAAGGTGCATCATTAATTTCTACTGGGCGGAGATAGCAATCTTTGCAAATAAGAAATGGATTATTCATTTTTTTGTTAAGTTTTTTCTTCATGGTTTCTCCTTTTATACTTAATTAAAATGCAAACGAATGAACATCATTAATATAAAAAAGCCGGATTCCTAAAAAAAGTCCAATTTTCTATCGCATATCTATTTTATTTTATCTAAATTCTAAGATAAATCAAGAAACAAGTCATTAGGAATTCGTTATAGGTTTTCTTTTTTTGATAGAAAGTATATTCCTTTGATGAGGAATAGGATGCCGATAAATTGCACGAGGGTTATATATTCTCCTAAAATCAAGTATCCCAATATTGCTGCAAAGAATGGTGTTGAAAGTTCAAATGCAGAAACCTGTGCTGCTTTAATAAGTCTTATCCCTTCATAGTACAAAATAGTACCTATTCCTACTACAATTCCTATGAGTACTTGATATATACTGGTAATCTCAATGCCTTTGAATGCAATCATGTATATGATAAAGATAATTCCAGCAAACAAAAATCTATAAAAAGCAATGAGTCCAGCGTGTAATTCTTTTAAATACTTTCGTGCAACTATTGCAGTTGTTGCCCAGGCAATCGTAGCAAATAATACATATAAATCACCAATAGTGCCTAATTTTAGCATTAGAAGATTTTCCAGAGTTTTTGTGGTGACTAATACACCAGCAAGGATCATAAATAATATACCATAATAATCAAATTTTGTTATTTTATCTTGTTTAAGTACAAAAAATCCAATCAAAATTATAAAAATCGGCTGCATGTGTCCGATCAAAACAGCGTTAATAACAGAAACCTTTGTTAAGGCATAAATGTACATTAAATCAGCAAATAAGGTAGCAACCAAAGAAACATAGATTAATTTGGGCAGATATTCTCTTTTTACGATAAATTTTTTCTTGTTAGTAAAAAATACATAAATTGAAATTATTGCAAGGCAAAAAATTGTTCGTGTAGCAAAGGTGTTGAGAAAATCTGTAGTCTGGTATGATAATTTTGCAAAAATTGGTTCTATTGCCCACATTATACTTGCGCCCAATATGGATAATACACCGAGTGTTTTTCTATTCGTTATGCGTAGCTGCATTATTTATTGTATTCACATGCTTGCACAAATCAAGAAGCATATCAAATGGTGTATTAAAAATTAGGTTAAGTAAATCAAAGAGTTTTTGTTTTACATTTTTTATGGCGTAAAAGTAATAGAGAGTTGGTGGGCATTTGAGAGTTCATTATAAACAAAAGAATAACCGATTTCATAATTTTGTATTTCTATAAGTAAACCACTGGTAAAATCAAAATCAGAAAGACTCAGACCAGGGTTTGCTGTTCCTATGAGATTTTGCGGTTTTAAATATTTTGTTCCAAAAAGAAGTCTTATATTTTGATATTTATATAATAATCCAATATTTATTTCTAAATCAGGTATCTTTGATTCGATGAAAATATCAATATTCTCAGGTAAAGTAAATTTTAAGCCAAGTGCAGTTGTAATTGGAATTCTGGTATTTTGAGCGAATTCTTTACCCAAATTATCAATCTTTACGCCTATGGATATTTTACTAAAATCAATATAAGAACTAATACCACCACAAAGACCATAAAGCGCATAATCATCTATTTTTTCGCCAAATGCTTTTATAGATAGACCAAACAAACCCAATTTTCTTGCGAGAATCAGACACATATTATACGGATTAAACTCATTTGTAGCTACGCCATACTCATTATATCCCTGAATTTTACCATAATTTAAATAACTTATACCAAGAGCATAATTTTTAAAACATGCGCCCATTGAAAAAATATTAGTGGAATATAACCATCTGGATAAAGTGCAGTTCACTTTTGTATTTTGAACAAAGACAGGATTATGAAAGGCAGATAATCCTTCATCAATCATTATTGAAACACCACCTAATCCCTGAGACATGACGCCCGGGGATAATTTCAGGAAATAGCTGGAGTTAATAGAGAATAATAACAGAATAATCGTTGTCATAACATATGTTCCACTGGATTTAGTTTAACGTTAATTGTTATACGGCATAGCCGCCTGTATGGTTGTTCGTTTGTCGTTTTTCGTAATTTTTGCCATATAACGACGCCGTAATACGATACGGGCAGCGTTGCCATTGAACAAAAAACTACTAACATTCTTAGTCTACTACTGCCAATTTTGAGTAGTAATTATGATCATCGTATGTCCCCTTAATCTCGACATGGACAAAGTAAATACCGACTGGTAATTTTCCTCTTCTCAATGTGAAATCACCTTGACTTTGAGTCTCAGCAGTATATACGCGTTGACCAAGAATGTTTGTTATGGTAATATCTGCCTTCTGAAAATCGTCATGCCAGGGAAACCGAATATGAGACTCTGTTTCCATTGGATTTGGCCAAATCTTTACCACCTGTTTAGGTATATCTTGTTCAATGCCATCAACAATAATCACTGTAACTGGCAAGTGATCTGAAGCATAGTACAGGGCATCTGCAATATCATCAGGTACAGATTGATTATCTCCATGATTTACTGCTAAATTAAAATGATTTTCATCATTGCCACAAATTGTATAGGAACCTGATATAATGTATAAGCTTGTACTATCTAAAAGATTTTGTGAACATAAAATCATATCGAATCGGTCATCAAGACCTCCACCAGCACCACTGTCCTGAAGTTGTTCTGTTCTTGAGGATTGAGTATGTAAATACGCAAAATCACTATTCTCATGCCAATCACCAGATGCATTTAAGGGATCAAATAAACGTCCATTATTATTTGCAAGATTATCTGTGAGTATATGAAATGCTGGTTCATCACTATAATAAATATTAAAATCACCCATTACCAAAAAATTAGTTCCTGGATCTAATGAATCGAGGTGATTTCTTAATATTGTGGCTTCTTGATGGCGTATCATTTCATTATTTGAACCTTGTGATGACTTAAAGTGGACTGAAAAGATATAAAATTCTCTTTGTGAATCAATAATTTTTAATCTGTATTCAGCAATGTCTCGGATTGGTGTTGGTAAGTATTGGCTGGATAAATATTCTACCTTATCACGGCGATAAAACAGGGCATTATCTGTGTCTGGACCATCATTAAAAGGCACGACCT
>JABUBM010000453.1_pt1 | contig 10083 bp, 6 predicted proteins | sample 7240321 | NCBI WGS metagenome assembly JABUBM01 (sample SAMN07256344, study PRJNA390944) | subsurface metagenome | isolation source: Methane hydrate marine sediment | place: Pacific Ocean: Eastern North Pacific, ODP site 1244 | collected 2002
GGGCAGCGTTATGACCTGATTCTTGATGTTGTGGCATATCGTTCGATTTTCGATTACAAGCGTGCTTTGAGTCCCAAGGGAATTTTTGTCTATGTCGGAGGTTCCACGGCTGCAATTTTCCAAGCTCTGCTCCTGGGACCATTGATTTCAATGACCGGGAGTAAGAAAATGGGTATCGTGATGGGGAAACCAAACAAAAAAGAAGATTTGGTTTTCTTGGAAGAGCTTTTTGAAGCCGGCAAGGTCGTACCTGTTATAGATAGACATTACCCGTTAAGTGAGGTTGCTGAAGCTCTTCGGTATCTTGAAGAAGGACACGTCAAAGGAAAAGTTGTCATTACCATATAAAGAAATGATAAATATATTTAAAGATAGATGTCAACCTGCTGTTTTGAAAGATTTTAATATTACTTAAACAGTGAAATTTATTAATATCATTGATAATTTTGAGCATTCCAAACGGGTAGTTTGAATTAACCGTCGGGCTATGGCTTATAATCAAGGGGATTAGGCTATATAAGATAGAATCGTAGATGCTGAAACGGTCAGCAACATCTTGAACATTTACCGACCATTACAGTTTTGAAGTTTATCTTCAAGGACGACTAAGTGACCCTGAAGATGAGTGAGATAGTAAATGATATAGAATTAAAAATTACCGGCAGGCTTGAGGAGTAAGAGCGATTAAGAAGTTATTAAATGAAGTAAAAAAATTATTGCTTTTAAATACAAACGAGAGGTGATTATTATGTCCGGAAAAGGTACCAAAATTATATTAATTTGAATCTGCATATTTAAAAAATGAAAAGAAAGGAGAAAAGAAAAATGAAAAACGTAAAAATAATTTATTTTGTGATTTTGTTTACCCTGATAACACTACTCGGCGGAGGGTTGCTTCAAGCTCAAGAGAGCATGACCACTCAACTGCAAATAGTACTGGAGGATGCTGTCAATAGTCCGGAAACTGTCTTCCCCGGTGCGTTGCTATACGTCAGCAGCCCGGACCTTGGCACTTGGTCTGGTGTAGCGGGTCTGGGGAATATCGAAACAGAAACTGCCATGCGAGCTGATGACAAGTTCCGAGCCGGAAGTATTATCAAGCCTATGATAGCTGTTGTTATTCTCCAGTTGGTTGAAGAAGGGCAGTTCTCTCTTGATGACCCAATGACGGCAGTACTGCCGGAAAGTGTCACTACCAAATTTGCTTACAGCGATCAAATAACGGTGCGCATGTTGCTAAATCATACCAGTGGCATGGCAGACTGTATTGGTCCGGCGATGAATGAGATTATTGCTGACCTGGCGAAGGTCTGGGAAGCCGATGAATGGCTTGATGTTGCGGCTGCACAGGAACCATACTTTGCACCCGGGGAGGGTTGGATGTACTCGAACACAGATTACATCCTGCTTGGCCTGGTCATCGAGCAAGCCACTGGTCGGTCATGGCGGGAAAGTTTACGAGAGCGTATCATTGAAAAGTTGAATCTGGAGAACACTCTGCTGCCTGAGCCGGGTAACTTGTCCATTCACGGCAATTATGCTCATGGCTACATGGATTTAGGAGCCGGATTAGTTGATGTTACCGGAGTTGACCCGTCTATGGCAGACGCTGCAGGTGGAAGTGCACTGGTAACAACAACTACCGACCTTGCTCGATTCCTGGAGGCAGTGCTGGCTGGTGAGTTCTTTCAAAATACCGGAACTCTGGCAGAGATGTTGACCTTTGTCAATATACCCGAAGGTAGTTTTCCACTGAGTGGGTTGGTCGGTTACGGTCTGGGAATGATGAAATTCTTGTTCCCGGATAGTATTGAAATGATCGGGCATAGTGGCGATACCGCTGGATTTTCTAGTTTTACATTCCATCTACCTACTCAGGGTATCACCATCTCAGGAGTGGTCAATGACATGGACCCATCGGGCATTTTATCCAGAGTTCTTTTGCCAGCCCTGGAGGTACTAATACCCGAATTTAAACCGGTATTACCTGAATTAGACCCGGCGAGCTCCGCATTACAGGGTCTATTAGATCAGCAGGTGAAAGAGCAGGACATTCTAGGTATGGCCATGGCTGTTCGATTGGCAGACGGTACTGTCATTGGTAAGGCATCCGGGTATTCTGACCCCTCCGGAGAAAAGGCCTGGAGTGTTAATACCGTGTCCGCAATAGGCAGTGTAACCAAGACTTTTACGGGAGTGGTAGTTATGCAGTTGATTGAAGAAGGAAAACTGTCACTGGATGACACCATTAACACCTGGTTTCCAGAGCAGCCCAACGGAGATAAGATAACGATCCGTATGTTGCTTTCCCACACCAGCGGAATAGCTAACTATATATCGGGTGAGAATGTTATGGAGGGAAAATGGACCAGTGAATGGGCGCCAATGGACCTGGTAACTGAGGCTAATAAACTTGGTCCTGTGAGTGTGCCAGGTAGCAGGGAGTCTCATTACTCCAATACCAATTACATCCTACTTGGGCTGATAATCGAAGAGATTACCGGCAATAGTTGGGCTCAAGAGGTTAAATCACACATCATAGAACCTCTCGACCTGAAAGATACTACGTTCCTAAGTACAGAAGGTGTTTGGGGGGGCATTATGGTTCTTGGCTATGCAAAGACACCGGATGGCTACATAAGTTCATTAGAATTGCCGTGGTATCCGCATACATCTACTGTCTGGTCGGCAGGTGAAGTTGTAAGTACTGTTTCAGACCTGATGATCTTTGCCAGTGCCCTTTTTGATGGTAAACTCGTATCAAAAGAGACGCTAGGTATTATGGCTCAGCCTCTGGGAACCGATGTTGATAGCGGGCGAATATGGGGTCTCGGTGGCGCAACTCTCGATATGGGTGGTCTCAGAGCATTTGGAATGGGAGGCGATATACCGGGTTACCATGGCTTTTTCATAGGTTTTCTTGATAATAAACTCATTGTGACAGCACTGGTAAATACCCAGGAAGGAGATGTTATAACGCCCAGTTTATCTGCACTGCAGTATATCAGTCAATCACTAAGCGGAGCTGCCGACGACGCATCCGCGGGCAATGTTTACCAGGATCCAGCTGGCCGCTTCACAATGCCGCTGGTAGGCGACTGGACGCCGGTTGAAACAGACGGAACCTATGCCCAGTTCGCCTATGCTGACATGCCTCTCTACCTATCTCTCGTCACAGTCAAAGCTGACGACCTTGAGGTCGGCGTGGATACGGCGCTGAGACAGATCGGCATTGACCCCGCAGCGCTCACGGAGACAAAGCGGGCACCGTGGGACAAGTGGGTTGTATTCTATTACACACTGGGAGACGGTCAAGGAGTTACCGTTCTGGGCCAGACAAGTGATGGAACGAGCTATCTAATCATTGGCACGGGCGAGGAAGCTCTCACCGCAAACCCTCCCGAGGACCTCATGAAGACGGTAGAGGGATTCTCGCTCTCCGGTGAGGTCAGCTTGCCGACCACTGTGGAAGCGTTTGAGACCTACGTCAATAGCTTTGTCGGAACCAGACCGCCGGGACTGTCGACGGTGATCGCGCTGGAAGAAGATGTTATATACAAGCAAGGATTTGGAATGGCGGACGGTCCTCGAGGAATACCGGCCACGCCGGATACTGTCTATCACTGGGGATCCGTCACCAAGACGGTGACTGCGACCGCCATCATGCAGCTTCGTGAACAGGGCTTGATCGATCTCGATGCTCCAGTTTCGGACTATCTGGATTACTTCCCTGCCCAGTACCCAATCACTGTGCGCCACCTTCTTACCCACAGCAGCGGGCTTCCCGAGCCTACGGACTTCGTGGAGGTGAATCTCAGGTTGAAAGGACAGCCCTTGCCCGACTTCGATTCGGTGGTTAGGGAAATCTCCGAGAGTGTTTCCAATCTGATGTTTGAGCCTGGTTCAAAATCCGCCTATGTCAATACTAACTACATGACGTTGGGACAAGTCGTTGCAGCAGTCTCTGGGCAGCCGTACGTAGAGTACGTGCTGGAACACATTCTGAATCCCTTGGGAATGACGAATACTGACTTCACGTACAGCAACGATTTCATGGAAGCCAATGCGGCGACCCCTGCCGTCTCCGTAACCGGCGCAGAAGCCTTGGTTCTTCTGTTAGACAAGGCAAGAGGCCTCGGTGATGGCGCCGATTTCTTCCGGGAGACGGATGAGAACCTCGCCTGGATGAATCCCTACATCGTCGGCGAATCGGCGGGTGGCGGGCTGATGGGACCTGCAACCGACATGATTCGCTTCGCGCAGATGATGCTGAATGAAGGCGAACTGGATGGAGTTCGCATTCTTGCAGCCGAATCAGTCGCCCTGCTTCAAGAAGTGCAGACTTCCACCGGTGGTGAGCCTTTAGGAATCGGTCTAGCGTGGTTCTTGGGTGGGGATGTCGAGCATCCCTACATCGAGCACGACGGCGGCGGCCAGGGTATCCAGGCCAAGCTGCGGCTTTATATGAAGGACGGGTTCGCTGTTGCTATCATGGCCAACGGTGCGGGATTCGACCGCAATGAGTTCGCTGACGCTGCGGCGAACGTAGTGTTTTCGATGCTGGCAGGGCAGTGAAGACTTTCAAGGGGCACTCGCAAGTTAAGCCTGATTGGGATTTGAAAAAGGAAGTTAAATCAGGTCTATTCTGCATGAGCCCTTGTGACGGGTGTTCCTGGGTATTATGCTCAAATAATGAAAGTATGATGAAAGAAATACCTATTAAAGGACAAGAAAGGAAATAAATAATGAACAAAAACCAATGCAGTTTTAATTACAATTTTTCTATTGGTATCGAATCAACTTTTCTAATATTATTGTGTGCCTTACTCCTTATCTGCGGTTGTGTTATATATGCCCAGGATAATAGAGCAAAACTTTTTTTTGATGAAGAAGTAACCTTTAAAAGCGGTTCTAATGAAATATTTGGAATACTCACCCTTCCAACGACAGAAGGTCCACATCCTGCCATTGTTCTACTGCATGGGTCTGACCGGGCAGGAGTGGACTCCCCTTATTATAAAGACCATTCTTATAATCTGGTTCAATCCAGGTTTGCAGTGTTAAGATATGACGGTCCGGGTTGGGGAGGGCGCTCATCAGGAAGCCCTGGTTTTGAGACCCTGGAATATAGAACGCAGGAAGCTATTTCCGCAGTGAAATATTTGCAGTCTCGAGCAGACATAAAATCAGATGCTGTTGGCTTGTGGGGTATCAGCCAGGGAGGATGGATTTGCCAAATGGCTGCCGCATCATATGACCAGATTGCTTTTATTATTCCTGTTTCAGGCCCGGGAGTTACGCCAGCAGAACAGGAAGTTTATCGAGTTGAGATGCAAAGTAGGGCTATGGGTTTTTCGGAGGATGAAGTAGCCAAGGCTGTCTTAATCAGACGATTAATGGTTGATGTATTTCTAATAGAGCCAAAATACGAAGCTGTCAACTACGACCAGGCAAAGCGATTGGGCGAAGGACCTTGGAATGAGCTTATCGAATTGGTTTACCCGCAAGAATTGATTGACTCCGGTCAGGAACTAGGAAGCCTTAACAAAATATTTACCGCTATCAAAGACGAACCCTGGACAAAGTTCTTACATTTAGAGCAGGTACTTCCTATGTTTAAAAGCCTGTCACCCGAGCAATGGGAAGTGGTAAAACTACAATTTAGGTCCTTGATGATAGTTGACCCGGCAGATTATCTTACCAAGGTTTATATTCCAGTTTTGGCTATATTTGGGCAAGATGATACAACTGTACCTGTAGCTAAGAGTGTGGCTTTATATGAGAAATACCTTAGAGAAGCAGGTAATAAGAATGTTATGATTAAAATTTTTCCCAATGCGACTCACTCTATTTATGTCAAGGGGGAATTTGCTCCAGACTACTTTAAAACGATATCAGATTGGTTGAGGGGTCTTTCGTTAGAATAAATTTCTGAGGATAAATAACTGAGAAATAACATTTAATTTTAGAATGGAGGTACAAAATATTATGAAGAAGATTTTATTATTGGGTTTGACAGTTTTAGTAATCACTTTCTTGTTAATTGCAGGCGTAAGCGGTAACGGAGAGTCATCCCTAAACCAGGAATATGATCTGGTCGGGAAACGCTCTATAGAGCCTCAGTTTTATCATATGGAGAGAGTGATCGTCGTCCGTGCGGATGACGGCACGCGGCAGAGCGTCGAGAAGTACAATTTACGCTTAATGGTCGAGATGGACGAACAGGCAGCGGGAGAAACCGCCAAGTACACCTGCGTTGAGTTCACCTTACAACAAGACGATGGACCTGAAGTTGCGATTCCAGTGCTAGAGGGGTGGTCACATGAAGTTACAAGAAGTAAAGAGATAGATGAACAAGGGCAACTCTTCGGTATTCCCAATGCTAAGTTTCAAGATCTGGCCGATAGTAATGGTGATTTGCTGGAACCCGTAATAGGATATCAAGTCTATGATGTATTTGTTGGTTTCCACAGCTTCACCGTAATGGCAGAACCGGTCGAAGGAGGTAAAGGAGTTCAGGACTTGAAGAAGATTGGAGATAAGATTGTCCATGATTCGGCTTTAAGTGAGATCTCTATCGGGGAGGGATCCACCTTCAAGAACGGTGAGGTCACGCTCGAGTTTAAGGGCTTGAGTGTTGTGGGTGGTGCGACCTGTGCCATATTGCATGTTGATTCCGGAGATAGTTCATTTTTGATGGTCTTTTCACATGAGGGTATGGAGGTAAAGACAGTTGGAGGTACACATTATTGGTCCGACATATATCTGGACCTGGAATCGAAGTGGGTGAAGAAAGCTGAAGCTACCGTAGTGGATATAGTCAAGACAACCACAGGGACCAAGTTCTCGATACCGCGGTTGTAGAGACAACTAATATAATTCAAGCGGTGGAGAAGGACAAATTCTAGCAGGATTGAGTACCTTGAATCAATAAAATTACTGAAAAAATAAACTTATGTAAACAGATAAAGAAAAAAAAGGAGAAAAAGTATGCAATCTACTGAGCTTTTCCAAATTCTGAAACTTATAATGCTAAACGTGGGGCTCCCTTTAGGGATTGTTGCTCTTTTACATTTCAAGTTAGACAAATACCCAAAACCGTTGCCATTAAGTAAAGATCGAAAAAGAGAAATCTGGGAGACACTGGTGATCTGGGTAATTCCTACCATTACCATAACCTTTATTATTTTTTCAAGCTTTGTTGAGCAAATGGCGAATCCAACTCCGAAAACGTTAATAACTTTTAGTTTGATAATGATGGCACCTTATCTTGTGATACCAGTATTATATCTTAGGTTAGTGAAGAAATGGACTTTAGAGGACTTTGGTTTTTCCAAACCAAGGGCACCAGCTGTTGTGATATTTACCATTGTTTTTTTTGTCATCGGAGGAATATTACCTCTTTTAAATTCCAGTTTTAAACCAATGTCTCTGATGTTAATACTTTTTGCTCTCTATCAGCCTGCATTCATTGAAGAATTCTTCTTTCGTGGCATAATTCAAGGTAAATTAGAGCGAGCACTAGGGCAGAATAAAGCTTGGTTTTATTCAGGAATTTTGTTTGGATTATCCCACTTTTTTGTAAATTTCTTCTTTACTGGGCTAGACCTCGTTCCAGGACTTTTCATGCTTGCAAAACAAATCATCTTTGGTTGGATTTATGGAATAATCTATATGAAAACCAGAAGTTTATGGCCTTCCATGATTGGACATTTTTTAATTGATGGTCGTCTGGCCTCAATCATTGCGAGAATCTTTTTCTAACCCTAATTGAGGCAACAAGAGGAGTCAGGTCTGCACAGGCTGACCGAGAAATAACATTTAACTTTAGCAAAGAAAATTGTTTTTACGAAATTACGCAATATCTTCATGATAAATTAAAGGAGAATAAAAATGTTTGAACTTTTACTTTTACTTGTCGTTGTGGCAATCTTGCACTTTGCAATTGGAAAATATCCAGAACCGTTGCCACGGAGTGAAAATCCTAAAAAAGAGGTTTGGGAAGCGATTGGGTTTAGCGCTCTTGTATCAATTGCTGTAACTGTATTACTTTACATAATTCCGGCGGAAGCAATAATCAATAAAAGCCTACGGATGGAATTCCTCGGAAGTTTGGCGCTCTCCCCATTTATTTTTGTCATTCCGTTACTATATGTACTCCTCGTTGATAAATGGACGAGCAAAGATTTGGGATTTACAAAACCGCGTTCTTGGCCAGTATTGATCTTTGCCCTTTTGTTATTTGGATATGCCGGCACCCAATCTTTATTTACAGACCCTTCGCGTGCCCCACTAGGTGTGCCGTTTATACTTATTGCTCTTTTTCAACCGGCTCTTACGGAAGAATTATTATTCCGGGGCATCATCCAAGGGAAGTTGGAAAGGGCATTAGGGCAAAACAGGGCTTGGATCTATTCAGGGATATTGTTTGGATTGGTACATGTTGCGCCAGATTTGATGGGAGCCCAATGGTACGACTACGGCCAAGATATTGGGAATATGATAGGCTTGCTGATCCAGCAAATTATTGCAGGCTGGATCTATGGGATCATCTACATGAAGAGTAGAAGCTTGCTGCCTAGTTTCCTGGGACACTTTTTTACCGATTGGCGCTTGGGTTCGATCATCAAACTTCTCTTCTTCTAGTCAAAATCAAACTTTATAGACGAGAGGTAGACCAGGGCTATCGGAAAATGAGGAGGATTAATGAGGATTAATAGGGTCAAGGATTAATAGGGTCAAGGATTAATGGGGTCAGGCTTCACAACTTTACATTTTCTTTTTCTATTTTCGTTTTACATTTTGTGAAGTTGTGAAGCCTGACCCCGGATATTACCGGATATTATGCTATTTTAGCGAATAAACACAGTAATGCATCTATCCGTAGTTAGAAACAATGCGGCCCTACATATAAATACTAATCATGCAAAATCAATTAAAAAGGAGGTACCGATATGGCAACTATTTTTGCTGTATACAATTTGAAAGAGAACCAAAGAACTGAGGAATTCGACAACTATCTTATCAAAACGAAAATCCCAGGGATTAGGGGTGCACCTTGGTGCACAGACTTTAAAACCTGGAAGATAGACAAAGTTCTTGGCCCTGCCGTTTCTGAACCAGAGGGAGAATTACCTGCAGAACCTCCCTACCTTTATATGGCCAAGATTGAGGTATCTGATTTGGATGCGATGTTGAGCTTTCTCGGGACAGATGCAGGTAAGGAATTTGTCAAGTCCTGGAGCGTGTATATCGATCCAACAGCGATCTTCACCATGGGGCATGAAGTATAGCAATATATTCAAAAGTTATTAACCAGAAAAGGGCCGCACTTGCTTCTAACACGGAATACAAGCTGCTGCGCTCGATGCCCTAATTGTGTTCGGGTACTGCATGTATTCCGATTATGTTAAGTGTCATTTCAGTAATTATCTCGAAAACGAGAGTAGGAAAATAGTAGGGTTAAATCTTTATTCTTGACAGTTCATTAAAGTATTTTGCTAACAATAAAGATTTGATCCCAGTAATTCTTTTTTGTCTGGCACACGGTGGTTTAAAAAAGAATTGCCGTTGGCTACCACCGTTGGTACTATGTTCAACAGTTCTTTTATTAAAGAGTAATTATAGGCCCCATTATTTACACTGCTTAGACATCTGCCATTCCAACTCCTCCATATGTCATTCCCGCGAAAGTGGGAATCTATCTTCTCTTTTCCATCTAAATGCTATTTACCATTCACTAACACCTAATACACTTAGCAATTATTTTTTAAAAAAAGAAGGATATTTTAAATCTTTTGTCGTATATAAAATATGTAATACGCAAAATGTTTCACGTAAATTAAATATTTCATAATCGATTGAGGAAATTAGGATAGCCGAAGTAAATAAGCTTGATATTAAAGTAGAGAAAGATGCCAAGCTAACTTTTAGGGCAAAATTGGATATTTCATTGTCCCCTTGACAATTTGTGTATTATATAATAATTTTTATATATAAAATATAATAGGAGGTGATATTATATGTCTTTGGGGAATGCCTTATTGGGTTTACTGAATCATAGGCCAATGACCGGCTATGATT
>JABUBM010000454.1_pt1 | contig 10064 bp, 10 predicted proteins | sample 7240321 | NCBI WGS metagenome assembly JABUBM01 (sample SAMN07256344, study PRJNA390944) | subsurface metagenome | isolation source: Methane hydrate marine sediment | place: Pacific Ocean: Eastern North Pacific, ODP site 1244 | collected 2002
CTCATCCTCATGAATTTCCCCGGCTTTCGGTTCCCATACATATATCTGTTCTTTCCCTAATTCTAATAATTTCTCTACATCTTCTTTCTGGATAATATGTCCTTTCTTAAAGGCCCTTCCTTTAAATTTTCCTGGGATAATTTGGGTAATATCGTGACACAAAATCATCCCCACTGCTTTTTCAACCGGTATCTTTTTCATAATATTTTGAGTAACACCCCCTTTTGCATAACTATTATACTTTTATTTGTATAACACAAAGTAAATAGAAAGATTAATCTTTTTCTTTAAATCTTTTCTTGTAAAGTGAATACAAACTTTGATCAGCTCTCTGGCGAAATATCTCAAATTTCATCATCAGCTCTCTGGCTTCATCGGTAAGTTCTGACCCTCCTCCTTTTTCTCCTCCAACACTTCTTTTTAAGAGATTAAATCCTAATCTTTTTTCTAAATCTTTCATTAAGTTCCAGGCCTGGGAATAAGACATATTTATTTCCTCTGCCGCCTGTCTTAACGAACCAGTCCTCTCTACCCGATGAAGAATATCCAGGGGGCCATCGCCAAAGGCTTTTTCTCCATTCTTTTCCAGCCAAATTTTATATCTCAATTTCAATATCATCACTTCCTGTAATTTTACCTTAAAATTATCACAACTTAGTTTCTTTTCCTCTGATTACGAGCAGACACAAGGTCTGCCCCTACATATTATTCATTACATATTACATGTTGCTTGTTACTATATTTCTTTTTTTCTTCTAACCTGGATAATCTCAGCTATAATACTTACAGCAATCTCTTCCGGAGTTTGGGCTCCTATATCCATCCCAATGGGAGCGTGAACCTTTTTAAGTTCTTGAGCTGATATTCCCTGTTCTTCTAAATGTTGAAAGACAGTAGCGTTCTTCTTACGACTACCGATCATCCCTATATAGACAGCATTCGACCTGACCACCAAAGCTAAAACTTCTTCATCTTTTAAATGCCCCCTGGTTACTACAATTATGTAAGTAGAGGGAGCTATATTAAGATGTCTCAGGGCTTTTTCTGTATCTTCGGCTATTATTTCATCTGCTTCTGGAAATCTATCCTGATTAGCAAACTCCTTTCGACTATCGATAACAGTTACCTTAAATCCCACCATCTTGGCTAATTTAGAAACATAAACAGCAATATGGCCTGCCCCAAAAATTAATACTCCTTCTTTTGGCTGCAAGATATCTATAAACATTTTCATATCACCACCACAGATTGCTCCTTCATCCAAGGCAGCTTGTTCTTTGGTTAAATGATAAGTTATAAGCTTTCCCTTGCCTTCCTTTAGTGCCTGTTTTACTTCTTCGATTACTTTGGCTTCGGTTATTCCGCCTCCAATAGTACCAGCTATCAAGCCATCCTTACCCACTACCATCTTCGCTCCCACCTCTCTTGGAGTAGAACCTTTGGCCTCAACTATGGTAACCAAAGCGATTGTTTCACCTTTGTTAATTCTTCCTAAAGCCTCTTTTAAGATCTCTGACATTTTCAGTCCTCCTCTTACAAAATTCTATTTCACCATCGTTATGCTTATATAAATATAACGGAATGCAAAAAAATTTCTTATTGTCTTTTATTCAAATAAGCGCATATTGCCTCTAAAACCGCTCCTCCTAATGAGCGGGCTTTATCGGAAACAGTAAAACAATATTCTCTTATCCCTCGGGGGTCGATATCTCCTACCTTAATCCCTTTAGTCACCCAACTTTCAGGATAAATTAATCCCCGCAGGACGCCAGATATTTCTGCTTTCAAAGGAACTCCTTCTACTTCTGCAATTACTTCACCAATCCGAACTAAATCTCCTATTTTATACAAGGGAATAATTTTACCTTCAGCCGGAGCTCGCAATAATCTTCTCTTTGATTCTCCCCCTACTTCTCCAGGTACACCAGTATCCGGTGCGGCCTGTCCCTGATAGTAAACTCGTCCCAGGTTATGACCTCTCTTAGTTTCTACTACCGCATCAACATCTTCACCTACTGTAAAACCCGGACCTAATCCAATGACCAATTGTGCTTGGTTTATTCTTGTCCCTAAATTACGTTTGGCTAAAATAGCATCTACTAAGACGGTGGGAGAAAGTTTTTCAATGCAACTTCCTTCCTGGTCTATTAAAACCGCAATTTTCCTTTTTTTGATAATGTCCTCCACTTTTTCCCAGGAAGGAATCAAAACAGCTTCTACCTCTTCTACAATAACCTTGCCCTCATAAATAGCCCGGGCAAAAGAAACGGGAAGACGGATAACCGTAGGATGGTCTATTTCTAAAACTACCACAGAAAACCCGGCCCGGAAAAGTCTCACCGCCACACCGGTAGCCAAATCTCCTCCGCCTCGAATAATTACTAATATATTATTCATCTTATTTAAATCCTTCCTCTTTTATAAATAGAGTTAAAGATACCTTTTATCTTCTCGTAATCTTCTTCCCGGTCAATATCTAATAATATGGATTCATTTGGTATTTTGACCCTTTTTATTCTCTCAGGATGAGCCTTAATTAAAACTCTGCCCCCAATATCCCCGGTAAGAGCCATCAATTCCTTTTTCCAATAATTATCAAAAAGTACAGGGTTTCCCTGCTTATCCTTATAAAAAGGAACTACTATCTCTTTTTTACCCGGAGTAAAAGCTAGAAGCATCTTATATAATATAGAAGGATTAATTAAGGGCTGGTCGCCTAAAATTATAAAAAATCCCTCTACATCTTCAGATGGGATCTGGGAAAGTCCTTTTCGTATAGAAGTACTTATCCCGGATTTATATTCAGGATTAAGAACAATTTCCGCTCCCCAGTTCTTTCCTATTTCAATGATTTCTTTATCTTCAGGGCGAACCACTAAAAAATATTTATCCAAAGGAGTTAACTTTGCAACTTGTAATACCCATTCTATCAGCTGCTTATCACCCAGAGGAAGAGTTAATTTTACTTTCCCCATTCTTTTGCCTTCTCCAGCCGCTAAAATTATTCCGCAAATCATGGTGTTTTTACCCTCCTGGTTACCTCAGCTACCCCTTCCTTCTGACCAGTAGCTCCTATAATTATATCACTGATTCCCCGGGGACAAATCTTTAAAACCTGAAAGGTCAATTCTTCGGCCATCTTTAGGTCTTCGGGGTCTTCTGCTTTATTTATAAAAAGATGACGGAGACAACCTGGAGGGGCTCCTTTAAACAAACCTTCAGGATGGCAGATTAAAAGAGATAAGGCTTCTATCCCAATCTTTTCTCCTAAGTTTAACCCGGTTAGCCGGGAGAAAATCTCAGAACGAAAAACATTCTCTTCTTGCAAAGAAAGACCCAGGGCATCTATACCAATCACTCCGATTAAATCAGTAGTCGATAAAGGAATTACCGGCTCATGAGAAGCCGGAGCTTTTACCGGCCTTCCTGCTGCCCCATCAGCTTCTATTAAAAAATAATCTGCTAATTTATCCTCCCACCACTTATCCAACCAATCAGGTGGCGGCCCGGATATTTTTTCTTCTCCATTATCCTCAATTTTCTCTCCTATAACTGCTAATCTGCCGGCTTTACTTTCTACAGAAAAGTATTTTTTAATATATTTCCGAATAGTCTCTTCTTCGTAGCCTTCAACTAATTTGCCTTTTTTTATAAAAGGAGCTAACTGCCAGGCAAACATTTTGGTAGTGGTAGTTAGAATCATCCGTTTATTTTTGTGTGCCAGCTCATCAGCCAATCGATTAAAAAGAGTGCTCTTCCCACCTGCACCTACTAAAGATATGAATACTCTTTTTCCTAAACCTAAAGCCTCACTGATTAACATTTTATTTAATCCTTATTTAATTATGATAATAATTTAGCTTTTTAAACAATAGTTTTTAACGGGTATAATTTATTATCTTTTAAAATAATCTTTTTTTAAGGCTCTTATTATTTTCTCCGGGGTTGCGGGTAAGCTTTTAATTCTTACTCCAATAGCATCATAAATAGCATTCAAGATAGCCGGAGCAATAATGCTACAAGATGGCTCACCGATTCCCTTGGCGCCGTAAGGTCCTAAACCCCCACCAGATTCTACTAATATTGCTTTGACATCCGGCACATCTACTGCTGTAGGAATAATATACTCCGCAAAAGAGGGAGTCATAGTAATCCCCTTTTCCATAATCACTTCTTCCATTAGGGCATAACCCATTCCATAGATAGAGCCGCCCTCCATCTGACTTTCTACACTAAAAGGATTAATGGCTTTACCCACATCATAACAGGTAACCAGTTTTAAAACCTCTACTTGCCCAGTTTCAGTGTCTACTGCAACTTCTACTGCCTGAGCCCCAAATGTAAAATCAGGAAAGGTCATACCTCTAATATTTGACAAATCAGGTGTTGCAGTAAATGGGGCATTAAATTGGGCTTCGCAAAATAATTCTATTCCATCCGCATTACAAGCCTTTATCACTTTAACTAAAGGCACGTATTGCGAGGGATCATAGTTAAGTAAAACTTTTTCATTGATAATATCTAATTTATCTTGATTAACATTTAATATCTCTGCAGCTTTATTTAAAATTCTGTTTCTTATCTCTCGGGCAGCCTTAAGTGTAGCATTTCCGGACATATAAGTCTGTCGGGTAGCAGTGGTGGTTCCGGCAAGAGGAGTCAATGCTGAATCACTATGGTAAATCTTTACCTGGGACATAGGCACGCCCAATTCTTCAGCAACAATCTGGCAGAGCAAAGAAATCTGTCCCCCACCTAAATCAGGTATTCCGGATCTGATTAATACACTCCCGTCTGACTCTAACCTTACATAGCAGCGGGATGAATCATGGAGAAAGGTCATCCTGCCGTAACTCATCAGCCCTATGGCTAAGCCTCGTCCTATTTTTCTATTTTCATCTTCATGTTCAACAGACTCTCCCAGTGCTTCCCAGGCTTTCTCGGCAACTTCAGGAAGGGCAACATAGGTCTTGAAGACTTGACCGGTTGTCTCCAAAGCTTTTCCGGTAGTAAGGCAATTTTTGCGCCTGATTTCCAGAGGACCTATATTAAGTTTATGAGATAATTCATCCATTATACTTTCATAGGCAAAATTGGGCTGCGGGGCTCCAAATCCTCTGTTAGCACTGGTAAAAGTATTGTTAGTTAATACACAATGAGCTTTAACTTTAACATTGGGAATACAATAGGGACCAGCTGCATTAACCGTTGCGTATAAAGTGACCCAGGGACTCAAGTAAGGATAAGCCCCGGCATCAGATATTAATTCCGCATTTAAAGCAACCAGTTTACCATCTTTTTTCGCGCCAACTTTATATTTCATAACAAAAGGATGTCTTTTACTATGACACAAGATAGATTCTTCACGAGTATAGACTAATCTTACCGGTTTCTTGGTCTTCCAGGTAAGCAGGGCTAAATAGGTTTCCACGGTAATATCTTCTTTGCCGCCAAAACCTCCGCCCATTATAGTACCTATATATCGGACTTTGTTATGGGGTAAGCCCAATACATCAGCTACATCTCTAAAGTGCTCTATTACTTGAGTACTTACCCGGATAGTGAGTATTCCATAATCATCTATCCAGGAAATGCCCGCTTCAGGTTCCAAATAAGCATGGTCAACAAAAGGCACCTCATAGGTGTCTTTAATTATTATATCAGCCTGAGCAAAACCTTTTTCAATATCGCCTTGATGGCAACCAAACTCACCTATTATATTGGTATTGTTTTCTCCCACCAGATAAGCACCTGGCTTTATGGCTTCTAAAGAATCAAAAACCCCGGGGAGAGGTTCATACTTTACTTCAATTAAATCTAAGGCTGTCTCGGCAATCTCCTCTGTCTCGGCAGCAACCAGAGCAACCGCTTCTCCCATAAACCTGACTTTTTTCTCGGCCAGAACCCGATATAAGCCTTCAAATCCTTTGCCCACCTCTGTGCTCTGTCCAAATTTGGTTACCGTTTCGTTGTGAGGAACATCTTTGGCGGTTAAAACAGCTCTTACACCATTTAATTGCTCTGCTTTACCGGTATCTATAGAAATAATTTTAGCTGCCGGATATTTACTTCGAAGAACTTTGGCAAATAACATTCCGGGCAGAGAAAAATCATCGGCATATTTAAGGTCCCCGGTTACCTTAGACCAGGCATCATGTCGGGGTATTGGTTTACCAACTATCTTAAATTCAGACATAAATTTCACCTTCTTCGCATCTTTCTAAAATTTGTCGGAGTGTAATGACAAAACGATCTACAAGTACTTGTAGGGGTCGGATTTATCCGACCTGTTTATTGCGGGTTCGATGAATCGAACCCCTACATTTGCATAGACAAGCGAGCCTGTCTTCGTGAAAACGGGGAATGCCTGTCCTACGAAATTAGAATTTATTATGATTTTTCATTTTCTACTGCCACATCATAGATAGCATCAACAATCTTCTTATATCCGGTACATCTGCATAGATTTCCAGATATAGCTTTTTTAATTTCATTTTTATCAGGAATGGGATTTTTATCCATATAATCTTTGGCGGTTAGAATCATGCCGGGAGTACAAAAACCACATTGTATTGCCCCGTGATTAACAAAACTTTCCTGTAATTTTCTCCCTAATTCCAGTTTTTCCATACCTTTCACAGTCCATACTTCTTTATGATTAGTCTGTAAGGCCAAGATGATACATGACTTAACAGCCTTTTTATTTAAAATAACTGTACAAGTACCACACTCCCCTTTTTCACAACCGCATTTCACCTCAGTAAAGCCATTTCGGCGTAAAAATTTTAATAGAGACTCTTCGGCCTTGGCAACAGCACTTATTTTTTCATCATTTACAGTTAGCTCTATTCTGTGTTCTTCCATCTAAATCCTCCTTTTTGATAAGTAATATGTTAAGTAATGAGTGATGAGTGTTATGTAATTACTTAATTGGTCAATTGGTCAATTGGCTAATTTTTTAAATGCACGTTTGAATAAAATTCCGGAAATATACCGACGGTATTCTTCGGATGCTCGGATATCACTAATGGGCTCAACTTCTTCGCGTACTCTATCCATAGCTTCTTCGACCAATTTATCATTTATTTCTTTATCTTTTAGAAATTCCTCTGAAGCAGTTAGTCTTATAGTAGTGGGAGCTACGGAGCCCATAGCAATGCGAATCTGAATAATCTTGTTTTGTTTAACTTCTAAATTTAATGCTAAACTGGCAATGGCAATCGCCATAGCCTTTCTTTGCCCCAGTTTAATAAAATACCCATTTTTATTTATATCACTTTGCTCAAATTCAATCCCTACAATCATCTCATCATCGTGTAAAACTGTCTTGCCCGGTTCAAGAAAAAAGTCTTTTAGTTTAACTTCTCTCTTCTGCCTAGCACTCTCTATTTTAATAAGTGCATCAAGGGTAAGCAAGGGTACTGCCATATCTGCTGCTGGTGAGGCAGTAACTAAATTTCCCCCTATAGTTGCATTATTTCTTACCAGAGGGTCAGCAAATTCTTGAGCAGCTTGAATTAATACCTTGCTTTTTTTTAGTATAAGTTCTGAATTAGCTAATTCAGCAATAGTGGTTAAAGGTCTTATACAGATTTTGTCTTTTTTCTTATCTATACCTCTTAATTCCTCAATATTGGTGATATCTACTAAAAATTTTGGAGTTAAATTTTTATCTCTAATATCAGGGAGTACATTGGTACTTCCAGCCACTACACAAGCGTTTACTCTTTCTTCTTTTAAAATTTTTAGAGCTTCTTCTTTGTTTTCAGGAGAAATATATTTAAACTGATTCACTTTTCCTCTCCTCCTCATTGTTTTAATTATCTGGTTAGTTAGTTACTTAGTTAACTGGTTAATTAATTTATAGTCTAATATCAAAATAGATAACTATTAATCCGTAAACTAAAAACTCCATCACGGCAACGCCGTGATGCTACAGCACAATTTATCGTACACATCATCATTTAAAATTAATAAAATTTAGCTATTTTGCTTCAGTTGCACAAGATTTAATCGCTTTTACTATTTGAATATACCCGGTACAACGACAGATATTGCCTCTCATATAATCTCTAATCTCATCTTCGGTGGGATTAGGATTTTCTTTTAATAATGCCGTGGCAGTCAATATCATACTCGGGGTACAAAAACCACACTGCACTGCCGCATTCTTTAAAAATGCTATTTGCATAGGGTGCAGCTCATTTCCCTTTGCCAGTCCTTCGATGGTGGTAATTTCTTTACCATCGACAGTTGCCGATAAGGTAAGGCAAGATAAAACCGGTTCACCATTTAATAAAACGGTGCAAGCACCGCATTCACCGATACCACAGCCGTATTTGCTGCCGGTTAGAAACAAATCATTTCTTATAATATTAATTAAAAGGTCATTTGGTTTTACAGAAAGCCTTCTTTTATTACCATTAATGGTGAATTCTACTTCTATCTTTTTCATATTCTATAATTCACCTCCGGCTCTTCCCCAGGCGATCCTAACCGTATCATCCACCATTACCCGAGCTATCTCAGTTCTATATTCAGCAGATGAGCGGATATCATCAATCGGCTTAATCTCTTCCGATGCTTTTTTAGTTATTTTATCTATTAAGGAAGCGCTTACTGTTTGTCCCTTTAAAAGACCTTCAGCCTCCTTTGCCCGAATTGCTTTTACCGCAACCGAACCAAGTACTATCTTACAATCTTTACAGATATTGTCTTCTCTTTCAAGGTAAACAGCCAGATTAATCTTGGCAATATCAGCCTTTACTCTGCCCTTCTTAGAGAAGGCACTTCCTGAATTTTTATTCATTTCCGGTATATTTACCTGAGTGATCAGCTCATCAGCTCCTATAACTGTTTTGCCCACTCCGGTTATAAAATCTTCTACTAAAACTGTACGCTCTCCCCTTTTGCTAACCAATTTTACTTCTGCACCATAGGCAATTAAAGGAGGAACGGTATCAGCAGCGGGTGAAGCATTGCAAATATTCCCCGCTATTGTCCCCATATTTCTTACGGCAATTGCCGCCATCGATTTGATTCCTTCGTATAAAGCAGGATATCTTTCCTTAACTTTTCCTATTCTTTCAATATGGGATAAAGGAACGGCTGCCCCTATCTTTAACCCGTTAGACGTATCAATAAAATTAAGTTCGGGGATATTTTTTATGTTTATCAGATAATCAGTTTTTAAATCGATGGTCTTCATTTTAACCAACAGGTCAGTTCCTCCGGCTAATATTCTAGCACTTTTATCTTTATAATTATCCAATAAACTTAAAGCCTCATCTAAAGTTTTGGGGGCTAAATATTCAAATTCCTGGGCTAAAATTTTGGTATTGGTCTGCAATTCTATCTCCTCCTTTCTTCAATTTTTGCTTCTCTTTCTTTTAAGGCTTTAAGAACTTTTTCCGGTGTAATTGGAAGTTCGTAAAACCTAATTCCTATAGCATTGTAGATTGCATTTGCTACCGCGGAACCCACAGAACTCAAGGCTGCCTCTCCAATCCCTTTTGCTCCAAACGGTCCGGTTGGTTCATAAGTGTGAGCAGATTTCACGATAATATTATCTATTTTTGGCATATCGAGAGCAGTGGGTATCTTATAATCAGTTATCATCCCGTTACATCTCAACTTACCACTGTTTAAATCATATTCGGTCTCTTCCAAAAGACTAAAACCCAGTCCCCTGCTAAATGCACCAATTATCTGCCCTTCCCATAAACCAGGATTAATCACGGTTCCCGAATCCCCCATAATAACAGCTCTCGGAATACTAATTTCTCCTGTTTTTGTATTTACCTCAACTTCCACAAAGTGAGTAATAAAACAGGGAGGACAATTTTTCTGTCTAAGGGTAGCGGTATAAGCAATGGTGCCCCAACTGGTAATGTGGGCATGTTCCGCTATTTCCCCAACGGTCATATAATTTTGAGGTATTTCCCGAGGATAAATTATTGCCTGGCCAAGTTTTTTATTGCAAGTTAATTCCAGATTTTCCGGCAAATCTTTGAAGAGAGTTGCGGCATAATTTAAAAGTATTTCTTTAACCTTTTCGGCTACAA
>JABUBM010000455.1_pt1 | contig 10049 bp, 10 predicted proteins | sample 7240321 | NCBI WGS metagenome assembly JABUBM01 (sample SAMN07256344, study PRJNA390944) | subsurface metagenome | isolation source: Methane hydrate marine sediment | place: Pacific Ocean: Eastern North Pacific, ODP site 1244 | collected 2002
GCGTTGAGAATACCTAGTATCGCAATACAGGCACGGGGTGCCTTCAAAGGCAAAGTTGCATCCGGCAACCCTGACAAAGACACAGGGCCTCCCGGCATTTATTCCTTCTCCTTCGATACTATAGAAGATTTCAGTTATTGGGATTTTTGATTCTTTATTCATAGTATGTGACTCCACAATCCGGACTCTCCCATATAGTAACTGATATAATACCTGTATTAAGCAGCCTTGCTTTTACTTGCTCGTACAGCCACTTAGCTAGGTATTCAGCAGTTAGGTTAGGCTCGCCTAGATTATCATTCAGTTGGTAATGGTCAAGGTGCATATCTATTATACTATTGATTGCCCCTTTGGCTTCCTTGAAGTCAATCACCATATTGAGTTTGTCAAGCTTCTGTCTAGCTATTACTAATTCTACATTCCACCTGTGTCCGTGTTCCCTACTGCATTTTCCTTGGTAGTCTCGGATATAGTGGGCTGCGTCAAAATGGGTTTTGATTGTAAGTCTATACATTGACTTCCTCCTTTATTGTTATTTAACTCAGACCTTTGCAGGCCAGACTAGCCTTAATTGGTTACTATGTTGTTTACTCCAAACCATACCGGATTGCTTATTATCAACCATAGCTATAATGGTACTTATAGCTGTCTCAATATCAAAGTATTCAACTACTTTCTTAACCCTACATAGGCGGTTCATATCCTCACCATAGGCTTTGAGGTCGTGGGGTCCGAACTTCACAGGGCAACCTAATGCCCAATTCCTGCCAAATTGCTCTTTAGTAATATAGACCTTGTCTTTCACCTGCTTAAATTTCATAAGTGGCATACGACAATGGATAGGGTTTATATCGTGTATACCACAGCCTTGTTTAGTCAGGTGCGGGCAAAGCTTCTTACTATGTGGTTCGATAAAAATAGGTTTCGCTAGGTGGCTATTAACTACTATATGCTCGAGCTGGGCTGTATTGGGTATAGGTTCGCAGCCTGCCCATAGGTTGAAGTTGAAGTAGCAGCACTTATCACAGTTAGTGGAGCAATTATCACTCCTGTATAATAGTGGGCTTATAGTGATAACCTCCGGAGGCTCAAAGGTCATTACTTCGTTGTCTACCTGGACTTCTACTTTTGAAGTAGCTATCCGAGTAAAATATGAGAACCACTTAAGAAAGTCGTGTTTAAGTGAAGAATTCATAATATATTAGGTTTCTCCTTTGAGGATACTTAAGAAGTCAGTTTGTGGTGACCTCTCCAGCACTTCAAATTTCCCCTTCCTACATAGAACTTTAGCATTTAGTATTTTCCTATCTTCCTTGAGTAATTGCTCAATAGTCCTTAATTGTTGCCTTGCTGCTATCCTGATTTCTTGCTCTGGCCCATTCCCCATAATTGCCCTTATGTAGAACCTTTTCCTCGGCTCATAGCGAATTTCCGGGAATGGTTCTCGGAAAATTATTATAGTATCTGTATTTACTGGAGGGTATGGGATTCCTTGCAGTCCTTGCATTATTCCTCCTTTGTAGGTATCATAGCATTGATTTGTCATTTTACCCCCCTAGATTTTGGTTCTGCTAGGTCTAGAACAACCGCCCTTGGTCAGTATCATTACCTCCAACATTCTTTAACCACTCCAGCTTTTCCCAGTCCATCATAGCCCTAAGGTTAGCTGACCATAACTCATAGCTTGTAAAAAACAGCTGCCAGCCTGTCTTCTTCTCAGCAAACTTAGACCATTGAGGGATTCCGTCCTTATACCCAGCTATGTGACCAAACTTAGTGGCCGCTGCCCAGGAAGCAGAATCCACTGAATAAGGCTGGTACTTATGGAAAGCGGTCATTGAGCCTACCCCAAATACGTGGAACCTATTGTCCTTATACTTCTCGTAAACAAACTCCCAGAATGTTTTTAGGTGTCCGGTTGGCATTTGACCAACTGCCATTCCGCCTAGTCCTACATATTCGTACTGGCTGCACATCTTGTCTAGGTATTCTGTAGGTTCTCCATAATGGTATACAGGCATTGGTTTGAGGTCGTGGGCTTCCATATAGCGTTGGTTACTTAAGGAAGTTTCCGGGCTACTTAGGTCATCAAGGTTCACATAAGCCTTGACCTGCGGGTATTTATCCAAGTAGAGCTCAAGCCAGAGCGTATATGCTTCTACCGATACTCGCTGGTGCCCAGTCTCTACCCCAAAGGCACCTGAGTCTAGTATAATATCAGGGTAAGGTAGCTTCATTTCCGCCTTCCCATTAGTGTCTGCATAGCTTACAAGGACATTTTTAACCCCACAGCTATTAAAGACGTTCATACGGAACTTGTCTATTCCACCCATTGCAAAGTATATTTTCATTTGTTGCCTCCAAATAGCTTCCGCTTCAGCTTAATTTCCCGAGACCTGTATTTATCCGCGTCTTCAGTTCCTTCCCAAATGTCAAACCAGTTCCAGTGGATTATGTGCCATAAAAGACTACAGTGACGGTGAATCCATAAATCTATATTCCTTTCAGGGGCTAGGGCTTTAATAGCCTCCTTGTCGGTCATCTTACTTATTCTTATTTGCTCTTCTAATGTTGGCCTGTTCATTTTTTCCTCCTAACTAATTTTTTCTTGAGGTCACCTATATCCTCGTTATGGATAATTTGTATCCCCCTATAGCCCTCTTCCCATTTCTTATAGCATACCCTACCTAGTCCCCTTTCTAGTGATTTAGGGTTAGTCAGTTTCCTCTTACATACCCTACATTTTACTATTACTTGTTCCACTAATTTAGCCCCCTTTAGCCCCTGCTCAACAATATGTTCTTCATATTCTACAAGAATATGCTCCTTCCCAGCCCAAACATATTCCATATTCTCCCTATACAGAATATGCAAATCATATTGTTTCCCCCTGTTTTTTCAAGGAATATGTTCTCCATATTCTTGCCCTATAGAATATGCTATTTGTGACCCCCGGGTAAAAGCATATTCTTGAGCATATTCTTGAGAAATCGTACCCTTTAATATGTTTCATTTGCCTCTTTCCTCATATAGAATCCGTACTTCGGTCTTAGGATTATTTTCTCCTCTACTAAGTGAGACAATTCTACCTTTACCATACATTCCTTGAATGCCTTCAACTGCTCTATAAAGTATACTGTAGGTTGTGGTCCGTTAGTCATTAGCATAGTTAAGGTGTTTCGGCATTGCTCAGCCTTGCTGAGTACCTTGGGAGACAATTCGGTAAGGTCTTTAACCTTAATGAACCTGCCTTCTGTCTTCCTAAATATAAAGTGGAGGTTGCTATTGTAGCATCGGTCTTTAGGGACCTCTAGTGTAACTAGGTCTTTAGCTAACTCGTCAGGGGTTAGATTGACCTGTATATCAACTGAGTTTGTCTTGAAAATTGAGCCAAAGCCTTTGCGAATACCACCTCTCGTTTCAAGTGGAGGATGTAAAAGGGAAGCTATACAAATACGCTCTTGCCTAGCAAAGTCCCTCTGGTCTCTCATTAGTTCTATTGCTTCCTTTGCCGAGCTAGCATCTTCTGGAGGATACGCCAGGTAAAGGTGGTCAAGAAATACCAAGTTTATACCTTCTGTCCTTATTAGTCTGACAAGTTCCTCCTTAGCCTCTTTCCAAGTAACTGGCTCATTACAAGTCCAGATGTCAGGCGATATATCATTTACTTGTAGCACTTCTTTATACCTGTCTCCTATAAGTGCATCCCCACTTTCTAGGTCAAAGATTACAACCTTCACTGGGAGCATTGGGACTAACCCTAGGAATTCCATCCCTTTAACTGCCTTATTAGCTAACCCGGCAATAAGGGTCGTCTTACAGGTACCTGCATCCCCTATAATCATTGTCAGGTGTTCCAGCACAAATAATGGATAGATTAGTGGCTTTAGCGGCGGGGCATTTGCCACAATATCCTTTGTTCTCCTAAAGTACCTATAAGCCATTGTAACCCCTGGGCTAGATTCCATATTCCTAGGCTCTGCTTCAGGCTGCGAGACAACTGTCTCTTCACTTAGAGTTTGCCTAGCTTTGTCATCCTTAGACATTTTTTATACGCCTCAAAATACAAAACCAGGTTGCCTTCTGCTTTAGCAATCTGGAATTTATGGACACAATCAGGTAATTTGTTATTAGATTCAAAGATAAAGGTGGCAATGGTACGATAGCCGGTTTGACCGGTTTCTAGGTGAACGTCAAGCAGTTCAAAGCCTTCCATATAAAGGTATGCTGCTAGGGAGGTGTTTTTAGTGGAGAAGTTATTGTCTGTATCTTCTATTGCCATCTAATATCCTTTATCTTAAGGTTTTATAAGTATAAGTGGTTCTCCGTAGAGGATACAACTGTACACACTCACATTGTCCCCTGCTCAGAGGTGCTCTGATACAAAGAGCTCTATTTTACTCTTAAGGTTCTTGTTTTACTCCTTTATCAGGTATTAGAGATACGGTTGTCTTTTTCCTGATAACCACTTATAATACATAATAATAGGTATATTTTAATACTTTAATATCTTGACTTGGTTTAGATAAGGAATAACGGTGGTTCGCCGTAAGGAGAAAACAAAGTGAAAGCAGCGTTATTGACGATAATCATCGGGATAGTTGTTTACATCGTAGCTAACACTATGATTACTACCCTAGTAAAAGGAACCACGACCGGTGATACCCTGCTCCAGACCTTAGTCCCACTTGCCATTGCGGTAGGTATCGTGCTGGCTGCCCTGGGCGCCTTTATGAAGGGCTGATAGCCGGTAGCTAGTCCTTGGAGGGGGGTAGGTTAGTAAAAGGCTTACCCCCCTATTAACAATAAATTATTAACAATAAAGGAGAATTAAATGTCTCCATTGAAGCAGTTTTGTTGCAGTATTTGTCACAGGTGTGCTCCAAAAGCATACCTTGCTCATAGTAAATCCAAAGAGCGGATGGCGTGGCTAAGACGCCACCGCAAACGTTATCACCCCAAGGCTTTCAAAGCCAGTATCCGTAAGGGTATGAAGGCTAGAAGATAAATGACTACTGATAATAAAGTACCAGAAAAACCTGTTGGTATGCCCACTGCTCTTTGGGAAGAGGAACTGAGGAGAATGAGGGAAAAGCCCCCTGAGGAACCACCTCCGCCTCCTCCTGAACCTAAAATAGAACTTGCTATCGTGCCAGAAGAGCCATATATTCCACCTCCAGAACCTCCAAAGCCTCCTCCACCACCTCCGCCTGAAGTTAAACCTCTTGTAGAGGTCACTGGCAGGATAGATGAGTCTCTACTACCTATAGGAGCCCTTGCTGGTAAAGAGACTGCCGAAAAGGTTCACCCTGAGCTTGTAGCGTTAGTAGAAAGTGGTGCTCCTGCTGCAGAGGTTTGGGAAGCCGCACAAGGCGTTTCTGGTTCTTATGCTTATGGTATCAGGCAACTGTTGGCTCCACAGTTTGAGGCTGCTGCTGAATTAGAGGGTGAAGAACAGTTTGAGGCACAAATAAAGCTAGGTGTTGTTCCAGAAGGTTCTGTCTATATTTCAGAGGAGTCTTACTTTCCTGCTTCTGCTGTTAAGAAGCTTGAGGAGGAAGCCCCTGACCTATACAAAATCCTAATTGATGATGGCTATAGTGCTTACCTAGCTGCTGTTGAAGAACACCAGGCAGATTATGTGGCATTCCAAGCCAAACTTAAAAGTGGGGAATTAGTCCACTTATACGGTGAAACCTACTTAACTAAGGAAGACCTTGAGAAAATCAAGACAGAGACCCCTGAATTATTCGCAATCCTAATTGACCCTGCTAGGGGTTATGAAGACTATACAGCTGAAATTAAGAGGCTGGCTACAGAATATAAAGGGGCTCTGGCTACCTATACCAAGGAGATGGCGGAGCTTGAAGCTAACTTTACTCAACTGCCAGATGAGCAGTGGATTGATAATAAGCAGTTAGCCGCACTAAAGACTGATGCACCTGATATTTATAAAGTACTAACTACCAGTGGCTTTGCCGCTGTTGAGGAAATTATAAAAGACCGACAGGAAGTTCTAGATAAACTAAAAGGCTATAAGATACGTCCCTTCTCTGAAGCCCTTATGTATGAAGCAGTCAAGGCTGGTCAATTTACTGTGCCTCAAATTGTGGCAATGAGGGAAGAAGAGGTTTCAGGGTATGACATAACTAAATACCTACGAGACAACCCTAAAGACACTAAAACTCTGATAGCTGCTGGCTTTGACCCTATCATAGTAGCTAGTTTAAGTCAGGCCGTGATAGCCACAGAAAAGTATTGGACGCCTGATAATAAGCTTGACATATATGCTGCTTATGTAGGTAGGATTGACCTGAAGCACCTTAAAACCTTAACAGGTCAAAAGGAAGAGGATATAAAAGGGGTAGCACCAACATATCGTGAGTTCCTGCGGAGCTACGAGGTTACTCATCCAAAACCTAAAACTATATGGTTTGGTACTTACCCCGGCGAGGCAGGGCAACGGGAAAAAGATATAGCAGAGTGGACAAAGAAGGCTGATGCCCGCTATGAGGAGTTATATGGCATAGGTTCTTCTTTAGTGGCCAAGACTAGGTTAATAGCCGCTGCAGTTTTCCTTCCTGCCAGGGCGCTAGAACCTACAGTAAAGATAGGTGACATAAGGTGGTGGGAATGGACTATAGGTGGTGTACAAATAGCAGCATACTCAATGCCACTGTGGCTACCACAAGTGGCTAAAGTACTAAAGCCATTAACTAAAATTGAGAAGTCAGCTAGGACGGCAGGCAATGCTAGACTCAAAGTCAACATAGCTAAAGAAGAGATGCTAGCTAGGGCTTGGGGTGACCCTGCTTACGCTCGCTTTACTAGCAACTTACAACACCAAATACAGGCTAGTATGAAAGCTGACAGGGTATTCCTTGACAAACTAGCAGCATTAAGTAAAATATCACCACGGGAATTGACATCAATAACGCGGTTATCAGGCATCAAAGGGTTAGGAGACTCAATAGTAGCAGTAGGGAATGCTAGGATAGCAGTAGTCAATGCCTGGAATGTGCTTGACAAAAGTAAGTATTACACTAATCCTACTACAGTAGCACAGAGGATAACTAATGAGAACTACCTTACTAGGTTAGGTATATTACAAACAGCCCAAAACAACCTTGGCAGTGCTTTAGCTAGGGCTAGTGGCGTAATGACACCGGCTTATCAACTATCACCAATGGCCGCTTGGAGTAATGTAATAAGTAGTACTGAAAAGGAGATAACCCAACTTAAGACTGCAATGGCAAGGGCCGAGGTTACAATGGACAAGGCAGTATTGCCTACTACCAGGGCTGAAGCCCATAGTTACTGGCTAGATGTCAAGGCTCAATTAACTAGCGCCCAAGCTAGGCTGAAGACATACCAAGTAGCTAGTGTGGCTGGCAAGATACCCCCTGACATAGCTAGGTATATGGTAATAACCCAAACGCCTACTGAAGCTAGCATTGCATCTATGCAAAAGATGCTTAATGAAATTGACGATTGGCTCAAAGGCAAAGGTGCCTATAAGCCAGTAGTATCACCTGAAAGTCAGGCAGGCACAAGCCCAATAGCTACAGCGGTCCGCACAACGGACAAGATTGTCGTTCCTAAAGTTGTTCCTCAAACAAAGCTAATAGCAACATACGCTGAAGTAGCTAAAAAGGTAAAGGTCAAGGCACCGACAGTCACGGCACCGGCAAAGGTTAGTGTATTCCCTGGCATTACCGCACCTATAGTAAGGGTTACTACACGCACTACTACTACAACGGTACCAGCTGAACACATTGGAGCTATGACACCTGAGCAAGCCCGTAGGCTATACGGCGAGGAGATACAAGTAGTTGAAGCTGTTAGCCCATATGTAATACCAGTTGAAAAGGTAAAACCGGCAGAGTGGCTATCACCTGCCCAGGCTATAAAAGCAGCCCAACGTATTGCAATACAGTCTTATACCCAGCAAGTAATACGGTCAGCCACAAAACTAGCTGCACAAATGAAGGCGCAGGCTGCCACAAGGGCACAAATAAAAAGTGCTGTCCGACAAGCTATACAGAGCCAAGTCCAGACTATAACGACTGCAGCTATGCAGACACAAGTCCTAAAGGCTGTACAAACTACGACTATAATTACAGAAATAGTTGGCACTGCGCCTATAGTTGTTGCGCCTGCGCCTCCAGTACCACCTTTGCCTAAACCTCCTAAAAAGGAAGTAAAAGAGGTCAAGGTCGTTCCTGGCCTCCTAACTTGGCGGCAGGGTACAGTAACTAAAGCTGGCAAGCGTGTTGGGGTATGGTATGTAGTGAAGTCTCCTTATAGGACACAAGGTGACCTTTCAATACAGTTTGAGCGACCTGTTGGAGCTGAGGTAGTCAAAGGAAGAGGTTCTGCATACCAGACCATACAGCTAATTACCGGCAAACCACCCGATTTCTTACTCCACATTGATATGGGAGCAATGGATGTCTTGATACATAAACCTACTAGGAAGCCTGGTAAGAAGACTGCCATCAGGTTCAGGAAGGACCCAAAGAGGAAGACTACAGGACATATGGCTGTTGGTAAGATTACACCTAGGCTTGCAGCAACGAGGTAAACGAGGTGACCAAAAAAAGGTTTATAGCAACAATACTACTCGCTTTAGGGGTTACGCTTGCCCTAGCAGTGCCTGTACTTGCTGATGTGGTAGAGGAGCCTGACACCTTATCAATATACCAGTGCGAGGTTTACAGGGATTGCCTAGAGGAAGACGACCAGCTCTACCTAATTACTGGTACTATTGACTATACAATAGCTAACCCGTCGTTAGGGACTGATGAGCTATTTATAATTAGGCTATTAACCCCTGCTGGTGTTGAATTAGGTAGTACTACTCCTTATGCCTACTTTGATAACGGCTATGATTACTTTCTGGTGTCAATCTACTTTGCGACAAATGGTCTCCCTGATTGGGACCCAGACCCAAGTCCCATAATCAGGTTACAAGGTAACCCGGCACACTCTTGGCTTGATAGTGAAGCTGAAACTGCTATGAGTGGGGCAGTAGCCTATGATGTTGATGACGCAACACCTTATGATGACGAGACTACTGGGGCTAATAGTGCCGCTGCTAGTGATATGAATATACTACCGCCTGTACCTGCCCAAAATGATGCGTACTATTTTGGCTCTAATGACTTCTTTGATATACTGACTATAAATATAGGACAGCAAGGTGCAATAGTTGCCTCAACACCCGTTTGGGAATACTGGAACGGAACTGCTTGGACAGCATTAGTGGGGCCTACTGACGGCACAGCTGGCTTTACAGCAGCGGTAGGTGAACACGATGTTACCTTTACAATACAAGACGATTGGGCTTTAACCACTATAGCTGACCTTGACCTTTACTGGGTACGCTTCAGGGAAGCTCACGCTGCTCCAAACTGGGCTCCACTGCCAGCCGGTACTCAATCGTGGGTAAACACAATAGACCCACCTAGCACTGAGACTGATGCATTCGCCCTCTGGTTTGATAGTGGGCTATTTCAACCGAGTACAGAAGATAAGCTAACTGCTAGGATAGGTGCCTCAATAGGTATAGCACAAACTATAGAAAATGATTGGAGCACACCCGCTGCTCCTGTTGACCTGATTGAGACCGTAACCGGTGGCAATAAACTTACCTCTAGTGGCGAAGATTACTTTACTAACAGTATAGATAACCTCAGGCTAATATGCCCTGACCTATTCTCAGCTGCTGTATCAACACCTGTGTTTGAGGAGAGGGAACATACCCAAGGCTACCAAGCTACATTGGCTGATAGGCTACTTGACACTATATTTGATATGACACCAGCAGCGGAGAACCTAGGCTTATCAAGGATGTGGTTTAGTACTATAATATGGCTGCTCATATCAGTTGTTGTATCAGTATTCGTAATTAAGGCTTCAATGTCATATAGGCCTGCGATGCTTGCTTTAGTCTTACTAATGCCCTTTGGTGGCATAATGGGGTTTATGCCTTTAGTTATAACTATTTTAGCCAGCTTCCTTGCTGGTTTAGGTATCGTATATGTATT